>Ga0180437_10002832_pt1 | contig 26813 bp, 21 predicted proteins | sample SS_ome_4_FD_132410 | JGI IMG/M metagenome (GOLD analysis project Ga0180437, IMG submission 132410) | Hypersaline lake sediment archaeal communities from the Salton Sea, California, USA - SS_3_D_1 metaG | ecosystem: Environmental > Aquatic > Non-marine Saline and Alkaline > Hypersaline >... | reverse complement strand
TGGCAAGCAAGGGATACGTTTGCGCGGCGGTTGAGTACCGGCTTTCGGGAGAGGCGGCGTTTCCGGCGGCGGTCGAGGACGTGAAGTGCGCCGTGCGGTGGATGCGAGCGAATGCGAGGACGTATCGGCTCGACCCAGAGAAAATAGCTGCGGTAGGCAACTCCGCGGGAGGGCATCTGGCTGCGATGCTTGGCGTGATGAACGCGGAGGATGACCTCGAAGGAACGGGCGGGAACGAGGAGCAGTCGAGCAAGGTCAATGCAGTCGTGGCTTTCTACGGCGTTTACGATTTCATGACACTGGGAGTGATGAACCCGGAAGGGGCATTCGCCTTGTTCCTCGGCGGCCTTCCGGAGGAGGTGCCCGAGGTCTACAAGAGGGCGTCGCCGATGACGTACGTGGACGGGAGCGACGCGCCGTTCCTGCTGCTTCACGGCACGGCGGACAAGTTGGTGCCCATCAAGCAGTCGGAGGATATGAGAAAGGCGCTGGAGGACGCAGGGGTCAGGGCCGAGCTGTATGTGGCCGAGGGAGGCGGGCACGTATTCGAAAAAGATCCCGCAGAGTACGACAAATCGCTCGCGCGAATGGAAGAGTTCCTGGCGGATGTGTTCGATCTGGCTAAACCGGAGGAGCCCGAGACGCCGGACGCGACCACGAAGGCAACAGAGAAACGCCCGGTACGCACGCAGTACGAGTAAAGCACTCTTCGGAAAGGGAACTGTGCGAGCCGACAAGGATCCCGTCTGCTGACTTCTCAGTCCCCTGAGATCAAGTCCCCCAGTCCCCTCATTACGCTGCCGCCACGGCGGGTCTCTCCGCGCCGGGCTCTGCCGCCCGCGGTGGAGACAATCCTATCCGCGAGCCGCGAGAACGGGAGCGTCTGCAGATAGACAGTGCCCGGGCCGGTTAGGTGTGCGAAGAACAGCCCTTCCCCGCCAAAGAAGGCTGTCTTGATTCCGCCGACGAACTTGATGTCGTAGCTCACCGACTCCTGGAAGGCGACGAGGCAGCCGGTGTCAACGCGAAGGGTCTTGCCGGGGCCAAGCTGGATCTCGTGAACGGTCCCGCCTGCGTGCACGAAGGCGAGGCCGTCGCCGGAAAGCCTCTGGAGAATGAAGCCTTCACCGCCGAAGAAGCCCGCGCCGAGCCTGCGAGTGAAAGCAATCCCAATATCGATCCCATCTGCGGAGCAGAGATAGGCATCCCGCTGGCACAGCATCGTGCCGGTCTGCCTGAGATCGAGGGGGATGATCTTGCCAGGATAGGGAGCGCCGAAGGCGACCTCGCCCTCACCGGACTTGCTTCTGAAGTTGGTGATGAAGAAGCTTTCGCCGACGACCATTCGCTTGAGGCCTTTCCAGATACCGCCGCTGGCCTGGGTCTGCATTTCAATCTCGTCGGTCATGAACATCATCGCTCCGGCCTCAGCGCGGACAGTCTCGCCGGCGTCGAGAGTAACGATCACCGCCTGCATGTCGTCGCCGATGATGCGGTAGTCGATTTCGTCGGAATTGCGCGGCGCAAGCTGCGCTTCGCCGGAGGATGCCTCAGCGCCGGGGACGGCAAACACATTGCCGCACTTGCAGCGGAGCTGGGTTCCTGGAGCGAAGCCGCTCACGTCGTAGGTTCGGTGACACTTCTCACATTCGACCTTCATTCAATACCTCCTTGCGGGTGCATCATCAGCACCAGTCGGCGGGTGGAAGCCCGCGCCGCTTGAGTTCACCATTGAGCTGGCCGAGGTGATGCTGGCTGTGCCTGAGCGTGTAAACCATTAGCTCAAGCATGTTCTCGCCCCTGCCGGGAAAGGGATTGGATGAGAGCATGTCGGAATCCTCGAGGCCAGCGAGCGTCACAGACATTCGCTCGCGCGCCGCCTCGAGGTAAGCGAGAACGTCTCTCTTGTCAGGAAGCGTTTCGAGGTCTTCGGTATGCCACCTGACGCCCAGGCGCTTGCTGGGGGTGAAATCATCGGGCGAGCCACTCGCATAGTAGTCGATGGCCGCGATGATGTGGTAGGCGAGCCGGCTTGGGACGAAGAAAATGTGCTGGCCCGCCTTCTTCCACTCGGCGTCCGGAAAGTTGTCGATAGCCTGGCGGAGCGTTTTCCACACTCTGTGGAACTGCCGCTGAAGGGATTGGGGCATCTCAGCCATTTCCGCATCTCCAATTGAGTTCTGCGTGCGCCGCGTTCCTGACCCGCGCAATTCGGGCACGGAACGCCCAAATCCTACTGAGAGCGCGGAGCCAAGTCAAATATCCGTCTCTCCTCCGGACCTCGCACTGGAAAGCATGAAGAATGCGCCGTGAATGTCCGCCGGGATCGCATTACAATATGCTCAGTGGAATAGAGTCGCAGACATGGGCGTTTTGGAATCTCTGTGATGAAGGGGGAAAAGACATGGCAGAGTGGTCGGAAAGGTATCCGCTGACGAAGCGTGACGTGGAAATGTATGCGCCGTACAGCGCGGGGGTCTACCGCCTGACGAACAAGGTGGGGACGAAGCAGATGGTGTTCTTCGTCGGCCAGAGCGGGCGGCTTGGCGAGGACATCATGAATCACATAAGCCGGAAGGAAACGAGGGAGTGCGTCAAGGAGCATCTGGGAAACTTCGACTGCTTCTTCCGGTTTGCCGAGTCGGGTTCAGCCGAAGAGCGAGAACAGATGGTCAAGGAGCAGGTTGAGGAGTATCAGCCGTCATGTAACGCCTGAGGCATGGGCATGCCGGCTTCCGAAGCTCGACAGTGAAAGGGCGGGGAGTTTTGGGTAGAATGATGGACTGGCGCGGAGCAGGTCGAGATGCGCGTTGGACAGCGCGCGAGGATAAACGTCTTTGAGAAGGAGATGAGTAAGTGGCGACAGCTTTCGTGCCAGGCAAGATCAACGTTGTTCACGGGGCTAAGGCAGGTAGGACGGAGAAGTTCGCGGCGAGAGAGCTTGCCGACGAGATCCGTTCGGTGACAGGCAAGCGGCCCAAGGTGGTGTCAGAGAAGGGGCTCAGCCGGAGGACTGCGTCAGGCAAGCTGCTGTTCATTCTGGGAACGCGGCAGGGAAGCGAGCTGGTAGCGCGGCTCGCATCCAACGGCAAGTGCAAGGCGCCGACGGCATCGCAGGGGTACGCGATCAGAACGATTCACAATCCGCTTGCCCCGACGGGAGTGGCGATTGTGATCGCCGGGGGGGACGAGAGAGGGGTGCTCTACGGCGTTCGCGACATGCAGCACTACTTCCTCGAGCACGTGAGGGGACGGATTGTCGGGAGCAAGCTGGACGTGAGAAGCGCGCCGAAGATTCCGGGCCGCGCGGCATCGTCGTGGGATTTCTACGTTACGGATCCCTTCGGCTACGTGGATCAGATGAGCCAGTGGAAGTTGAACGCTTTCCTCGTCTGCCCGTGGAGGTATCTCTACGACCACGACGGGATTATCCCGTACGCGCACGAGCGCGGAGTGGACGTGGCGTGGGGCGACGGTCTCTACAGCTATCACTACGTGTGGGGCGGCAATCACAACCAGTGGGCGATACTCCCGGAGGTCGCCCCGAAAAACATCAAGAGGGCGCCGAACGGGCGATGCCTCTGCCCCAGTGATCCGAAGACCATACCGTGGATGACGAAGTATGCGCTTGAGGTAATCGAGAAGCTTCCGGGGCTGGATGCGGTGGGGTTCCAGTCGGGCAACCTGGACAAGCACGTGTGCGACTGCGCCAGGTGCAAGAAGCTCTCCGACGCAGAGTATTTCGTGAAGGAGATGAATCCGGTGCTCAAGGCCATCGCCGACACGTACCCGCACCTGAGCGTCGGATACGGTCTGGGCGGCGGGATGATCCGGAGCAAGGACTACGCCCGGTGGATACCGAAGATGGACAAGAGGGCGTCAGTGACCATCGAGACCCGGTACCCGATGCCGGATGCCGAGGACATGGACATAATGGACAAGCTCGCCCCCGGGAACTACGGGCTGCAGGGAAAGCTGTACGGCTCCAGAGGACAGTTGCGGGGCTGGCGCGAGCGGCGGAACGAGATGTTCGAGGATCTCTACGAGTGCGTGGCGGAGGCGGCGCGGCGAGGCGTGCAGGGGATAGGGGCGCTGGTGCAGACTCCTCTCTACCACAACACTCCCCTCTACCTAGTGAACATGTACGCGGAAGCGCTATGGCACGGCGGCGCACCCCCGGCATCTCACCGCAAGCGAATCCGCGAGCTGTGCGACCTGGATCAGCGAGTCAGCGACCCTCCCCAGCAGATGGCAAGGGACCGCGACAAGGGCACGGTCTGGGTCATCAAGTACCCGAACGCAACCCTCGAAGACAGGTGGGTGCCGTGGCCCGTCGTTCCGAACACGCTGAACATAAGCGACCTTCTATCGGGAGAGGAATCGGCGACTTACCGTTTCAAGATGCCTCGCGGCTGGGAGAAGGGGCTCCGGTCGGTGGAACTGGTGATAAAGGGAGCGAAGGACGACATCGACAGGCTGAAATCGGAGTACAAGTTCGACATCGAGATAAACGGCCACATCAAGCGCGCCATCAAGTGCCCGTGGAAGAAGGGCGGGGACGTGCACAATAACAGGTACGACAACGCCACCGAGTGGCGGATTCCGGTGCCGCGCAAGTGGCTGGGGAAGGAGACGGAGCTTACGCTCCGCTTCCGTGACGCGAACGGCATGGTGATGTACGACCGCATCGCCTTTGGATTGAAATACGACCAGGTCTGAACCAGAGAGGAACGAACTCCAGCGAAAGGAGAGGACCGATGCTGGAACGACTTACCAGGATCAGGACGGCGAAGACAGGGCGCTCTTCGTCGTGGAACGTTGAGGGACGGAACCAGGACGCGTGGAGGATCGAGGCGGGTGAGACGAGAGTGCTTGCCGACATCCAGGGGCCGGGTGCGATCACACACATCTGGATGACGCAGAGAAACCACTACCGAGAGGTGCTGTTGAAGTTCACCTGGGACAACGCGAGGCAGCCGAGCATTCTGGTGCCCTTGGGCGACTTCTTCTGCCTGGGCCACAGCATTGTGAACTCGTTCCAGTCGCTGTATTTCTCGGCGTCGACGGGATTCAACAACAGGTTCAGCACCGGGTGTGCGCTGAACTGCTATCTGCGCATGCCCTTCCGCGAGAGAGCGCGCGTTGAACTCATAAACGAGAGCAAGGAAATGCACGGGCAGTACTTCTACATCGACTACGAGACGTACGACGAGCCCCTGCCCGAGGATGTGGGATACCTGCATGCGGAGTTCAGGCGGGAGAATCCGTTCGGCGGATGGGGGCCGGAGATCAGGGTCAATTCGCCTGACGCGAACATCGTCAATACGGGGCGCACGGCTTGGAACAACAACTACGTCATTCTCAAGACCAAGGGGCGGGGACATTACATCGGCTGCAACCTGAGCGTCACGAACTTCACGCACCAGTGGTGGGGCGAAGGCGACGACATGATTTGGGTCGACGGCTATAAGTGGCCGCCGGATCTGCACGGGACGGGCAGCGAGGACTACCTGAACCAGGCTTGGGGGATGCAGCCGAACGCTTTCATGCATAACGGCTCGTCGATCCACGAAGGGAACACGATGGGCTATCAAACGAGCTACGTGTTCCATGCCGAGAATCCGGTGCGGTTCGAGAAGGAGATAAAGGTCACCATCGAGCACGGGCATGGGAATCACCTGTGCAACGAGATGAGCAGCGTCGCGTACTGGTACGCAGACCAGCCGTATAGGGTCGCGAAGGTTCCGCCGGTCTTGCAGCGCCTGCCCGTGATGAAGAATCACTCGAACGACTGGGTGAAGAACAAGCGCCGGCAGATCACCTCCCGCGTCATCAAGCCGAACAAAGAGATGCAGGAGATGAAGGATAAGTGGGCGAGGGAGCATCAGGGAGGACGGTAGTCGCTGTGAGGCGGTGACCTAGCCGTACTAAGATTGTGGCATCACGCCTTCTTGGCGAGCGATTGGATGAGGTTGAGGTCGAGCTTTCCCTTCTGCCCCCAGCCGCGTTTGCCGGAGTCGATTTGTGGGCGGAATCCCTCGTAGAGGCCGAAGGCGACCTCGCCTAGCTCGTCGGGCTTGAACGCCGCCGCGAGCTTCTTCATGGCCTTCGTGACGGCGCTGAGGTCATCGCCAAATTTCCCTTCGAGGTATTTTCGCACCTTGTCCGGGTCGATGGCCTTGTCCTTAACGACGGCGCGGACGCCCTCTTTCGTGCTCTTGGCGGGAACCGGACGGCCACAAAGCTCGACCCAGAACTCCTCGCCGAGGCCGCGCTTCTTGGGAGGCTTGCCCTCCGGGCCTTTTGCTGGTTGAAAGATGCCGAGGCGGCGGCCCTTGGACTGGGCGTTCAGACCCGCCATCGCTTTGCCGAGCGTCAACGCTTCGTCTTCGCCAAACCCCAGACGCTCCGCGACGACTGCACCCCAAAGCGTCAGCACTGGAGCACGGTTAATCATTACGACCGCCATGTCCTCCCCCTGAATGCCGCAAGCCAAACGAGGGACTTTCGTGTATGAGAAAGGATCGTGTCGGCGAAGTCAAGTTTCGAGCATACGGTATCCTAGTCGACTCGGGACAAGCCTCCATCCCTCAATTGGAATACGTCAGTTGCGACCGCGGCGACCAGCCGGCGGTCGTGAGAGATGAACATGACTGCGCCGGGGAAATTTCGGAGGGCTTCCTGCAAGACTTCGATGCCTGAGAGGTCGAGGTGGTTTGTGGGTTCGTCGAGCATGAGCAGGTCAGCGCGGGTGTTCATGAGAAGGGCGAGAACGAGGCGGGTCCTCTCCCCGCCGCTGAGGTCCCCTACCCTCTTATGCACGGCCGGGCCTTTGAAGAGGAGCTTGGAGAGAAGGTAGCAAATCTGGTTGTGGCTGAGGTCGGTCTCGTCGGCGACGGATTCGTAGACAGTGAGGTCATCGTTGAGGCCGCCGTTGTGCTGGTCGCAGTAGAAGGTCGAGGCGGCGCTGGAGAGCCATACGTCCCCATCGTCGGCGGGTTGGATGCCCAGTGCGATTTCCATGAGCGTGGTCTTCCCGCCGCCGTTGGGACCGATGATTGCGATGCGATGGCCACGGGAGAGTTCCAGGTGTAGGTCGCAGAAGAGTTGACGGTCTCCAAAGGATTTGGAGACACGTTCAAGTCGAAGAACCGTGTCCGCGTGCCACGACGCAGGAGCAAGATCGAGCTTGATCTTATCCCGCTCTTCGCGTGGCTTCTCAATCCTGGCCTCACCTTCGAGCTGGCGCTGGATGCGGCTCTTGAGAGTGGACGCTCTGCGAGCGACCTTAAGCGCGCGCTTGCGGTAGTGGAAATGGATGGTGCGGTGTTCGACGCCGCGCGCCGTGCCCTCCAGACGGTTGATTGCTTGCTTAAGCTTTCTGACGCGGCGCTGCTGGTCGAGGTATCGCTTCTTCTGAAGCTCGATCCTGTCCCGCTTCCGCCGGAGATAGTCGGAGAATGCGCCCCTCTCGCACGTGACCTTTCCGTCTTCGATTTCGATGATGAGATCCACCGTGTGGTCGAGAAGCTCGCGGTCATGTGTGACCAGAATGAAAGCGCCGCGGTAGTTGGCGAGCATTGATTCGAGCCATTTGATCCCTTCGATGTCGAGGTGGTTGTCGGGCTCGTCGAGAAGCAGGAGCGAGGGTGCGGCGAGGAGGGCCTTGGCGAGAGCGACGCGCGCCTGCTCGCCGCCACTGAGCTGCTTGACGGAGAGCGCGAACTGCGAGTCGGCAATGCCGAGGGCTTGCAAAGCATCGCGGGCCTCGCGCTCGAATTCGTATCCGCCAAGGGCGGAGAATTCAGCGACGGCTTCGGCGTATGAGGCGGCCTGTTCGTCGTGATCATTCGACTGGAGAGTGCGCTCCAGCGACAACATCCGGTCCCTGGCCTCGAGCAGAGGTGGGCGGGACGCGAGAACTTCGTCATAGGCGGCCCTCTGCGAGCGGAGGTCGGGCATCTGAGGGACGTACCAGGGGCTCGCCGCACGAGCGATGGCCACGGTTCCGGCGTCGGGCTCGATCTCGCCGCCGACGAGCTTGAGAATCGTGGACTTCCCGCTGCCGTTCTCACCGATGAGCCCTGCCCTGCATTCGCGAGGGATTTCGAACGAGACCTCGTCGAGAACGGCCTTGCCAGCAAATTCCTTCACTACCTTACCGAACGTTGCGAGAGACATTTCAGGAGCTCTCCTCGAGCCATTTGTCGTAGAGGTCGTCGAGCTGAGCCTTGAGCTGCTCGAGCTGCTTTCCCGCACGAGCGCCCTCGCGGTGGTCGCGCCGGCTGAAGGCATCGGTCATGCGCTGTTCGAGTGCAAGCTTGCGACCCTCGGCCTCGGCAATGCGCTGTTCCAGGCGGGCCACCGACTCGGGTGTTCCGCGCTTTGGCTTGGGGCGCTGGCGACCTTTGCGACGTTTGGCTATGCGACCCGTCGTGCGGGGTTGAGAGGTCTGCCGAGCATACCAGAAATCGGTGAAGTTGCCCGGATACGAGACCAGGCTGCGGTCGCGGACTTCCACGACACGGTTGACAACCTTGTCCAGGAAGTAACGGTCGTGCGAGACAACCAGCACCGTGCCCTCGAAGTCCGCGAGGGCCTCCTCCACGGCTTCGCGCGACGGGATGTCCAGATGGTTGGTGGGCTCGTCGAGGATGAGGAGATTGGGTTTGGTGACCATTAGCCGGGCAAGCTGGAGGCGATTGCGCTCTCCGCCGGAGAGATCGGCCACGCGCTTGCGAACGTCGTCGTAGTCGAACAGGAATCTGGCGAGAACGCCCAAGGCGTCTCTGGTGGTGATGCGTGCGGCGGAAGTGATCTCGTCGAGGACTAAGCCGTCGCTGCGAAGGCACTCCTGCTCCTGGGCGCAGTAGCCGATGTTGATGCTCGGGCCGACGCGCAAGGCCAGGTTCCCCCAGTCGCCGTGCTCGACGATGTCCCGAAGGAGCGTGGTCTTGCCGGAGCCGTTCGGACCGATGAGGGCCACGCGCTCGCCGCAGGCGATGTCCAGTTCGGCGTTGTCGAAGAGTCTCAGGTCCCCGAAGGCTTTGCTGTAGTTGCGAACCTGGAGGGCGATGTTTGCGCGGGATGCCTCGGTAGCGAATTCGGGACGCATGGTCGACTGCCCGAGAGTAGGTTTCTCGACCGCCTGCTTCTTTTCGCGTTCGAGCTGCGACCGGCGGGCGCGAAGGCGCTTGCCCCACTTGGGATCGCTGTGACTGCGTGCCAGATCGGCAAACTTATTGACCAGGGCCTCGAGCTGCGCGAGCCGCTTCTGGTTCGCGACGTAGTCGGACTGCTGGGCGATGAGCGCACGCAGTTTGCTGGCTTTGTATGCCGAGTAATTGCCTGCGTAGGAGGTGACGTTTCCGTCGCTCAGGTCGAGGATGCCGTCAACAACACGGTCGAGGAGATAGCGATTGTGCGAAACGATGAGCGCCGCGCCGCCGAACCTGATGAGAAAGTCCTCGAGCCAGGCGATGCCGAGGTAGTCGAGGTGATTGGCCGGCTCGTCGAGGACGAGAAGGTCGGGCTTTCCGAGAAGCACCTTCGCCATGGAGAGCACATTCTTTTCGCCGCCTGAGAGCGAGCCGACGAATTGCGTGCATTTCGCCCCAAGGCCCAGGGCGTCGAGGACAGCCTCCGCGCGGCGAGGGAAGTCATGTCCCTCGATAAGATCGTAGGCGTCGCGCGTGCGCTGATAGGAACGAAGCGCCTTGTGGAGCGATTTGCCCGAGGCCTCAGCGAGGCGTCTCTCCTTTTCGCGAAGCTCGGCGTCGATGCGGCTGTAGTCGGAAAGGATGCAGTCAAGCACCGTCTCGCGCTCGTTGTACTCGACGTACTGAGGGACGTAGCCGACGCTCACACCCTTGGTGAGAACAGCCGTGCCGGCGTTCGGCTCCTCGATGCCGAGCAAGATGCGCAGAATGGTGGTCTTGCCGGAGCCGTTGGGGCCAATAAGCCCCAGCTTCTGCCCGGAGCTTATGCGGAACGACACATCACGGAGCACAGTCTGCGCTCCGTAGACTTTGCTTACATTTTGAAGGGAGGCTAGTTGCATTGGTCGCTCTTCCTTGTGTGTGCTTGTGTCTCCCGCGAGGCGCCGGCAACAAAAAAGGCCACGCTGCCGTGGCCAGTCAACAACGGGCAAGTTGTCGAGCCACGGGGAGGACGGGAATGGAACGAGCGGGTACAAAGCGATCCCGGCTACGGCTTGAACGCCGCTTCACGCCGGGGCGCCGAGACCCCCGCTAGTTCCCTTTCCCTATACCTTCATCCCCGCAACTCCTTTTGTGATATCAAAGCTCCTCTAATTATGCAACGCGCTCGTGACAGGTCAATGCATTTGTATGCGAAATTCGGGATCAGTCGCCTGGCGTAGGCTCGTAGGTAATCCAGACAGGCGAGGACCAGGCGAAGTCCATGAGAGGGGGCATGCCCCACTGCTCCTCTCCGCAGGGGTCGGGGGCCTGGGTGACGCGGAGATAGTAGTAGCTGTCGGAATTGAAGTCCTCGTCGACCCACTGGAAGGCAATCTTCCGGGCGCGCGGGCTTGTGTCCCACGGCTTCACATTTTGCGGGTAGGCGACGTAGGCTGTTTCGCCGTTCTTCACGACCTCGATGGAGAAAAGCCTGTAAGAGCCGATCGCACTGCCCTCGATTCGGACGGGCCCGGCGCTGGAGAACTCATCCCCCATCGGATGGCCGTTGGCGGAGAAGCGGAGGATAATCCGGGGATTCGTGGTCCCGTAGCATCTGCGAGCCTTCATTGCATCGTAGATCGATTCGCGGGTTTGCTCTTCGGCCCAGACGCCGGTGAGTCCGACGGACCCCACTCTTCCCCTGTGGTCGTCGCTGGCGGCAACGACGCCCATCCTGTACCCGCGGGCGAGGGCGTCCTGATAGGCGTAGCCCTTCATCGTGGCAATCGAGTGCGAGGAGAAATGAGGAATGTTGCCGTAATACTCCGCGCGGCCATGGTTGGAGAAGATTTCGAGCAGGAGTTCCTTCTCCGGGAGGAAGAAAGACGGGCGCCAGTCGGTGGGGCGCATGTCCTGGGCGACGTGGTGGGGAATGATGATGCACTCCTGATCCTCGAGCTTGCGGAAGAGGGCGATGGGGTCTTTCTTGGCTTCGGCGACGATGTAAGGGGCGGAGTCGCCGCGCCAGTATACGTTCTTGTCGCCGGTGGGGCCGCTGTTTTCGATGGCGACGATAGTGGCAAATCGCCCGGGATCGTTGAAACTGTTGGTGGTTCCGGCCATCTCCGACCAGCTCTTATCGCTGTATTGATTTGGCGCGTTATGGTCCGTATTCGCCTGAAAGTCGAGGCCGGCGAAGTCACGGCCCATGCGGTAAGCGCCGGCGTAAGAGACGACGCTCTGGGCTCCGAACCAAGCGTCCCAAGACATCACGGTGTGAACGTGGATATCGGCCCAGTAGAGTTCCAGGTCGGGTTCCTCGGCGAGCACCTCCACGGGGTTTGACGAGGCCGACATTTCGTTCGGCTCGTCCTGCACTTTGACGTGCGCGACCCCGGCAGCTTTGAAGAGAACGTCGTCGAACGCATGAGCGCCGCGGTCCTGTTCCGTGAAGGTGTAGGATACGGGATCCATCGCGTCCGTGGCCGAGAGAGTGACGGTTCCCCTGTATCCGATGGCGGGATTACCGAAACTGTCGCGGGCGCGAACGGTCACCCGGGCGGGACGCCCGACGGCGGCGATGCTTGAGACGAAAAGGTCGAGCGCTTCGGCCTCGTCGGGAAGTAGTCGGATCTTGGCCATCTGAGGGAGCAGGACAGCGTCGGCGTCGGGGGATTTGCGCTCAAGCAGATAGAATTCAAGAAACGTATCGTCCAGGCTGTTGATCATTCGGGAGACGGCCGCGTTCCGCCAAGTGAATACGATCTTGCCGCCCGGAGGCAAGCCCTGCAAAGGAACGAGAGCAGCCACACGCGATCCGGGGAATCTTCTCCCTTCCTTCTTCACGGGGCGAAACTCGAGCGGCTCTCCGTCAATCGAAGCGAGGACGACCGAGGAGACGGATTCGTTCCCAATGCGCGCGGGGGTGCAGCCGCGAGGGGTGACAAGTTCGACTGCAGCGCCTCCGGGAAGTCCCGCGGGTCCTGCGGTGTAGGTTATCGTCCAGGTTGCGGAAGTGCCGGCAACGACGGGAGCGTCGGGCGTGATCTCCAGAGTCCCCTCCCCCGCCACCTTCTCGGGCCAGTGAAAGAACCCCATCCCCTCTTGCACGTCGCACACGCCGGCAAAGAGCATGCTTGAAGCGAGAAAGTGAATGCAAAGGACCGCGAGCATAAGAAGCCAGGCGAGTTTCATTCTAATCTCCCTATCCTAAGTCTCTGTCGTAACGGTCGAACACATCCTGGAGCTCACCCTGAAAGAGATAGACTTTGCCGCGGATCACCTTCTCGCATCCAGCCTTGAGCGGCCCTATGCGGGTTGTGGGGTGAAGGCAGTCAAGCGGGTTGTTCGCGTTGACGCAGAGGGTGTCCTCCCAACCATAGCCCAGCACCCATCCGTTGCCCCTGTTGCAGCGAACGACTATGCCGCGATCGACGAAGGGCGGGGCGGCCTTATGTTCCTTCACTCGAAAGACGTTCGTCTTGTACGGCAAGGCGAGGACGCGGTCGAGAGTCTCCTGGTCGAAGAAGTGCTTGGCACGGTCAGCTAAGAGGAATGGCCCGTCATTGGTACTGATGTAGGTCTTGTCGCGGGTCGACTTGTCGGCGAAGCTCGGTGCGGCGTAGTGGGCCTCGTCGCGCGGGACGCCCTGGAGCTTCCATGCCCCCCAGCCCAGAGGACTGACGCAGCCGGTGATGGAGACAAGGTCGTGCCAGTCGCGGTCGGTTGTGTTGCGCACCCGAAGCTCGAGGTCGACGCAGTCGTCCGCGGGGCTGAATTTCAGCGTCCACATGTCCTGCTCAGCGACGAGCGTGCCGTCCGGGTTAAGCGTATAGGAGCCGATGCGATTGAAGAACTCCCTGAACTCGTCGAGCGTGCTGCCCTCGGGCGGGATTTCGTTATGCTCGAAGAAGAGCATGGTGAGAAACTCTTCACGGAGGTCGGCGTGCTCGATGCGAACGAAGGTCAAGGGAGTATCGTCAAACGTGTAGTGGTCGAGAGTGATCTTGCTGCTTTGGTCATTCGGCATTGTGCAGTTCCTTTCGCGGGGCGCACAAGGGACGTGCAGTTCTTCAAGCGGAGCCGATCCTCTCGCGAGCCTTACCCAGGAAGTTCTGAACCTTGACGGGCTGCCTGGTGCGGCTGCTCTCGATAGCGGAGAAAATGAGCGCGACCGACTGAAGATTGTCCTCGACGTTGGTCTCCATGGGCTCGCCGCCGTCGAGCCAGCGGACGAACTTCTCGATGAGCCAGGTGTTGTCCCACTTCGGCTGTTCGAGAAGAGGTATCTCTTCACCATCCTGGCGCTGGGCATGGTTGATTCTGTTCTTGGGATCGTGGAAAAACCGCTCCACTTTGTGGAAGCTCAGGACGAGAGTGGCTTTCTCGCACTCGGCGCGGATGTACTCGCGGCCCCAGCAGTTGAGGCCGACGGCGTTGGTCTTCGCTCCCTCGTAGAAAGCGCGGGTGTCGTTCTCGAAGCGCATCATCACGAGCCCTTGAGAATCGCCGGCGAATTCACCCCACGTGGGATTCCAGGTTTGAGCGTAGATCGTGTCGCACTTGGCTCCAGCGAGGTCGGCAAGGATGTCGAGGTGATGGACAGCACCTTCAACCATAAGCGCGTCGGGGATTTCGTGCCGGAATTTCCCCCAGGAGGCGAACTTGCGGCAATCGCACGTGAATCTGAAGATGAGGTAGTCAAGCGCGCCATGCTCGCCGGACTTGATGGCGTGCCGCAGCGTGGTCTTATGCTGAGCGAAGCGGTGAGACATTGTGACGCCCATCTTCTTGCCTGCGAGCTTGACCTTGTTCGCTATGCGAACGGAGGCCTCGAGCGTGTCGGCGATAGGCTTTTCGGACAGAATGTGCATGTCATGTTCCAGCGCGACATTGACCACTGACTCGTGGTGGGCGGGGGGAACGACGATGGTGCAGAAGTCTGCCTTGTTCTCGTCGAACGCCTTGCGTATGTCGGTGTAGCACTGGCCCTCGGTGAGGCCAAGGTGCTCCTTGGCGTTCTGGAGAGCTTCGGGGTTGATGTCGACGGCGGCGACCACTTCGATCAGACCGTCGCGCGCATTCGGCGGAAGGAACATTCTGCACCAAGAGCCGCCAAAGCCGCCGGTGCCGACCTGGATCATTCTGTAAGGCATCGTGTCTCCTCCTGGGTATCGGTTACGAGGGTCCCCCAGCGTCCGCGCAGGAAATCCAGCCAGGAAGGCTATGCACAATTGTATGCAATCTGAACGCAAAGGCAACGAGCAGCAAATCATCTGTAAGAATACTTCACGGACCCGGCGTCTCCCAGCGCACGGCGAAGAACCGCGCAACGGCGCCGCGGAGAGCGCTGCGTGGGGGTGGGACGGAGTGGTGCAAGCCATTGACAGCCTAGCTCTGACTGCTTAGGCTCTGGGTACGGGGGTATGGGGCTGAGCCCCGGAGCTCGGGTTCGCGGCGAGCGGCCCTCTACGCGAGGAGGTGAAGGGGCATGCGGTGGTCTTTCAAGGTGGGGAAGATATTCGGAATCGAGTTCCGCATTCACGTGACCTTCTTTGCGCTTCTTGCTCTTGTATATGTGGCGGGATTGAAAGCGCCCGGGCCTAACGCAGCTTGGATGGGGGTGCTGTTCGTCTCATCCATCTTCGCCTGCGTGATGATACACGAGATCGGGCACAGCCTGATTGGAAGACGATTCGGAACGGAGGCGAAGAGCATCACCCTGCTGCCCATCGGCGGGGTGGCGACGATGGAGGAGATGCCGGAGAAGCCGACGCAGGAGATCGCAATGTCGCTGGTCGGGCCCTTCATCAATCTCGCGATCGCGGGAGTCTTCTTTCTGGCGGCAGGCGGGCACGTGGGGCTCACGTGGCCGGTGAACCTCTACGTGCAATCGGGCAGCGAGTTTCTGTCAGGGTTCATCACGATCAACATCGTGCTTGCGGGATTCAACCTGCTGCCGGGATTTCCGATGGACGGGGGCCGCGTGCTGCGAGGCCTGCTGGCGCTGAAGATGAATTACGTCACTGCGACGTCGATTGCCGTTTTCATCGGGCAGGCGGTGTCGATGTTCTTCATTTTCGCGGGATTTCTTCTGCTGGGGAATCTGTGGCTGGTGATCATCGGTGTATTCCTGTACATGGGAGCAGGCGGGGAAAAGCGTCACGTGATGCTTCAGGCGGTGCTGCGCGGGGTCTCGGCGGGGGAAGCGATGACGACGGACTTCAGGGTTCTGCGGCCGGAAGAACCGATATCGAGGGCGCTGGAATACATTTACCACGGATGCCAATCGGACTTCCCGGTTATAGGTGACAGCGGCATCGAGGGCGTGCTGAGCCGGATGAGTATCCTCTCTGCGGTGCACGCCAAGGCTGCCGATGTTCCCGTGTCGGAGGTGATGGACCGGGACTTCGCGCAAGTGTCGCCTAATGCGTCGCTGGACAAGGTGTACCGGGAGTTTCTGCGGGGGAACCGAACGACGACTGTGGTGCTGGAAGGGGGACAATTGAGGGGAATGCTATCCCTTGACGGCATCAGCCGGTTCCTGATGATACAGTCTGCCGTGAAGGAAATCGCGGCGGGCGAGTTAGCCGCCAGGAAATGAGCCAATCAGAGAGAATGCAAGGTCGCGGCAGCGCCCGCAACAGCCGCTGGGAGCAAGTGCGCTTGGGGGATAACAGTTGGCAAAGATAGACATCGCTGACTTCTCTATAGGCCTGGCGGCGATTTCCGATGCCGAACGTCCCGATCCCGATACGGTCTACGACCTCCTGATTCTGGGCGGGAGCGCGGCGGCGATGACTGCCGCCGTGTACGCTGCGAGAAAGCTGATGAAGACCGCCATCCTGGCCAGAGAGGTGGGCGGGCAGATGGCCTATACGTCCGAGATCGAAAACTACATGGGTTTCCAGGCCATATCAGGCCGCGAGCTGACGCAAAGGTTCGAAGAGCAGGTCAAACACTTCAACGTCCCGATCGGGCTGGGGGAGAACATCGTCGAGGTGAAGCGGCAAGACGAGGTGTTCAACACTGTGCTTGAAAGCGGGGCGGCGCACAGGTCGAGGACGGTGATATTCGCGACCGGCAAGCGTCCTCGGGGCCTCGGCGTTCCCGGCGAGGCGGAGCTGAGGGGAAAGGGCGTCGCGTACTGCGCGATCTGCGACGCGCCGTTTTTCAAGGACAAGAGGGTGGTCGTGGCGGGCGGAGGGAATTCGGCTTTCACGGCGGCCCTGGACCTCGCGAAGGTCGCCACGGAAGTAACGGTGGTCAACAATATAAGAGGCTGGCAGGCGGACCCCATTATGCAGGAGTCGGTCAAGAGGCGGGGGAACGCCCGGCTGCTCGACTACCACGAAATCACGGGCATCGAGGGTACGGAAGGGGTGACGGGGGTGAGAGTCAAGGATCGCGATTCCGGCAAGGATGAGCTGATTGCCGCGGACGGGATATTCATAGAGATCGGACTGATACCGAACTCCGATCCGGTGAAGGACCTGGTTAAGCTGAACCAGCAAGGGGAGGTGATCGTCGACTGCCACTGCCGGACCAACGTGGAGGGGTTCTTCGCAGCGGGAGACGTGACGACGGTTCCGTATAAGCAGATCGTGATATCTGCGGGCGAGGGCGCGAAGGCCGCACTGTCGGCGTATGATTACATGACCAAACGTGGTTTGATTTGAGGAGCGGAGACCATGTCGATATTGAAGGACAAAGAGAAAGAACAGGTCGGCAAGATCTTGGGGGACCTGGAGAACGAAGTGAAGCTGGTGATGTTCGGCAAGGAGGGGGATGAGCACTGCGAGGTGACGAAGGAGCTGGTTGAGGAGTTGGGCGCACTGGTGGAGAAGGTTACAGCGGAAGTTCACGATATGGCCTCGGAACAGGAGCTTGCGAAGGAGTTCGGGATCGACAAAGTCCCCGCGCTGATCGTAATGGGCGACCAGGACTACGGGATACGCTTTTACGGGGTCCCTGCCGGACACGAATTCGCGACGCTGCTGGAAGATATCCGGGACGTGGGGCGGCGGGACCCGAAGCTGTCGGACGAGATAGGCGAGCAACTATCCAAGGTAGACAAACCCGTGAAGATGGAGGTGATGGTGCTGCTCACCTGCCCCTACTGCCCCAAGGCGGTGAGGACGGCGCACAGGTTTGCGATGGCGTCGGAGCACATCACGGGAGAGATGATCGACGCCGCCGAGTTCCAAGATATTGCTGCCAAGTACGAGGTGCGCGGAGTGCCGAAGACCGTCATCAACGGAACGGTGAGCGTAGTCGGGGCGGAATCGGAAAAGGAATTCGCGAGGAAGGTGCTGGAAGCAGTCGGGAAGTAGAAGGGCAGGCCGGGCTGCCTGCGAAGAAGAGACAAGAGCTCCGCTGATGCCGCAACCTGCCACTACTCGAAGACGTGAAGCTCGTGGACCTCTCCCCTGATGCTCATGTCACCATCGGGTGTTATGACGGCAATGATGTTGCCGGCGGGGTCCTTCACTATGAGATTGCTCGGCGGGGAGGTTGTGATGCTGGGCTGCCGTGTGGCGATGGTGCCCTCTAGGTAAAGGTTTCCGGTGGCTGCATCGATGCGCGCCACGGGGGCCTCTCCGCAGTTCTTCACTAGGACTTCATTCCCGAGTGTGGCGCGGACCGAGCCGCCGCCCTGTTCCGCCAAGAGGGTGCCTTTAAGCAGAACGTCCCCTGTGTCCGTTATGCGGAACACGGTCTCCCCTGCAGCATCCTTGACGTCGAAGTTGCACCCGCCGAGCCGGGTGATCGAAACATCATCCACGTACCAACCCGGATAAGTAAGCGAGTAGTCCGTCACAAGGCGGAAGGAGAGGCTGACGGTTCCCGTGTACGCGGAAAGGTCGATTGTCTCTTTGACCCACTCGAAAGTGGCACCGTCGTAAAGGCCGCCTGGGGTGATGTTCTGCCAGCCCGACCCGTCGTTGATCTCCACCAACGCGTAATCGAAACTGGGCTCAATCATGTACCAATGCCAGAACTCAAGCTGGGCCCCCTCCCCCAGTGGAATCGAGGAGAGAACCAGCCAGAAATCGGCGTAGTCGGAGTAGTCACCGTCGAGATCCGTACCCCAGCAACTTGCCGGGGAGTGCGCGGACGACGGTCCATCGTAATACGTAGGCACTCCGCGTTCCCACTCATCATTCGTCCCGGCGTGCGACCATTTGGCTTTCGGTGCTTCCATGTTGTCCGAGAAAACAGTGCGACGCCATCTGGTCACGAAGTAGTAATAGTCACCGCCGTTGTCGTCGGTCGCGAGGTTGCTGCCGAAGTCAGCCGAGCTGACAGAGAAGTAGTACGGCGTCAAGGGCGTCAGACCGGTAAGCTGGACGGAATGATTCGTTACAAGCTCTTCGTCTGAAGCAGCACTGCCGGGCGGCTGAGCCGGACCGTATTGGACGGTGCTCTGTGCGGCCTCGTCGGTGGTCCACGTTATCAGAGCAGTGGTATCCGCTATCTGCGACACCTGAACGTCCGCAATCTGGGGAGGAACGAGATCGATCGTGGCCTGGTCTGTGGAGACAGCGGGGCTTCCGGTCCCGTCGTCTGCGTCGTTGTACGTGACGACGATAGTGTCTCCGTGTGCCACCTGCAGGATTCCATCGGCTGAGGGCGCGCCGACGGCAAGCGTCATATTGCCAACGAAGATCTGGCTGTCCACCTCGGTTTCCGTCAACAGGCAGAACTCCGGAGTCACTTCCGTATCGCTGGTAAGCGAGACCTGAGCCGTGTCGACAGCGCCCGGGTCCAAATCCAGGTCTACGTCGAGAACCGTCACCTCGACTGGGCCGGGAACGCCGTAGCAGTCCCTGTCCATGTAAACGACGCCCGCTGAGCTAACTGCCCGAAACCTGAGAGCGGGATCGCCAAAGAGGTTCAGTTCGTAGGCACACCACCGCCCGACCAAGTTAGAACTCACATACCACGCCTGGTCCGCCTTGGAATCGGAATTGGCGCGGCCGAGTTCAAACAGCCTTTCCTCAAGAATGGCATCCCAGAATTCGCGGTCGAAATGCTGCGAGGGACCGTTGGTGCTATTGTAGCTCCCCCATCCATATCGAGAGTCAGCAACGAACGCGGCGCATCCGTGGGGATCCAGAGAGAAGTGTTCGACAACACAATCGTAGCTCACAAAGGGGCCGTAGGCGCTCCAGTCATCAAAGGAGCCAGAATAGCACGCTTGGCTGTACCCGATGAAGTATTGGGTGTTGGTGAGGTCGTTGAGCACGTTGCCTCGGTCCATCTTCATAAGCCAGTTGTTGGCCCCGTGACCCAGATGGTTAACTCCGTGGACGCCAAGGTTGATGATGCTGATGATCTCGGACGACGGCCAATCATTTCCCGGATAATCTCTGTCGTAGAGAGTTGCGACATCGAACAACCCCGCATACCGGCTATCTTCGAAGCCGACGGTGGTGTACCCGTGGTTGCTGGTTCCCTCACGGATCTCGTCCATGGAGCTTGCCGCGAAATCCGATACCCCGCCGAACCCGAGGTACTCGCCAACCATTTCCACGCGGCGCAGCCAGTCGGAATCGGCATCGGTCTCGTAGGCCAGGGTCTTGGCGACGAAGTTGGATATCTCGGACGCAGAATCGATCGCCGCTCTGCCAACATAGACTTCCGCGAACAGATCAACCTCCCCCCCGCCTACTCCGTCTGTAGATTCGCCGTAGACGCCGTTGGCGTTGTAGTCGTAAGAGCCGTCGAGACAGGAATAGTAGATGTCCGCAGGGATATTGTCCCCGTGATCACCATCCGCTGCGAAGGCGTACAAGTAGCGAGTGGGTATGATCTCATTTTCGGTCTCTCCGCCGACCACCGCGCCATCCGAATCCCCAGCGAGGAGCACGTACTGCGTGCCCCAAGTGCTGTAGGCGTCGGCGATGAAATTCCTTATCCTCGTCTGCTGGTCGGAGAAGCCGTCAGGGCGGAGGCCGCTGTAGTTTGCGTAGATGCCTCCGTCCGGCACGCCGTCTCCATTGCAATCTCCGTCGACGGTGACGATGACGGCGTTCAGTCCTTGAGCAGTTCTCGCGTTACACAGATCCTGCAACGTGTATGTGGTGCCGGCATTCTTGAATGCTTCAGCGGTGATGACCACATATTGGTACGGCCCTCCCGTAGGCAGCGGCTGGGCTCCCGACATGGGGGCCGCAGGAGGCTCAGCCGGATAAGTGTCGAGGGCTTCGGGATTGTCCACTTCGGCTGCAAGTTCTTTCAGAAGGGCAGGGATGGGGCGAAGAGGGAGAGTCTCCGCCGGGGCTTGGCCCGCCTTGGTGGTGACCGGAGCGCGCAACTCAACTTCGACCCGAATGGTCTTGCAGTAGGATAGCTCGCCGGTAGCAGGCACGTACTGCACCGGGTGCAAGGCCAGAACCAGCAACTCGAATCCACGTTTGCGCTGGGTGGAAACCGCGGAATGATCGACCCCGGGGACAGGCGAGCCCTTGGCGTAAACGGCGGAGTCCGGTTTCGCCGGCTTGGCGGCGTAGGATCGGCTCAGCGGAACAGGCGTAGCCCCAGGCTCGACACGGTAGCTGCCATCCAGAACCACCCGCTGCTCCGGAATGACTTTGACGCCTTCGATCTCCGTCCCGTAGGGAATCAGAATGGTGCAAGGCCGGAGCGGCAAAACCGGATGACCCGGAGCGCCGTAGCTCGGAAGTCCCTCGATGGCGACGCGATCCCATCCTTCCGATGTGCGCTCGATGTGCGGCTTGCCGATGGAATAAGTAAGGAGGATGCTGTCGCTCTCGGCCGCAGCCTGAGCGAAGGGATGAGGTAAGGCTACTGCAAGGACAACGGCAGCGACGACGAGAACAGCAACCGGAGGGGCGCCCGCCGGCGTTCTGGAGAATCCCTCCCTCTTGAGGGCGGACAGAACACACCCCCTTTCCGCAAAGTGCAATCCGCCTGCGGTTCTCTAGTCACAAGACCGCACCGAACTTGGACCGGATTCGCCATCCTGGTGCATGGCTACGAGGCGATTTGAGCCAAAAGGCCGCGGACTGCTGATACCAGAGTCTCCCACTTTCTCCAGATATATCAAGGGGGAAAATGGTACGCGGGTGCCTTTTCGCACAGGAATCGACGGTAGCAGGGCAGAGCCAGGCCCTGCTCAGTAGCAGCGATTCGCGTGAAACAGTCCCTATTGGGCCCGCGGCGCTGGGGTCTCCTTCGTCGTAATGCCGGCTTTGCGCTCGCCGAAGAGGTGTTTCTTCATGAACTCAACTGACTGAGACCGTACCGGGGAGCCGCTCTTGCCCAACCCAAGCCCGTGACCGGCCCCCTCAAGCTTGATCAGCGTCGAGTCGACGCCGAGCTCACGAAGCCGAGCGTCGAGCCTCACCGGATGCTCCATGGGGACAGTGACGTCCGCAGTGCCGTGGAGCAGAAGAGTCGGCGGGTCGTCGGCCGATGCGTACGTGATGGGGGAAACGTCGTCGAGGAGCTCTTGCGGGATCTCTTCAGCCGGCGTCCCGGGCTCGAATCCCAGCAGCGTCCTGTACGCGGGATGCTTATGCTCGATGGTTCGAATGAGATTGAAGTCGGCGGGTCCGGCGAGACTCACTATGCACGAGACGCGGGAGGACTCGCGCTCCACGGGGTCGTCGGAGTCCGGGTTTGCCGCATCATCGCGAAGACCCACCATCAGCGCCAGGTGTGCTCCGGCGGACCCGCCCATCACTCCGATCCTGGCGGGGTCTATGTTCCATTCACGCGCTTTGTAGCGCACGAATTGGACGGCGCGGGTGCAGTCCTCCACCTGCGCGGGATGAATGGCAACGTCACTGAAGCGATACTCGACCGAGACCACTGAGATACCTTCCGGGAGCAGATCCTCCAAAGGGAAGCTGCTTCTCATCTGCTTGCCTCCAGCACGCCACCCGCCACCGTGGATGAAAACCATGACAGGCGTCGGCTCGGAGGACTCGGCCACATAGACGTCGAGCAGGAGATCCTGCCCGCTGGCGTGGCCATAGACCACATCGGCGTATGTGGGTCTAGCGGCTGGGGGTTGGGCGCGTGCCTGATCCGCCGGACCTTCCCGCCGCTCGCCGGCCGTGCTTGGAACGGGAGCCCTCTCAGAGGCGCGCGCCTCCGGTTCAGCGGCGACCTGTGAGGTCGCGGCGATGGTTGAAGCCACATTCAGGCAGAGAGCACAAACAGCGAGCATCGCGAAGAATGCCGCCGACAACGCAAAGACCGAACTCGTCCTCTTCATTTGACCCACCTTTCTCACTCCTGCCACGCGGCTACTTGCGGCCTCGCCCAGGCAGTCCGAGTCTGAAATCGCATGATAACACGTTGAACCCATCGGATGAATAGGGAGCATCAGAGGAATGCAAAAGGAGGCTAGAGCCCGACGGAACTCATGCACTGCCGATGGTCGATGACACGTGCAGCGCCCGACAGCCTGAAGTCCAGCGACTATGTGCGGGAGCCCGCTCCCTTAGTACGAGGGCGGGCGGTCCCGGCGGTCGGTCTTGGAGCGGGCTTCGTTCACTCTTAGCTGACGGTCGTCCAGGTCCTTGCCATCAAGCCCGGCGATGGCTGCCCTGGCTTCCTCGTCGTTGGGCATTTCGACGAAACCGAAACCGCGAGAGCGGCCCGTCTCCCGTGAGGTTATGATCTTCGCCGATTCCACCACCCCATACGCTTCGAACGCCGCACGGAGCGAGTCCTCGGTCGACCGGTAGCTAAGATTGCCCACGAAAATATTCATAACGCCTTCTCCCGCTCCTCTTCAGCTCCCCTTCTCCCACTGGAACGATAGCCCGGACACCCGCCGGTCCGCAGTAATATTAATAGGCGTCAGGAGCGCCGAGTCAAGCCCCATACACCAGCAAAAAACTCGGAGGGCTCGAAATTGCAGCCGCCCCACTCCTATCTCTGCAGTTTTGCGTTGAGATATCGCATCCACAGGTGGCTGGAAAGCGTATGAGCATCGGCCTCGATTCCGTGCCGCCGGAAATGCCGACAGATGCTCTCAATGTCCCGCATGAGAAGGCGAAACGCGCTGGGATTGGAGCGAGAGTCGACACACTGGGGGAAGTCGATGATCACCGCCCTGCCCTTCCAGTACATGACATTGAAGGACGAGAGGTCGCCATGGACCCGGTCGTAGGTGAGAAAGAGCTCGACGTTGCACATCAAGATGTCGAATAGCCTCCGGGCCTCACGGCTCGAAAGAGACACGTGCTTCAGAAGAGGGGCGGGGGATTTGTCGTCCCCCACGTATTCCATGAGAATGGCCGCCCCAGCTTGTGCGACGGGCTGAGGGACGTCGGCTCCCGCAGCATGAAGAACCTTGAGTGCTTCGAATTCATTCAGCATCCAAAGCCCGAATTGCACCCCACGCCCGAAGCGTGTCTTTTTCTTGAAAGCGCGGCGCGCGCGGGCGTCGGTAATCACTCTCCCCTCGTGGTAGACGGCATCTCTCCTGAAGCTGCGTGACTCGAGGGGACGGTAGACCTTGGCGGCCAGAAGGTCGAATCCCGTTGAAGGACAGGCCCGGCAGCAGTACACCGTGGCCTCCTTGCCGCTCTTCACGTTACTCATCACTTCAGTGATCAGCCCCCTGCTGCGAAACGCTTCCAGCGAAGGCACCTCGTCGATTAGTGATTTCGACATATGGTCTCCACAAAGCATTCGGTCTTCCAGTTTCTGAACAGGCCCACATGATTACACCTCCTTCTCCTTCGGGATTTGGCCGGATTGACACTGATCTGCACAAGTCACGGCACGAGTCCGAACTCATTCGGTCCGGCAAAGGCGTATCCTTCGTGAATCAGATGAGGCTCGCGCGCCTCGAATAGGACGTCAACTGCGGCACAGCAACTCTCATGGATTTCGCAACCCGCGTGCAGGAAACAGAGTTCAGTCGGTGCCGCGTATCCAATGATCGCCTGCGTCATCGCTTTTCGCGGCAGATAGACCTGCGGGGTGCCGGCCGGGGCGCTATCCAGCAGCGTGAGCTCGCGACCCAGACCGAGAACGACCTCACCCGCGTCGGTCCTCAAGAGAATTGCCTCTGGCGCGCACCCGGTGGAGCTTCTCCACCTCTCACTCAGTTCCGGCAAGAGCTGTCTCACCGCGAGCGGGAGATCCACGAGGCAAAATGAGTCAACGTCTTCTCCCTTCTCTGTGTGGTCGCGCTCCTGCGCGGCGCACCATCTGAGTTCACCGCCAGCCAGCACGGCGATCCGTGCCAGCGGATCATCGCGGCGACAATTGAGCCGAATCCACCCGTAGCTCAAGGTCTCTGCCTCTTCCGCCACGTGTCGCAGGAGCAAAGCTGCCGCTGCGAGGTCCGACGCCCACGCGTCAGTGATCGTCACGACGTGATCGCCTTCAGGCGGCTTGAAGCCGCCATAGGCACTGCTGTTGGGCCTGCGGCCTGCGAACGCTTCCCCGAGGACGACGAAGGCGCGGATTTCCCGGTCCGCACAACCGCGAACGACGCGAACGCAGTCAAGCTCGGGCCGCCAGCGTTCGTCCCGGCATTGCATTCCACGACCAAGGGGGAAGGGACGGCGGAAGAGCGATTCGTGGGCTTTCAAGTCTGCCTCGGATGGCGTGTCCGCGTCGCCCTCCGCATTGAGCTTCAGCACGTCCCCTACCCTGATCAGCACGATGCAGTGATGGAAGCCGGGCGCATAGCCAAGGGCCGAAGTGTAGAGCCCTTTGACTCCGTGGTCGTAGGCAAGGGGATAGCCTGATTCCGGCATCCAGCCAAACAGATCGGCCATGATCTTCTTGAAATAGCCCCGGCCCCGCAGCTCGGGTGGAACGAAGGGGTATTCGGGTAGGCACATGCCGACCTGCGCGCGTCCGATCGGGTACTGGTGCACAAACACCTGCACGCAGGCGACGGGCCGACCGTCATCCTCGAGCCAGCGAAGGTGGTCGGCAAACGGGTTCTGCGGCGCGCGCTCAAGGAACCTGCGGGCGTGCTTCCAGGTCTCGCCTTCCGCGAGCTCCCTTATGTTCTGAAAGTCCTCGATGGACTTCGCGATGTGTGTACGCATAGTGTCTCCAATTGTTGGGAGCAATAGGATTCAGATCTCATCCTTTCGGCAATCTCGATCCGTTTCATGTGTCCACTCCTTTCTGGCGTGACAAATCGTCACTGCTAGCTGCGATCCGCCCCAGGCGTGACGCCGTCCAACGGGAACGGCGGCTTGGCGAGCGGCCTTGCGGCCAAAGAGATAAGCGCCAATTGGTTGTCGTCACCCGCGATCCGGTTGACGCGGACGACACCGCACTCGCGGCAGCGATGGACTACTGCCCACTCGCCGCTGCGCCTGACCCAGACTGCGATGGGCTCCATGGCCCCGCCGCAGCCGGCCGCACGGTCCCCCGATTGCCTGTCGAGGTGCAGACTCCACAGACACGACGGGCAGTGATTGCGATGTTCCGTGCCCTCGGTCGTGGCACAGACCTCCTTCCCACAATGAGTGCAGATGAACGGGCCGTCACGAGGCGCAATCTGACGGCGGATTCGTTTGCGCTCTTTCAAGAAGTTCTCCTTCATGCATCTTTAGGATATGGAAATCCCGCGGCGTGGTGATGGGAAGCAAAAAGCCGCGGACGACTTGCCACGCCCGCGGCTCGCATCCTCAGTGGAAACGAAAACGGCCGCTCCCGAAGGAACGGCCGCAAGATGCGTCGGCGGTCAGACGGGACCGCTCAGGCCATAGCCCGCCGGGGGCGTGACAACGCGACGGATTGTGCGACCGATGCCAACATACCACGCCTCCTTTTCCGGTTCGCTATAATCTACCCACTGTTGTGGACGACTAATCCTGATGCACCTCTTGAATTCACGAATACTTTACCTTCCCCTGGGAGGATGTCAAGTCAAATTGCCCCTATTCAGTTTGGAATGCCGCGCTGAAACCAGAGCATCGGCACCCTTCGAGGCCCGTGCTTTCTGCACAACCATCGCCCCCCGATGCGTCGCGGGCCGGAGGAGTTCATCCTCCGGCCCGCACAGAGGGCACGCAGCGCCGAGCGCTCTACGGCGAGGTTACGTTGGTGACGGTGACGTCATCCACGTACCAGCCCGCGTAGTTGTTGTACATTTCGTCGACACTGTCGAAGCGGAAGCGGATCTGGACCGTCGCCCCAGCGTAAGCGCTCAGGCTGTAGACCTGCTCGGTCCAGGAACTGATGTTGGGATCGGTGCTGTCCCACATGACAATCTGGTCCCAGTTCTGCCCGCCGTCGTCGGTTATCTGGACGATGCACTGATCGTACGAGCCTGAGTACGACTCCGTCTCGAACCAGTGCCAGAAACTGAGCTCAGAGTCGGCTGCGAGGACAAGCGCGGGCGTGGTGAGATTGCCCTGAGTCCTCGCTCCCGTGTTGTAGTCTCCCGTGGCATTCTGCCCGTACCAGGAACTGTGGGTCGGGCTGTGGCTCGAACCGTACTGCTCCGAGTCGTCGACAAGATGCCATAGGCCGCTCTTCGTCCACCCCGTCATCCCCCCCTCCATGTCGTCACTCCAGGGGTGCGCCGTCGGAGAGGGTGTGGGAGTGGGCGTGGGCGTGGGAGTCGGTGTAGGCGTCGGGCTCGGGCTCGGCGTCGGTCCCACGCTTGTGACCGAGACATCATCCACGTACCAGCCGCGGTAGTTGTTGTAC
>Ga0180437_10002830_pt1 | contig 26816 bp, 18 predicted proteins | sample SS_ome_4_FD_132410 | JGI IMG/M metagenome (GOLD analysis project Ga0180437, IMG submission 132410) | Hypersaline lake sediment archaeal communities from the Salton Sea, California, USA - SS_3_D_1 metaG | ecosystem: Environmental > Aquatic > Non-marine Saline and Alkaline > Hypersaline >... | reverse complement strand
TTGATGAACTCCTTCACCGTCGCTCCACTCTCGTTCAGCGAGCCGTTGTCCGTGGTCACCGTGAACGGAGCTGGACCCCCCAGGTCTCCAGGGCCCTGCCCCAGATAGACCGCCGGCGGCCCGCCATGGAATTGGAATCGCACAATTACCGGCTCACCCACCTTCGCAGGGTCCGGTGTGGCATGGGGAGTGATCTTGGATATCCACGGTGTGAAGTCGACGATGGACGGTCCAGCGCCAACAGTGTCGCACGAGCCGCCTGGAGCATTAGGACCTCCGGCGCAGCCCCACCAGTTACCCTCCGCGTCGATGGTGGCCGTGTCGTCCGCATCCAGGCCGTAGGAGCTGTTGCCACAAATGATGCTGTTGTTGACCGACACCCCCTCCGCCTCTGTGAGCTCATTGAACCACACTCCCACCTGGTTCCCACTGGCGATACACGAGTCTATCTTGAGGGTGGCCCCAAGGCCATCTGCCGCAAACCCATTCGAGTTTCCGGTCATTGTACAATTGCCAATTGCCACTGTCCCATCCACCCTTTGCACCTGGATGCCATGATCACTGTTGCCGGTGGCGGTGCATTCCTGAATGATCACATCCCCGCCCACGTCTGACACACGAATCCCAGTGCGGTTCCGTCGAGCGACACATCCGGTGATCGTCACATTGCCACCGACAGCTGTCACGTCCAAACCCTCCTCCTCATTGGAGCTGGTCTCGCAATCGGCGATGGTCACGTTCCCATCCGCCGACACTCGGATGCCGTCGTCACCTGTCACGGTCGCCACGACGTCACGAATCACAACATTCCTGTCCGTGCCGCCGCCACCATCCACCGCAACGTCGATTCCGGGGAATGCAGAATGGACTACGAAGCCTTCCAAAGTCAGGTTCCCATCCAGGGCAGGAGTAGTGTAGAACTCCGCCTCGATCCCAGAGTACTCCACGATCACCGTGCCCGGCGTAGGAACCCCCGACGCGTTGACGGTGATCAGCGTCAGGTCCCCGTCCGGGTCCATGGCACTCAGATTGACACTCTCGTCGTAGCTGCCGGGATAGACGTGGATCACGTCTCCCCCATTGGCGTCGCTCACGGCGGCCTGGATGGAGCCATAGCAGCCAGCCGTCCCTCCTGTGTTGACGCACCGGATCGCCGCAGAAGCGGGAGCCGCCAAAGCGAATAGCATGGGAACAGTCAACGCGAGGGTGGCGAGCAAAGGTAGAAATCTTCGTAGAATGGTCCGCTCCGTAGACATGTACTGTCCTCCTGGAATCTGCCCGTGGGCTCCCCCGTCCCCCATTGGGGCCACGTGGATCCGACCATCTCGCGGTCCCGTGGACGACACTGGCCCTACGATCTCTGCAACCGGGTCGGTATGATTGTAGTGCATAACTGAACCTCTGTCCACCATGCTGCTCCAGCTGCTGCGCCGGAGAAGGCATCGGCTCTGCCACCCGTCATGGCCGATGATCAAGAGGGCGAAGACGACCATCCCATGCAGGCGGTTGGGGGTACGATTGTCCTATTGACAATCAACCTTAGACTCCGTAAACTGAATTATGACCTTTTCACTCCGTTTCACACCATTTCTGAGGGAGGATAGCATCATGGGTCTGCTCACCGCGAAGGAAGCGGCAGAGTATCTGCATGTGAGCCTTTTCACTCTGGGCAGGATAGAGAAAGACAGCCTCCTGGTGCCCTTTCGCACCCCCGGAGGGCACAGACGTTACAGCCAGCAAATGCTGGACGAGTACCTGGAGCGTACGAGGCCGCACGCCGAGCAAGGCGAGAGAAGGATACTGATCGTCGACGATGGAGATGAGCTAAGCCATCTCCTAACTAGGGCCTTCCCCACGTGGAACTTCGCCACCGCACAGGACGAACTAACAGTCGGTATGAGACTGGCGGAGTTCAAGCCCAACCTCGTGCTGGTCAACACCCGCATGAAGGGCATCGACGGAGAGAATCTGTGTCAGCGACTAGACGCCCCGGGGCAGAACATCAAGGTTCTCCCCTTCGATGCGCCCACCCCTCCACGGACACACATTCCGGTAGCCGGCGTCAATGTCCAGCACCCCGATGCCCAATATGCCAGCATCGCGACTATGCTAGGACCGCACCTGTCGCCGATACCCTCTGAATCTTGAGAGATCGAGGACGTATGGCGGTGTCTGCACCCTCTACAGTGACACCTTCACATTCCAGCCTGTCTGGAGTCCCAATCAACCAAAGGACCCGTGGCACGGGTGCTAGGCTCCATGAGGTGACGCGAGCTGTTTCCGGGCAATTCAAGATCCTGGTCGTGGACGACGACCCGAGGAGTGTCGAGTTCCTCAGTGATTCGCTCCTGGGCCCTGCCGGCTACACGACGCTCTGCGCAACCGACGGAGAAGACGCCCTGAAGCTGGCACTGACGCAGGAACCAGACCTGATTCTTCTCGACTTGCAGATGCCCAAGATGAACGGCCTGGAAGTCCTTGAATCACTCAAGCAAGCGGGGCAGGAGATTCCCACCATTCTAATCACTGCCCACGGCTCTGAGAGTGTGGCGGTACAGGCGTTCCGGTTGGGTGTGAGAGACTACTTCCTCAAGCCATTTAAGGCCACCGAGATTCTGGAGGCTGTAGACAGATCACTCGTCGAAGCGCGCCTGCGGAGAGACAAGGAACAGCTCACCAACCGAATCCAATCCGTCAATCGGCAGCTGGAGCGGAGACTGAAAGAGCTCAGCATACTGTATAGCATCAGCAAATCGGTGGCCTCTCTCCTCGATCTGGACAAACTGTTGACTCGAATCGTGGAGGCCGCCAGATATGTCACCCGCGCCGATGAAGCGTCGCTGTTCCTGCGAGATCAACACTCCCGGGAGATTCGCATGAAGGCGACGCAGGGCGGTGATTCCACGGCTCGCAGTGGGCAAACGCCACCCGACGATGCTCTCGTGAGACAGGTGCTAGTCACTGGCGAGATCGTGGCCACGCGGAGACGGCAGACTGGCAGGGCCAAGACCCGCCACCGGGCACTGGCTGTGCCTCTGAAGGCGCACAACAGGGTAACCGGAGCGCTCTGCGCCTACAGAGAAGAGAGCTCTGGGCCCTTTGCAGACGGTGAACGCTACTCACTCGCAGCGTTGGCTGATTGTGCGGCCATCGCCATCGAGAACGCCCGGTTATACGAGGAAGCTCAGCAAGAGTTGGCACAACGCAAGCGTGCCGAGGAGGCCATCCTCCAGTTGGCGTATCATGATACCCTCACAGGGTTACCCAATCGCACGCTGTTCAACGATCGCACCGGTGTGGCCCTGGCCCGCGCCCGGCGCTACACGCAGAGACTGGCGGTGATGCTGCTGGACCTGGACCATTTCAAGAAGGTGAACGATACTCTGGGCCACTCGGTGGGGGACGAGCTGTTGCAGGCCGTGGGCCAGCGATTGTACGCTGTTCTGCGCGACAGCGACACTGTATGCCGTATGGGCGGTGACGAATTCCTGCTCCTATTGCCCGAGATGGACAAGCCGGAGCACGCCGAAACCGCAGCCCAGAGGATCCTGGAAGTCATCAGAGAACCTTTCTCACTCAGAGAACACACCCTCAGCATCACCACCAGCATCGGTATCGCCGTCTACCCGGAGGACGGGGAGGATGGTGACCACCTGATAAAGAGAGCCGATGTCGCCATGTACTGCGCAAAAGACCAAGGCCGTGATAACTACCAGCGCTATTCGGACGCTGATACGGATGTAACATCCGATCCCGGCTAGAGAGTCCCCACGCTACGCTCGTGATCGCAGCCCCGAAGACCCGCTGCATCACAGCAATTCGCAGCGTGGACGCACACACAGACCATGCGAAGAGAATGACTGACCAGAAGCCACAGGTACTCATTGTCGACGACGATTCCTCGTTCAGGAAGACCTTTGCCGATGTGCTCGCAATACATGGCTACAACCCCACCGCCGTTGGCGAGTCCAAGGCAGCTTTGCGATTCGCCACGAGGAATGCGCCCGAAGTGGCTGTCATTGATCTGAAACTGCAAGACACCTCGGGCTTGGAGCTAATCGGGCCAATCAAGAAGGTATCCCCGGATACACAGTGCATCGTGCTCACAGGATACGCTACACAGGAATCGGCCATCGAGGCCGTCAACCTAGGCGCCTACAGCTATGTACTCAAACCGTACGATCTGGACCAGCTGCTTCTCACCATCCGTAGGGCAAGGGAGAAGAGTCAGGCTGAGAAAGCATTGCGGGAATCGGAGGAGAAGTACCGCCTGGTCGTGGCTAGCGCCAGCGAGGGCATCGTACTGGTCGACTTGAAGGGGACAGTGCAAGAAGTGAACGCCAAGGCGCTACAGCTGGCAGGATTTGAACGTGATGAATTGGTGGGCAAGAGCCTGGCACATCTGCTTCCCAAGCTGCGCATGGACCGTTCTGCGGTGCTCGATGCCTTCAAGCAAACCATCTCCGGCAGGCAGACTGAAGACAAAGAGTGGACCATCTTCAACCGGAGAGGGGAGAGGATAACGTTCATCGCCCACCAATCGTTACTGAGGAAGGGAAACCGTCCCGTTGGACTCTCAGTCATACTGGAGGATGTAACAGACCGCAGGCAAGCTGAGGCCGAGTTGCGAAAGTCAGAGGAAAAGTACAGATTCCTAGTTGAGCACTCGCTCCAGGGAATGGCGGTCGCCCAGGGCACGCCTCCTCGACTGGTGTTCGCCAACAGAGCCCTCGCGCAGATGCTGGGATACACAGCAGAAGCACTGGTCTCCCTCTCCAGTGAGCAGGTTACCGCCCTTATCCACCCTGAAGACCGAGGTTTCTTCTTCCAACGCTACCGGGATCGCTTGCAGGGGAAGCAGGCACCACCGGGCTACCAGTTCCGCGCCATTCGCAAGGACGGATCCGTGTGTTGGCTGGAACTGCACGCGGGTAGGATCGACTATGCTGGCCAGCCAGCCATCCAGGCGGTGTTCGTGGATGTCAGCGACCGAAAACAGGCCGAGGATGACCTGCGTGATAGCTACGAGAGGGTGCGAGCAACTCTCGTGGGAACCGTACGCGCTCTCACAGCAGCGGTGGAGAAGCGCGATCCTTACACCGCGGGCCACCAGCGACGCGTGGCAGAACTGGCTGTCGCCATCGCCCGAAAGATGGGACTCCCGGAAGATCAAACCAGCGGCATTCACATAGCGGGTCTGATCCACGATATTGGCAAGATCTACATCCCCGCCGAGATCCTCAGCAAACCCAGCAAGCTGGACGAGGTAGAATGGATGATGATGCAGACGCATCCCCAGGCTGGCTACGACGTCTTGAGCGCGGTGGACTTCCCCTGGCCCGTTGCGAATACTGTGCTCCAGCATCACGAAAGGATGGATGGATCGGGCTATCCCCATGGTCTCTTGAGGGAGGACATCATTGTCGAGGCCAGAATCATGTCCGTCGCCGATGTAGTTGAGGCCATGTCCTCATACCGACCCTATCGACCCGCCTTCTCCATGGAGGAGGCCCTGGATGAGATCCTACAGAACAGAGGTATCCTCTACGACGGCGACGCCGTAGATGCTATGCGAGAAGTCCTCACAGCTGACGGATACGAGCTGTATGCCGATTGACAGGCGGTGCTCACAATCCCGGCGCCGGCCCGGAGATCGACGAAGCTTACACACGCGCCGGCATCCTTGCCGGCCTAGAGGGAAAGCTTGACCAAGACTGAGGAAACCCTGAAGCATACGTCCCACCACACCGGCTCAACTGGTCTCACCGATCGATATCTCGATCACTACTGTGCGCACCTGGCGAAGGCTCGCGATCCCAAAGAGCGAGACCATGCGCCCAATGATGAGAAGATACGTCGGCGAGAACTCCTAGCATCGCTTCGCACGGGACACGACACACCACCCTTCGTACGACGGAGCGGTATCAGATGAGCAGCCAACGCCGGAAAGAAGTCGAATCCAAAGCAGGTACGCAAAGCATACAAGGAAATCCCGATCTGCCCGCTACAGATGAGGAGGGACACAAGCGCACCATGGGCACCTTGACTGGCACGCTTGAACCGGTCCTGGCTCTGAGCAGAACCGCTTCGGAAGTCCAGAGCCTTCTAGATCCAGATCGAGTCCTGGAGACCATCGGTGACGAACTGAGAGATCAGGGGCTAGCATGCTTCTTTGGCCTCCTGGACGAGAAGCGCAACGAAGTCGTCTTGCGACATACAAACCTGAGCTCAGAGGCGCTCCAAGCTGTGGAGTCGAGGACAAGCGTGCCGGTGACAGGATTCAGGTTCCCGGCCGACGCGTTCCCGCATATCGAGGAAGTGGTCCAGCAAGGCAGGACGGCGTTCGAGGGAGACGTCATCCAGCACATCAGAGAAGCGGAGCCAGGACCACTCAGGGAAACGGTGTACCAGCTGGCCGAGCAACTGGAAGTACGTCAGGCTATCTCGGCGCCGCTGATAGCTGGCTCGCGTATCCTCGGCACGCTGACCGTGTGGTCGCAGCATCTCACCGAAGAGGACATGCCGACGGTGTCAATCCTGGCCCAACAGGCGGCTGTCGGTCTGGAGAGGGCAGATCTCTACGAGGAGGCAATGCAGAGGGTCTTCGAGATGGAGGCTCTTCGCAGTACTACGCTAGATATGACCGGGCAGCTTGACCTCCCGCAGCTGCTGCGTTTGATCGTAGAGCGCGCCGCATCCTTAGTAAGGACAGGTGGAGGCGGGCTGTACCTGTACCGTCCAGAGATGGATGTGCTGGAACTCGTGGTCAGCCACAATCTGGGCAGTGACTATGCTGGCTCCTGTCTGAAGCCCGGAGAGGGACTCTCGGGCACAGTCATTCTGACTGGCAAGCCCGCATCGGTAGAGGATTTCTCAGACTGGGATCATCGATCCGGAGAATTCGACGGCGCCGTACTGGGTGGTGTGGTAGCCGTCCCTCTCATATACGGAGAGACGACCGTGGGTGTGCTCACTCTGACCGACACCGCGGGACCCAGGTCATTCGAGAAACGCGATCTCTGGCTTCTGGAGTGGTTCGCCAACCACGCTTCGGTGGCCATTGAAAACGCGCGCATCTTCGCCGAGAGGGAACACAAGATCCAGCAACTGGCCGCATTGCACGAGGTATCCCTGGAGATCTCGGGCGAGACCGACCCTGCGCAGTTGCTTCTGACCATCGTACAGAAAGCCACCTCACTGCTCGACGCCCAGGCTGGGGCTATCGACCTCTTCGACGTCGAGACACAACGCCTGGAGATGAAGCACAGTCACGGCTACAAGCACGACTACTCAGGCGTCAGACTGTCGCTTGGACAAGGCGTGGCGGGCAAGGTGTGTCAGACCAGACAACCGCTCACCGTCAACGATTACAGAAACTGGCCCCACAGGGTCCGGCAGGTGGCCGAGGATGAGATTAGCGCTGCCCTCGGCGTGCCACTGCTGCGCGGGCCTGAACTGCTGGGCGCCCTCACCATTGATCGCAGGGAGCCGCATCCCTTCGACGAGGAGGACATCCAACTCGCCACATTGTTCGCCAACCAGGCCGCTATTGCCATAGAGAATACGCGGCTCTATCGGGAGCAGGAGCGAAGATCGCAAGAGTTACTGGCGCTGTACGACACCTCACTGCACGTGGCGAGCCGGCTGGAATTGAACAACCTGCTGAGCGCCATAATCGCGCGCGCCGTGGCCCTGTTGGATGGCAAGTCAGGGGATATGTACCTCTACAGAAAGGCTACGAACGACCTGATCAGTGCCGCCTCGCGTGATGTACCGCCTCAGGTTGAGGGTGCAGTCGTGAAGCCAGGCGAGGGGGTCGCCGGGAGAATCCTGGAGACACAACAGCCCTTGATCGTGGATGACTACGAGACGTGGTCGGGTCGTTCGGAGACATACTCCGGCTACGGCTTCGCACGAGTGGTGGGCGTGCCCATCACCTATGGTGAGCAATTGCTTGGCGTTGTGCTGGTTGAACGAGGCTACGAGAAGCCCCGATTCACCACCAGGGACCAGGATCTCCTCACTCTCCTTGCCCGGCACGCAGCCGTCGCCATTGAGAACTCCACGCTCTTCGAGGAAACCAAGCGCAGGGCGGAGGAGCTGGAAGGATTATACAAGGTCTCCGCCGAAATCGCGAGGCAGCTCGAGCTGCCGTCGCTGCTGAACACCATCGTCCGCAAAGCCATCGACTTGCTCGACGCACGCGCCGGGGGGCTATATCTCTCCGACTCCGCAACTACGGAACTGGAGCTCATAGCTGCCCACGGTCATGCCAGGGACCGCACAGGAGTCAGACTTGCTCTGGGAGAAGGGGTTAGCGGCAAAGTCGCCCAGACAGGGAGGCCTCTTGTCGTAAGAGACTACGCCAAGTGGGACGGGAGGTCCCCGCATTTCGAGGATGAACCCGCCACAGGCGTGTTAGCAGTCCCTATCAACCAGGGCGCCTCCCTCCTTGGGGTGCTCTTCGTCGATGCCTCCGATCCCGCTCGGCCTTTCGATGATAGCGATGTGCGTCTCGCCACTCTTCTGGCCAACCAGGCAGCCATCGCCATCCAGAACGCGCGCCTTTTTGGAGAAAGCGAGAGAACCATCGCGCAACTTGAGGCCTTGCAGGAGGTCTCGCTGGAGGTGGTCTCCAAGACTGACCTTGCCGAGGTACTGCCGACCATCGTGAGTGTGGCCGCCCGGCTGTTGGACGCACCAGGAGGGGCCATATACCTGCATGACAACGAGCGTGATAAACTCGACCTGACCGCTATCCACGGGCATGCACGTGCCCACATAGGCTCGAGTCTCAGCCCGGGCGAGGGTGTAGCGGGACATGTGGCTCAGTCCAGAGAACCTCTTACGGTCGAGGACTACTCGACTTGGCCAAATCACTCGCCGCAGTGGGGAGACGAGTCTATGGGAGCCGTTCTGGGGGTGCCGCTCATGCAGGCCAATGACCTGTTGGGAGTGCTCACCATCGATCGACCGTCAGCGCGCCCCTTCGATCCAAACGACTTGGAGCTAGCCACCCTTTTCGCCAGTCAAGCCGCCATCGTCATCAAGAACGCAGCGGCGGCGGCGACCACCAGAAGGCGCATCACCGAACTCACCACGCTGAGGCAGATCAGCCTCCAGTTGACGCAATCGCTCGAGCTGAACACCGTCCTGGACACCATTGTCCGAAGCGCTGTCAGGCTTGTGAACGCCAGCGATGCGCACATCTTCCTGCACGACTCCGAGACCCGTGAGTTCACTTTCGGGTCAGGGGAGTGGGCTCCAGGCTACGAGCGGCACCCATACACCAAAGTTCGAGAGAACGGTCTCACGGCCACGGTGGCTAGATGGGGCGAACCCGTGGTCATAAACAAGGCCAGATCTCATCCCCTGTTCATTGACGAGCCAGACGAACAGAAGATCATGGAAGCGATTGCCGGCTTCCCTCTCAAGAGGGCGAACAGAGTGCTGGGTGTCTTCAATGTGGCATTCCTGGAGCCCCATACCTTCAACCAGGACGATCTGCGCGTGCTTACCCTACTGGCCGACCAGGCAGCCATCGCTATCGAGAACGCTCGCCTGTACCAGGAGACAGATCGCAGGCTGAAGGAGAGCGAGACGCTTCAGGAAATCTCCGGGTTGGTCAACTCCTCACTGGAGCCGGAAGAGATCATGCAGACGGTTGTGGAGAAGCTTGCTTCAGCCTTCCACTACAGCGTGGTCACAATCTTCACGAAGGAAGGAGAAAACCTCCGTCTCGGCGCCCAGGCGGGGGACCACCCCTTGCAGGTCCCAGATCCGTTCCCTTCCGCCGGGGGCGTCATCGCTCGCGTGGCCGGCAGCGGAAAAGCAGAGTTCCTCCCAGATATCACGGCAGACCCCGAGTACATCCCCTCTGTGCCAGGAATCGTCTCAGGAATCAGTGTACCCATACTCGAGGATCACGAGGTATTGGGTGTGTTGAGCGTTGAGTCGAAGGTTGCTTCCTCCCTAACTGCTGTAGATCTGAGCTTTCTCTCGTCGCTGGCCCATCAGGTCAGCATAGCTATTCAGAACGCCACACTCTACCAGGCTGCCCAGCGAGAATTGGAGGAGCGCAGGCGAGCGGAACAGGCATACCGGGGGGTCGTAGATCACTCACTGCAAGGCTTGGTGATCATGCAGGACCAGAGGATCGTCTTCGCTAACCAAGCCATTGCACAGATGCTGGGCTATACCATTGAGCAACTGCTAGCTCTCACGCCCGATCAGGTCCGAGACCTGGTCCATCCGGACGACCAGAGACTGGTGTGGGGCCGCCACATGGATCGGTTGGCAGGCAGACGGGTGGCGCCTCGATACGAGTGTCGCGCCATCCGCAAGGACGGAGAGGAGATCTGGGTGGAGCTCTTCGCCAACATCCAAGACTACAACGGGCGCCCCTCCACACAGGCAGCGGCCGTCGACATCACAGAACGCAAGCGAGCCCAACTGGAGCTGCATGAGAGCTACAGTTCCCTTCGGAATGCGCTAAAGGGAACGGTCAACGCGTTGGCAGCTCTAGCAGAGATCAGAGACCCCTATACGGCAGGGCATCAGGAGAGGGTATCGCGCTTGGCCTGCGCCATCGCCGAGGAAATGGGCCTCGCTGAAGACCGAATCCAGGGTATCCGCATGGCAGGGCTCGTGCACGACATTGGCAAGATCCATGTGCCCATCGAAATCCTGAGCAAACCGACGGAGCTCACTGAGATCGAAATGCGGATGATACGAGCTCATCCTCAGACCGGATACGACATTCTCCGCACGGTAGAGTTCCCATGGCCCGTCGCCGATATGGTGCTGGAGCATCACGAGAGGCTCGACGGATCGGGCTACCCACAGAATCTCGACGAGGAGCAGATCCTTCTCGAGGCTAAGATCCTCGCCGTGGCAGATGTGGTTGAGGCCATGGCCTCCGACCGCCCCTACCGGCCAGCCCATGGGTTGGAGGAGGCGCTGGCGGAGGTATCACAACACTCCGGCACCCTGTACGATGATGACGTGGTGCACGCCTGCCTGAGTCTGTTCAAGGAGAAAGGCTTCCAGCTCCAACTGCACGAGGACTAGACCGCGCCGGTGGAGAGCCGACACCATCTAGTTCACCTCAGCCCTGAGGGGGAATACGCGCTCAGCGGAGCGATCCACGCACGATCAGCGTTCCCTCCCCCAACTCCAGCTCATCGACGATCAGCGGCAGCTCATCTTCCCTGAGGATCAATTGCCGGTTAAGCTGGTCCTCCAGCTGGAAGAGGATGAAGTCAGGCAATCCTGTTTCTCCCATCTTCATCTCCTCGAAGGCTACGCGAGGGACACCATCCTGCAGGTAGATATCCGCCCGACCACTGACTCGCGCCCTGAGCCCGCCCAGGCTAACCTCGCCGGACACCTCGATACCCTCTGGCCGGATGCGCACCCTCAACTCCCGGAAGGGAGCATTCGCCTCCCTCCCGGCGTACCAGCCCAAGGTCTCTTCCAGTTCCTCGCCGGCGACCGTCAGTTCGAACCTCTCCCCGCGATGTGTTCCGGCTCTCACCTTTTCCCGGAGTTGCCTGAGCTGCTTGACTAGCCGGGGTTCTTCGGCGCCTTCTGATTCTCTCACGTCGCTCATCGTGTCGTTCTCCATCCTCCTCCTCTTGGGTGCACAGAGTCATTCTATCGCAACGCCTCCCTCGTACCAAGTCTTGGCGCTGCGGCCGCGCCAGCGAAGCGCCGCCCGGACGTGGTCCTGATGATCCCCGATGTCTACCACGCCACCAGTTACGGCATACCTGCTCGGGCTGGAGGCACCCTGCTCTTTCGCTGGCTGTGCCACCGAGAAATCGCCAGCCCTCATTTGAAGTCGGGACCCCTCTCTTCGATTTGCCCTGTCTTTCTTGAGGCACTGTGCTTCGTTTCTCGTATTGACGCCCGCCCGAAGCATGGCTATAATTCCCTCGGGAGGGCTTCACCTTGAAGATACTGATCACTGGCGGGGCTGGTTTTATAGGTTCCCACGTGGTGGACGCCCTGGTAGAAGAGGGCCACAGCGTGGTGGTGGTTGACAATCTGTCCACGGGCAAGAAGGAGCACGTGAACCCCGAGGCCAAGTTCTACCGGGCGGACTTGCGTAGCCCAGAGCTCAAGGAGATTGTGCAGTCGGAGAAACCCGACCTGATCAATCACCACGCGGCTCACGTAGATGTGCGGCGCTCCACCGCGGATCCTCTCTATGACGCAGATGTCAACATCGTCGGTTCCCTGAACTTGCTGGAGAGCGCTCGACAGTCTGGGGTCGCCAAGTTCATCTACGCCTCCACTGGCGGCGCAGTCTATGGTGAGCCGGTCTACCTCCCGTGCGACGAGAATCACCCGGTGAACCCCATCTGCCCCTACGGGGTGAGCAAGCTTACAGTTGAGAAGTACCTCTCCTTCTACGCCCACACTTACGATCTCCACTACGTCATCCTCCGCTACCCCAATGTGTACGGACCACGCCAGGACCCCATGGGAGAGGGGGGAGTCGTAGCCATCTTCGCCAGGCATATGGTGCACGGGGAGCCACTGGTGATCAACGGAAGCGGGGAGCAAGAGCGAGATTTCCTGTACGTGGAGGATGTCGTTCACGCCAATCTGCTCGCCCAGCAAGCGCCAGGCGCCCAAATCTACAACCTGGGTACGGGCGTTGGCACCTCCGTGAACCAGTTGTTCGAAGCGATGAGCCGCATGACCGGGTACGGTGGCCAGCCCACGTACGGGCCCCCAAAGCCGGGCGAGACCTTCAAGATCTGTCTTGATAACACTAGGGCGCAGGCAGATCTCGGTTGGCGACCGGTGTTCGATCTTGATGAAGGTCTCACCAGAACGATACACTCTCATCGCAACCCTTCTTGAGGAGACCAGGGCGGCATATGCCATCCACTAGACCTGCATCCCCCCAACTCATCCGCGTCCCGACTCGTCGAGCGCCATGATGGGCACAGATACCGCCTGCACGCCTCATTAGCACGCCCAACTGCGCGGCGATCGAGAGTACCTCTCCGAACGCCCCATGTCCGCTGCGGTCGAGCGGTTTGGGCGGCAAGTCCACTCAGCCTACGACTCCCCCCAGAGGGCGCCCGCTTGTGAGCGTTCTGCTGCGAAAGATTCGCTCCCGGATCGCCTGGTATGGTATAATGGTTCCCGTTTGTGAAGGGAGAAACCGTTCATGCCAGACAGTAGCAGCGGGCAGAAACGAAGAGTGATGGTAATCGGACTGGATGGAGCCACCTTCGATCTCATACGCCCCTGGATCGAGGACGGCACCATGCCCACGCTTCAGCGCCTTGTGCAGGAGGGGGCTTCGGGCGTCCTAACCACCACCCTTCCACCCATCAGTTCATCAGCCTGGGTGTCATTCGCCACAGGCAAGAACCCCGGAAAGCACGGATTAGTGGACTTCGTCCACCCACGACAGAACAGCTACCAAGTCTCTATCGTCAGCCCCCAGCAGCGAGCCTCCAAGGCTATTTGGAACCTCCTCAGCGAGCAGGGGCGAAAAGTGGGGATTGTGGGTATGCCGGTCACCTATCCCCCCGAGGAAGTGAATGGCTATATGGTCAGTGACTTCCTCACACCCAGCGCCAGCGACGATTACACTTATCCCCTCTCCCTCGCAGACGAGTTGGAGCAAGCCATGGGCGGCTTTCCCCTCCTCCCCGACGAAAGATACCGCTCTACCAAGTTCACAGACAGGTTCATCGCCGACATGGTATCCGACGTCGAGCGCAGACTGGAGGGAGCAGAGTATCTCCTGGATAACAAGGAGTCGGATTTCTTCTTCATCCTCTTCTGGAGCAACGACATGCTCCAGCATGAGACCTGGAGTCTGCTCGACGAGACCCACCCCCTCCACGACCCACAGAGGGCAAACCAGTTCCGAGACTTGGTGGTTGACTTTCACCGAAAACTGGACCAGGCGGTGGGGCGCCTGGTGGAGAAGGCCGGGCCGGAGGATCTGGTGGTCGTCATGTCGGATCACGGTTTCGGCCCCGTCCACAGCTTCTTTCTGGTCAACAACTGGCTGCTCGAGATGGGATGGCTGAAGTTGAAGAAGCGGCCCATGACCCAGCTGAAGTACGCACTCTTCAAGCTCGGCTTCGCTCCATTGGGAGTATTCCGCCTGGTCTCGGCCTTGCGACTGGGCTTCTTGAGGCGCCGCTTCCGGTTCCAGCGGGGGGGCGGACTGATCAAGCGACTCTTTCTCTCATTCGCGGACGTGGACTGGCAGCGCACCAAGGCTTTTGCCGTGGGCAGCTTCGGACAGATCTACGTCAATCAGGCTGGCAAGCGGCCACAAGGGATCGTACAGCCAGGGAAGGAATATGAGGAACTCCGGAACGAGATAGCGGCTCGCGCCACAGAGATCCGCGACCCCCACTCCGGCCAGCCCGTCGTAGAGAAGGTCTACCGCAGAGAGGACATCTACTCTGGACCTCTAGTCGAGAAGGCCCCCGACTTGGTACTGCAATCGAGGAACTGGGAGTACATGGCCTTCGGTCACGCCGACTTCGGCGGGTCCCACGTCGTCGAACCCATCGTGGGCATGTCAGGCCATCATCGACCCGACGGCATCATCATGGTCTCAGGTCAGGGCATCAACCCAGGTGCGACGCTCAGAGACGCAAGTATCATGGACCTCGCGCCCACCATCCTTTACGCCATGGGCATTCCCATCCCCTCAGACATGGACGGCCGCGTCCTGAGCGAGGCTTTCACTCCCGACCATCTGTCCACCGTTCAGGCACGATACAGCGACGAGTTGTCTGAGCGTCAAACGGGCGAAGATCAATACTCCCTTGAGGACGAGGAGGAGATCAAAGAAAGACTGCGTGGTCTGGGCTATGTCGGCTAGGAGGACCCACGCTTGAGCAACAGGACACGTCTCCTCGTCGGTACAGCTGTCGGCTTGCTGCTACTCGCTCTGGTCCTCGTGAGGGTCGATCTCCGCCAGATGGTGGCCACCCTCGCTGCTGCCCAGTACATCTATCTGCTGCCAGCACTCATGGCCCAGATGGGCTTCTTCCTGGTGAAGGCGTTACGCTGGAGGTACCTCTTCCCCTCGGAGAGACGCGTCCCCTTTGGCACGCTTTTCTCCGCAACGCTGATCGGCTACTTTGGCAACCAGATCATCGGCGCCAGCAGCGGCGAACTCCTCCGCTCCGTCATTCTGGGTCAGAAAGAGGGCTGGAGCAAGAGCGCCACTTTGGGCACCATCTTCGTGGAGAAGATTTGGGATATCCTGGTCCTGTGTCTTCTCCTGCTGGCCATACTGTGGATCATCCCGCTTCCTCCTCTCGTTCAGACCGTGGGCCAGGCCAGCCTCCTGGTCTTGATCCTGGGCGGTCTGATCCTGGTCGTCCTGCTCTCTCGCAGCCAGTGGGCCACGAAGGCAGTCAGCCTGATCACTGGCCGGCTATCGGCGGGTCTGTCCCAACGACTCGTTGGCATGCTGGAGCGTTTCATCGTGGGCGTACGAGCCCTGCGGGAATGGAGACGATCGCTGCTGGCTCTTGTCCTCACCGTACCCATCTGGCTTCTCCTAGCGGTAAGCTTCTATTTCCTGGGACAAGCTGCGCTGATCCCCCTCGGCGTCGCACCCTACCTATTCCCGGTAGTGGTCATTGCTCTTGCGGCTTCCATCCCCAACCCCCCCTGGAACGTGGGGATGCTCGAGATACTATCCATTACCACCCTGGGAGTATTTGGCGTGGCCAGCAGCCAGGCACTGGCCTTCGTTGTTCTCATGCGCGCTATGCGTCTGGTACCCATCGTCTGGGGATACGCACTCTTCTCCAGAGAAGGCTATGGCCTCCGCACCCGTGCCCAGACCCACCTGAAGACGGAACCTTAGAAGTAGACGCGATGGCCAAGAGTATGCTCATCCTGACCTGTGATTCGGGCGGCGGCCACCGTAGCGTGACTGACGCCATTGTCGGTGCCCTGGGCCGCCTCTTCCCGGACAAGTACAGGTTTCACCTGGCGGACATCATGGTCGACGGCTTTCCCTTTCCCCTGAACAAGGCGGGCGTCCTGTACGGCCCGGTTGTGAATCGTCTTCCGCGTTCCTGGGGTCTGCTCTGGCACGCCACCAACGGACGAAATCGCTCGCCACTCGTCCTCAGGCTCGTGGCCCCTATGGCCTTCAATAGATTGGCAAGCCTGCTACGGACAGCTAGGCCCAACATCGTTGTTTCCACACACCCCTGGGCGAACCACATACCGGCCTGGCTGATCCAACGCCTCGATTGGAGACCGCCCCTGGTCACCGTGGTCACCGATCCGATCAATATCCACCACTGGTGGCTATGCCCAGCCGTTGACCTTTGCCTGGTCCCCACAGACCAGGCCCGCCAGAAGGCCTTGCAGGCCGGATTTGCACCTTCGAAGGTAGAGATCGTCGGCATGCCGGTCAGCCTCGGGTTTGCCGAAGATGCTCCAGACAGGGCCACTCTGAGAAAAGAGCTGGGCCTAGCCCCTGACCGCATCACTGTCCTCGTGGTAGGTGGGGGTGATGGCATGGGCAACGTATTCCCCGTCGCCAGGACTGCTGCCCAATCAGGACTTGACATCCAACTTGTCATCGTCACAGGAAGAAACGATGGGCTCAAGACCAAGCTAGAGACCGCACCCTGGGAGGTTCCCACTCGAGTTCTGGGCTTCGTCAATAACATGCCCGAGTTGATGCACTTAGCTGATCTCCTCGTCACCAAGGCAGGACCCAGCACCATCGCCGAGGCTCTCAGCTGCGGACTGCCCATGCTGATCACGGGTGCGCTGCGGGGACAAGAGGAAGGGAACTCCGAATGGGTGGCAGAGACTGGTGCCGCACTCCTCACAAAGACCCCTCAGGAACTGGTGGCTGCCCTCCGGGACCTCTCGCGAAATGGGAACGGCCGCCTCCTGCGTATGGGTCAAAAGGCCCGCGAGGCAGCGAAACCAAACGCCGCCTTGCACGCCGCCAGAATGATAGACCGCATCGCCAGTGAATCAGCCTGACAAGGCGCTCGACCGATCAAGAATCCATGATTTGCGCCGCGAGAGCTGACACTCGCCATCCCGCCCACGGGTCGGGCGGTGCACAACGTGTAGAGATCCGCAGCTTGTAGCGAGCTATGGTCTGGCTCAGGTTAAGCGCCAACTCGAGACTAGTTGATGCTGGAGGGCGATCGGAGGCTTCAACAGCCTCTGAGCAGGGGCCCTCGCCGGAAGGTTGACCATTATGCCCTTCACGAGAAGCCTGAGGGCGAAGACACTGATCTATGTCCTGATTCCGACGGTCTTGGGGCTGGTTGCTGTAGCCTCCATTGCCCTTTACGCCTACGATCAGGTGGCACGGGAAGTGGTCCAGCAGAGGGATGCGGAACTGGCGAGGCTGCAAGCGGCCCGCCTCTCCGAGGGACTGCTCGAATACACCGGACTCCTCCAGGCTTTCGCCGCGCAGCGAGACGTCCAGTCGATGGATGTCGACACCCTGGCCGGTGCCACCATGAGAGCCCCAGACCAGCTCAAGCATTTCGACGCTGGCCTGGTCATCTACGATGAGGAAGGGGTGACAGTCTGGTCCACATCCCCTCTCCCCAGGCGACGCGGCACCGCCTACCCTTTGCCATCCCAGTTCGACTTCATACGCCTCGTGGGCGAGCCCGCTCTCTCCGACGTCTTCATCGATCCACTGACTGGCAGAGACATGATCTCACTCGCGGTGCCTGTGGCGGACCGAGCCGGACAGTTCATCGGCGTAGTGGCAGGCTTGCAGACTGTAGGAGAGTCACCATTCGCACAAGTGTACGCGAACCTGCTCCAGGTATCTCCAGATCAAAGCAGGCAAGCCTGTATCGTGGATGGGAATGGGAGGGTCATCTATTACGGCGACGCTCCAGGCACGGGCGGGGATCTTTCCGCCTGGGACCCCGTCTCCCAGGCCACCAAGGGGGAAAGCGGTGCCCTGCTCACCTACGATCAGGCGGGAGAGCCCGTGATCGCCGGCTTCGCCCCCGTGCCCAACACGGGATGGGGCATAGTCACTCAAGAGTACTGGAGTGCCATCGTCGCCCCCATTAGAGGATACATCAACCTCATCCTCAGCGTGCTGGCCATAGCGGTCCTCAGCACTGGAGCCATGGTCTTCCTCTCCGCCGGTCGTGTACTGCGCCCCATTCACGACCTGACGCGGGGGGCACAACGCATCGCTGGAGGAGATTTCGACCACAGCATCAGCGCCCAAACGGGCGACGAGCTGGAAACCCTGGGCGCACAGTTCAATGTCATGGCCGCAGAACTGAGACAGTCGTACTCAGATCTGGAACGCAGAGTCGCTGATCGGACAAAGGAATTGGCTGCCCTCAATGCAATAGCCGAGGTCGCCAGCAGCAGTTTGGATCTGGACGAGGTGCTGGACGACACCCTGGAGAAGACACTTGAGGTGACCGGCGTGGAGGCAGGGGGAATCTACCTCTTGCAGGCCGAGAATGAAGAAGGCGACGAGGGGCTCTTGACTATACGCGCCCACAGGGGCGTCACGCCGGGATTTGCCGCTGAGATTGACAACCTCAAGACGGGGGAGGGCTTCTCCGGCCGAGTAGTTCAGACCAGGGAGCCACTGATCATCCCGGACCTTTCCATGGATCCACGATTGACCCGATCGATTGTGGCCGAGTCTGGCTTCAGGGCTGCCGCCATCGTGCCCCTGGCCTCGAGGGACAAAGTGTGGGGTTCTCTGTTTGTACTGGATCGGGGCGAGCGTGAGTTTTCCAAGCAGGACATAGACCTTCTGATCCACATCGGAGACGAGATTGCAGTGGCGGTCGAGAATGCGAGCCTCTTCGATGCCGAGCAACGCAGAGCCGAGCAGTTCCGCGTGATCGGTGAGGTAGGTCGGAGTATCACCTCGATTCTGGACACTGACGACCTCTTGCGAGCGATCGTGCGACTTCTGAAGGAGAGCTTCGGATACTACCAGGTGACGGTCGGTTTGATCGAGGGCGACCAAGTTGTCTTCAAAGCGGGAGCCAAGCCCGATGCGGACGGTGTTGAGTTCGTGCCCCCACCCACAAAGGTAGGCGGTAAGGGAATCACGGCCTGGGTAGCCGCGACTGGCCAACCTCTCCTCGTGCCCGACGTCACTAAGGACCCCCGCTTTCTGTTCTTTCCCGGCTCGCGAGAGACCAGATCCGAATTGGCCGTGCCCATGAAAACCAAAGAGGGCGTCGTCGGTGTGCTCAACGTGGAGAGCGACCAGTTGAACGCCTTCGATGACAGCGACGTGACCCTGCTTCAGTCCCTGGCCAGCCAGGCGGCCATCGCCATCGAGAATGCTCAACTCTACGAAGATGTCAGGAGCCGGCTGGCCCACGTCACCGCCTTGCAGGAAACTACCAAAGCGGTGGCCAGCACCTTGGAGCTAGACAGTCTTCTCAATCTCATCACCGAGGAAGCGACCGCTCTCGTTCATGCCGAAGGGGGCGTCCTAAATCTCATTGACTGGGAAGCGGGCGAAGATGAGGTCGTAGCCAGCACGGGATCCATCGACTTCGTTCATGGGTATCGTTCGCCGTTGCAGGGCAGCCTCTCCGGGTGGGCCAGCCTGCGCAACCAAGCAGTTGTGTCCAGCCAACTCAAGGCAGACAACAGAGTAGACCTGCGAGCGCTCTCGTGGACCTCCGCCATGACAACGCGGCCCATACGAAGTGCAGCCGTGGCCCCTCTCTCGATCAAGGGAGAGGTGGTGGGCACACTATTGGTTGTGGACAAGAAGGGGGAAGGAGCACAGTTCGATCAAACCGATCTGAATCTGCTGGTAGCCCTAGCCAACCAGGCAGCCGTGGCCATAGAGAACGCCAATCTCTTCGACGCCGTTCAGCGACGCGCGGAACAGTTCCGCGTCTTGAGTGAGGTAGGTACGCGCATAACCTCCCTCTTGGACGTTGAGGAACTGCTCGACGAGACAGTCCGCCTCGTGAATGAGGTTCTGGGATACTACCTTGTGGCCATCGGCCTGATCGAGGGGGACGAGTTGGTCATCAAGTCGGGGGCCGGCCCTCGCTGGAGCGATCCAGAGTTCGAACCTCCACGTATCAAACTGGGCCAAGGCATCTCCGGCTCGGTCGCACATACCGGAGAGCCGCTCCTGGCTCCGGACGTGAGAAAAGTACCGCAGTATCTTCTCTTGGCTGACGCCATCGAGACACGATCTGAGCTAGCCGTACCCCTGAGGGCCAAGGCGGATATCATCGGCGTCCTGGACGTTCAAAGCGAGCGCCTCAACGCCTTCGATGACAGCGATCTCATCGTGCTCCAGTCCCTCGCCGATCTAACGGCCATCGCCATAGAAGAGGCTCGCCTCATCGACGGGGAGCAGCGAAGGGCAGAGCAGTTTCGTGTCATGAGCGAGGTGGGAGCGCGAATCACCGCCATTCTCACCGTGGACGAGCTCCTGCATGAGATCGTGCGCCTGGTCAAGGACACGCTGGGTTACTACCACACGGCGATTGGCCTGGTTGAGAACGAAGAACTCGTGATCAAGGCCGGCGCAGGCGCGCATTGGGACAGTGGTGATTTCCAGCCCTCTCGTCTCAAGGTGGGAGGTAAGGGAATCACCGCGTGGGTGGCGGCGACCGGCGAACCACTCCTAGTGCCCGATGTCACCCAGGACGATAGGTACCTTTCCCTGCCTGAGTCGCCTGGCATCCGATCCGAGATAGCCGTGCCTCTCAAGACGGGCGCCCGCATCATCGGCGTACTGGACGTGCAAAGCGACCAAGTGAACACCTTCGACCAAAGTGATCTGGTGGTACTTCAGTCTGTCGCTCACCAAGCGGCCATCGCCATAGAGAACGCCCGTCTCTACCAGCAGGCGCAGCAGGCCGCCGCCCTGGAAGAGCGCAGCCGGCTGGCTCGCGACCTGCATGATGCCGTCACGCAGACCCTATTCTCAGCCAGCCTGATTGGGGAAGTGGTGCCCACGGTGTGGCAGAGCGACGAGAAAGAGGGCCGTCAGCTCTTGCAGGAGCTCAGGCACCTGACCAGAGGCGCGCTAGCAGAGATGCGCACACTCCTCTTGGAGCTGCGTCCCGCCGCACTCGCGGAGGCCAGCATGGAAGAGCTCCTGCATCAGCTCTGCGAGGCCTCCGCTGGTCGCTCCGGCGTGGCGATCAGGGCCAATGTGGAAGGCGAATGGGATTTGCCCCAGGAGGTTCACGTCGCTCTCTACCGCGTAGCGCAAGAGGCTCTGAACAACGTGGTGAAGCATGCGCGTGCGAGTCAGGCGGAGGTCACCCTACGCTGCACTCCTCCCTCAGACGCAGTGATAGCCGACAGCGCCGGCTCTGTGGAGTTGGTGGTGAGCGACGACGGCTGTGGCTTCGACCCAGGTTCCATCCCGCCGGACCGCCTGGGCTTGGGCATCATCAGGGAGCGAACTGAGGCCATTGGGGCGGCGCTGCGCATTGAGACCCAGCCCGGTATGGGCACGAAGGTGGCTGTGCTCTGGCAGCCCGGTGAAGACTCTGGCTCTAAAGCAGACTGAGCAGGCATCCTTCTGACGCTAGGGATTCGCAGGCGACCTCTTCTCAGGTCGCCTGCACGCCTGACAGTGCGCCAAGTGAGTCGGCAGCCAGGCGCAACTGACGCGCAATGCCCTCTGGCGACAGAATGGAGGGATTTGCAGGGTGTGGGAAGAGTTCCTTCAACTGTAAGACCGGGAATACCGTGTCGGTCCTGATCGGAGTGTCACAGATTGGCCAATCTAATCCTTCAGTATCCGGTCAATCTCCTGCCTCGAGCGCGAAGCAGTTGCCTGGGAGTTTATGCTGCGTTTTCCCCGACCCTCTCCTGAAGGCTTGGCAAGCCCCTGCCTGCTTGAGACTATCCTGGTGTTCGCTGATCGGTCGGCAAGTGTGACCAACAAGACCTTTGTCTGACAGGAGACCAATATGCCTGAGACTCTTCTTATGTGGATGGAAGCTTCCTTCGACACCATCTACCTGATCGTAATCTGGGGCTTAGTGCTTTTGATGTACCGTGGCCGATCCGACGTGAGGCCTGAAGACCGGCGTGTAGCGAATCTGACCATGATCGCATTTGCCTTGCTGGCGCTGGGGGACACTGGCCATGTTGGTTTTCGGGTGCTGGCCTATGCAAAGGGCGATCTGACTGCTCAGTTCTCCTTTCTGGGGATCCAGTTTGGTCTGCTCGGCCTGGGCACACTCGCGACGGCGATCACGGTGACTCTGTTCTACGTGCTAATGTTGGCGATCTGGCGCGCTCGCTTCAACAAGAAATATGGGCCCTTACAGTACCTATTACTTGCGGCTGCCCTGGTACGACTGCTGATGATGGCTCTCCCCGCCAACGAATGGTCAAGCCTGGTGCCACCACAGCCGTGGTCGACGGTTCGGAATCTTCCTCTACTCATCCAGGGCTTGGGTGTTGCATACCTATTCCTGAGGGACGCGCGAGCCAACAAGGATCGCACATTCTGGTGGATCGCAATCATGATCCTGATTTCGTACGCCTGCTACTTCGCAGTCATCCTGTTCGTCGAGCAGGTGCCTCTCATCGGCATGCTCATGATTCCCAAGACCATAGCCTACATCGTGATCTGCTTGCTGGCCTACAACGAACTATTTAGAGTCCCTGCGGTCAGCCCTGGGCCAGCGGACGCGTGATGCCCCAGGTCTTGAAATGAGGGTGGGACTGGCAGCGAGAGTTTCAAGGTACGGAGGGCATCGTTAGTGGGGGATTCTGTCTACATCGTGGCTGCTGAACGGGGTGAGCTTCAAAGGCAGACCGAGGTTCAGTGCCTGAGACCGAGGGAGGAGTGCGCCAGATGGGGGTAGAGAAGGGCACAGGAGTGCTGAGATGCCAGCCGATGTGCCAGTAAGCCGCAAGAATGGTGCTCGAAGGCTCCTTGTCCGCCCTGAACTAGCCCACAACGTCGATTCGACCCCCGCGCCGACGGGAGACGGGACCTTGGACCTCTGTTGCTCCTCTTTTCCACGCCCTCGGAGTTGCAGACTCGACACACCACGCACAGTAGTGCTACAATCTGGTTCTGGAGCAATGGATCGCAGCGCTAGCTCGCGCACTCCGTCCTACTGTGAAAGGGCATGGTGATGACTGCACCACATCCTATACGAGTCATGATCGTTGACGACCACGACATGGTTCGGAGAGGCCTGTCTGCATTCCTGAAGGCGAAAGCGGACCTGCAAATGGTTGGTGAAGCCAGGAACGGGCGGGAAGCCCTGGCGGTCTGCGATGAAGCCCAACCAGACGTGATACTCATGGATCTCGTCATGCCGGAGATGAGCGGGGCAGAAGCTGCTCGGGAGATTCGTTCGCGGTGCCCACAGGTGCAGATCATTGCCCTGACCAGCTTCGAGGACAAGAATCTGGTGCAGGATGCGCTCCGGGCGGGAGCTATCAGCTACCTGCTCAAGAATGTCTCGGCCGACGAGTTGGCCGATGCCATACGCGCAGCCCATGCCGGGCGGTCAATCCTGGCGCCAGAGGCGGCGCAGGCACTGATCGAAACAACCGCCCACGGTCCTGCTCCGGGCCACGATCTCACCCCCCGCGAGCGCGAGGTAATCGCTTTGATGGTGGAAGGACTGACCAACCCTGAGATCGCCGGGCGACTGGTCGTGAGTCGCTCCACAGCCAAGGCCCACGTCAGCAACATCCTCTCCAAACTTGGCGTCTCGAACCGCGCCGAAGCCATAGCCCTCGCCCTACAGCAGAATCTCGTCAAGTAGCTAGCTGCAATACTACCCACCTGGCTAATCAGCATATCCCCCAGATGGCCGATGCCTCTGGGGGATTGCCCTTGTATACTGGAAACGGGAGGAAAGGATCCGTGATCAATCGATGAGGTAGTTTGAATGCGCATCATCCTGGCGGACAACCGACGCAAGGTACGCTTCGCTCTCCGTACCCTGCTCACACAGCAGACGAATCTTGAAATCGTTGGCGAAGCGTCCGATGCGCAGGACCTGCTGTCGCTTCTGGAGACTACTTGCCCAGACGCCGTACTACTTGATTGGGAACTACCCGGCATGGATATCATCGAGCTCCTAGCATCCCTGCGCACCTTGTGCCCGGGCATGCCCGTTCTGGCTCTCAGTGGGCGGGTCCAGGCGCGTCGCGCGGCCATGGACGCTGGTGTCGATGCCTTCGTCAGCAAGGGAGACCCACCTGAACGGCTGCTCTCAGCCCTTCGGTCGTTCACGCCGAGACAGACCGGCAGCTGAGTAGCCGTGGATCGCACGAAACCGAGGAGGACATTATGGAACTGGCATTGAGATGGAGAGGATATGTCGTCGGCATTTCGGTACTGAAGAGACAGCAGACTGAAGCCAAAGACAATCCTGTAGAGGCCAGGATCGACGATACCGATCTAACACGAGGCTGCGGCGACAAGGCATGGCGCGAGCACACGACCGCCTCGGGATCTCGTTTCGTAGGACCCATTCGCTAGCCCCAGCTCGCGGCGACCAACCGGTTCCGTCGCGAAGGGGCATCAGGCGGCCGGAAGCCTCCACACTGGCCATGCGCGGGTTCGCCATGTGGTGGCCTCGGCCCAGGGGAGTGCTACTCTGAAGGGGGGGGCAGGAATGACGACCAGAAGATTCAAACCAGATCCCAAATATCTGATCAAACTCTTCATAGGCATTGCCGTCGCGGGTTTGCTGGCCATTTCGGGAACCATCGTGCTTGCCCTGATCATCCCAGATAGGGAAGGCACGATGGTCTTCGGCTTGATAGCTCTGGCCGAGTTCGTAGTCTGGATACTGTCTCTCATTCTGGCGACGCCCTACTACCGTAGTCTGAGCTATGAGATCCACGATGATGAGGTGATCGTCCGTGTGGGCATTATTACCCACTCGGTCAAGCATGTGCCCTACCGTACCGTGACCAACATCACTGTAAAACGGGACATCCTGGATCGATGGTTCTTTGGCTTGGGCACGCTGAATATCCAGACCGCTGGCATGAGCGGCCAGTCAGGGGCCGAAGAGAAGTTGGTGGGCCTGCCAAACGTTCAAGAGGTATACGAGATGGTGGTCGCCGAATTGCGGCGTTTCCGAGGCGGCATGGCGCCCACGGCGGCTGAGGTCGTTCCCGAGCCTGTAGGGACTTCGGCCGACATCTTGACCGCGATTCTCGAGGAACTGAGGGCCATCAGGCAGGCTACAGAGAAAGACTCCTAGCGGGCGGTGCCTAACCCGACTGCGCCCTGTAGCCAGTTGTTCAACCGCCTGCAAGCTCTTCTGCCTTCGACCGGCGAGGGCAGGGCGGCGAGAAAACGCTCCGCCGATCAACTCTAGCTTTGAGGAGGTATACATCATCATGGTGGGAAGAACGGCCATCTCCATTGTCGCCAGCATGCTGGCGCTCTCTGCCTCGTTCATCGTGGCCATCATTGTGACTATCCTCGTCACGCGGAAGATGGAGCTGCCCCGGGTCGACACGGGCCGGTAGCAGCCCTAGGGCTATGGACTACGGCCGGAGCCACGTACCCTGCAGGTGGGCCTCGCAAATGGCGCGTCCGGCTTCGGGCAGTGCGGTGGTGGACTCCTGCAGCGTAGCCAAGCCCAGGTTACAGGAACTATGGACCAGAGGAGCAGGTGACTATGCCCACTGCTGAGGTCTCACATATCGCCAAGTCTTTCGGGAAGACACAGGCCGTGGCGGACGTCTCATTTGCCGTCGAGCCTGGAGAGATCTTCGGCCTTCTGGGCCCCAATGGCTCAGGCAAGACCACGACCCTCCGCGTCATGCTCGACGTGTTCAGGCCGGACCGTGGCACGGTCTCCGTCTTGGGCGGGCCGATGAGTGAAGAGAAGAAAGAGCGCATCGGCTACATGCCGGAGGAGCGGGGCCTGTATCAGGACCTTTCCCTCGACAGGTGCCTGCTCTACCTGGCCACGTTGAAAGGTGTTCCCGTACGCGAGGCGCGAGACCGCCTGGCCGGGTATCTAGAACGCTTCGATCTGGCCGCACACAAGAACAAGAAGGTCAAGGAACTCAGTAAGGGCATGCAGCAGAAAGCCCAGATCATCAACACGATTCTGCACCGCCCGGAGCTGGTCGTCATTGACGAGCCGTTCACCGCGCTGGACCCCATCAACGCGCAACTAGTCAAGGACCTGATGAGGGAACTTAGGGACGAGGGATCGACGATCATCATGTCCACGCACCAGATGCATCAGGTCGAGGAGCTGTGCGACCGCATTCTTCTGATCGACGAGGGGCGCGATCTGCTCTACGGGAACCTGGATCAGATTCGCCGCCAATACTCTGGACACGCAGTGCTGGTTCGTCTGGCGGGCGAGATTCCATCCGTGGACGGCGTCGAACAGGTTCTGCCTCACAACAATGCCGCCATACTGATGCTGGGAGAGGACGCAAACCCGCAAGACGTGCTCCAGGCCTTGATGTCTCAAGGCGTTTTCCTGGAACGGTTCGAGATCGCCATCCCCACGCTCGACGAGATCTTCATCCGCGTCGTGGAAGCGGGAGACGTTCAATGACCAAACTCTGGCACGTCGCACGGCATGAATACGGCCGCAACGTCTTCAAGAAGTCCTTCATCCTCGCGCTGCTGAGCGTGCCTCTGCTGATCGGCGGCAACATCGGGCTCATCGCTTTCATGGTCTCTTTGGAGAACAACAACGCGCCGGTGGGCTACGTGGATCACGTGGGTCTGCTGGCAGACCCTAGCCCAGCACCTGCGGGTTCTTCTGAACAAGTCATCGCCTTCATCCCTTTCCAGACAGAAGACCAAGCACGTGAGG
>Ga0180437_10002828_pt1 | contig 26820 bp, 21 predicted proteins | sample SS_ome_4_FD_132410 | JGI IMG/M metagenome (GOLD analysis project Ga0180437, IMG submission 132410) | Hypersaline lake sediment archaeal communities from the Salton Sea, California, USA - SS_3_D_1 metaG | ecosystem: Environmental > Aquatic > Non-marine Saline and Alkaline > Hypersaline >... | reverse complement strand
TTATTATCCGTCAAAGTGATTCTATCGGCTGACTGCTGCAAAGGTCCCGCCTCGGCCGATATTCGCCCCCAGGTCGATAACGGTGCATGGAGAACTTATACGCCTTTGTCTGGGTTCATGACGGTGAACCCTACAATTTCGGCCACTGTACGGTTTACAGCGATGAGGCAAGCTTTGAACTGAAATAGCAAATCGGAGCTTTGGCAGATGAGAAATTCAGCAATATACTGGCATCGTTTCGTTTTTCCTCTCCTGCTGATTTCAGGTATCCTGCGGGAAATGACAAGATCGAGGTTTACATCAACAGAAACCATCCCGAAAATATCGCGTGGGCTTATTGGGGCGGTTTTATCATCACTATCCGGTCAACGGATTTGGATGCCCACTGGTACCCCTTTGCCGCGTATACGACCGCCCATGAGATGACCCATGTTTTTGAATTCCTAATCGAGGGGAGAGAATGGTTGGGGACAGAGGTCTGGTTCAAGGAAGGGATAGCCGTGTATATCGGCGGTATGGAAAATATCGGAATAGGGAAAATAGACACCTTGAATGAGCCGGAATCATGGATTTTGCAAAATCAGAACGTAGCGGGCAAGGGGAACCCCATTGCGATACACCAAGATTCCGATTATGCTCCCGGAGCAGATTCCACCTAATATTATGTGATGTTCGAACTAGCGATGAGGTATCTTTTGGACGGAAGAGGCTTGGGAAAATCATACAATCATGTCCTTAACCTGTTTTATGATATGCGGAATGGTGTGTCTTTTCCGGTTTCTTTTCAACACCATTTCGGGATCAGTGTGAGGGAATATGAAAATGAATTTTATGACCGCATGAGAATATATTTGGGCAAATAAGGAAGCGAGTCAAAATCAAAAATAGCGCTGTACATGAGAAAAGGAATATGAGAATAAAATAGAAAATCTGGACTTGATGGATGAAGGACAAATCAACAGAAGGAGCAGATTTTCTATTTTCTTGAGGTTCCTTTCGTAAAGAAAACCCAGAGAGCAGCCAGTCCGATAACTGTTATCAATGGTTCTTCGATATATCCTTTCGATGCGGTATTGGCCGGAGCTCCAATGCGGAATCACCAGCCATTTTTGCCGTCGAATATCCATGATGTATTTGATTCATCCAGTCCTGTGCTCAGATATTATCAGAAATATCTCTCCGTCGCGAAACATGCTTCCAAGGCTGCAGCGATCGTCATTGTTTCCGATGACGTGATAAACAAAAGATGGAATACTCTGGGGGGAAAATACGAAGGCTTCAAAGTGTATCTCGCCAAAGATGCAAACAAGCCGGAAAGCGAGCATAATGTCATGCTTGTCAGCCGCGATGTAGCAAAGGTACTTTTTAACGATCAAGTCTATAATCCTCTCGCTTCACCGGATATCGATTTAGAAGGATACAAGACGTATGAACTCGATAATGTCGGTATCGACTTGGAGGTCGGCTTCGAATTGGAGAAATTCCCCTCATGGAACGTCATCGGGATGGTTCCTGGAAATGATCCGGAAATGAAGGATGAATATATTTTGGTCGGAGGGCACCTCGACCACGTTCCCCTTTCCAGAGGGCAGGTTGTGAATGGCGCCGATGATAATGCCAGCGGTTGCGCCGGCGTCTTGGAAGTGGCTGAAGCAATAGCCGCGTCCCCAGCCAAGCGCTCCGTGATTTTCTGTCTCTGGACAGGTGAAGAGCCCCTAAGAGGAGATCATTGCATGGGTTCGAAATTTTTCCTCGAAAATTCTCCGGTGCCGGTCGAAAAAATGAAAGCATACATCAATCTGGATATAATCGGACGAACCCGGCCAGATAATGAGAAGACAAGAGCTCATATAATAGGGTCCACAGAAGAAATGCTGCCGCATGTCGAGGCACTCGTGAGACCCATCAACGAACAAAATGTTAAGTGGCCCATTGTGTACGAAGTGATGGCCACAAGCGATCACATGAGTTTTTTGGCTGCCGGTATTCCGGCTTTTATCTTCTTCAGCGGTTTTCACGGAGATGAGCATACGCCGAGGGACGATCCAGAGAGAATCGATTATGAAAAAATGGAAAAATTGTCCCGGCTGGCATTTTGGATCACGCTAGAGCTGGCCAATGGAACAAAAACGCTGGAGTTAACAAGTAATGAGCCTTAAGATTTTAATTGATTAGCGATTTTAGCGTAAATTCAGATTGAAATCACGAGGCTTCAGGACCTCCGATCGAAGATTTCGTGTGCGAGTAGAGCCACCCGCATTCGGAATACGAATAGCTTGAAATGCCATCAAATATGCTGTATGTTTTTAATATACAAACATACAAAGGAGACGGCATGCATAAATTGACCAAACATGAAGAGCTGGTGCTTCTCTTTATCTGGAAACTGACTGACGATGCATACCTTGTGACTCTCCGGAAACATTTTAGGGATACAACGGGAAAATCGTTAAACTTCGGCTCACTGTGCAATACCTTAACCACACTCGTGAGGAAAGGACTGATAGAGTCCAGGGAAAGCAATCCGGTGGCCCGGCAGGGAGGCCGAAGAAAAGTGCTCTATACCTTGACTATCGAGGGGAAGAAGGCGTTGAATCACGCTTACAAAGTCCAAAAATTGGCCTGGGACGGCTTTTCCGAAATCGCTCCTTAAGGGATAAATATATTGAAAGCCTGCAGAAACACACCTCCAAGACTCGCAAAATGGATATTATCCCGATTATCTAACTACGAGAAGTTCTTTTCCCTAAGTTCGTCGATCGATGAGGAATATTTCGAGATGAAATCGTCACGGGGAAGCCTCAAAGCCGGATTTTTTTATTGGTTTCAGACTTTTGAAATATTATTCCAGTATATCAAATTATACCATTCAGGGAGTGTCATCATGCTGAAAAACAATATGATCGTTGCATTACGGAACATCAAAAAGAACAATGTCTATTCGCTTATCAAGATTATCGGCTTATCCATGGGAATTGCCTGTGGCATCATAATTTATCTTTTCATCCAGCAGGAGATGAGCTTCGACAGATTCCATCAGAAAGCGGATCGCATTTTTCGCCTGGACATGACAATGAATTTGCCCAATGGGGAACAGATGATCCTATCAAGGATGTGGTCATCGATTGCGCCCCGTCTTCCCGATGAATTCCCCGATGTGGAGAGTGCAGTGCGTCTTGTCGGTCCTACAGACCGGATTGTCAGTCGCAAGGAAAAGCGTTTGCGCGCTAATGCCGCTTATGTTGATCCCGGATTTTTCAATGTCTTCACGTTTCCCCTGATTCAAGGGGATCCGAATACAGCGCTTCGGCAGCCCTATTCTATCGTCATATCAGAAGACTTTGCCGATAAGCTTTTCCCCGGAGAAAATCCGATCGGAGAAGTTGTGCAGATAGAAGAAGATGCCGACTTTATGGTGACAGGGGTGATGGACAACATCCCGGTAAATTCTCATCTTCAGACAGATCTTTTTGTATCTTATGTAAGCCTTGACAGTCTTGGCAAGTCTCCCTATATGTCGATGATCTTTCTGCTCCTCAAAGATAAGGCCGCTGCCGCACGAGTGGAAAAGCTGTGTGCCACGTTCGGGGAAAGAGGTCTGATCTCGAAAAAGGCTGCCGAAAGAGAGAGCTTTCATGTCAGACCCCTCACTTCTGTCTATTTGCATTCCGAAGCGGCGGATGAAACTGGGAAAAGGAGTCAAATAAAATACTCCTATTACCTCGCTTTCCTCGGTCTTTTCATTATCGCCCTTTCTGTTATGAACGTCATGAATCTGATGACGGCCAATGCCTTCAAAAGGATGAAGGAAGTAGGGGTACGGAAAGTTATCGGTGCAGGACGCTGGCAGGTTATGCGGCAATTCCTTGTGGAATCGCTGATGATTTCTTCGTTCGGGACGGCAGGGGCTGTCGTGTTGGCGGTCTTGTTCCTTCCGTTTTTCAATACTGTATCGGAACGGGTTCTCTCGTTGAATCTTCTGGACAACCCGGCATTGTGCATGGGATTGATAGGCTTCCTGTTCTTCTGCGCCCTTGCTTCCGGCATGTACCCGGCCGTATTGCTGTCTTCCCTGAGGACGGCGGATACGCTTCAGGCCAGGTTTAGAGCAAATCTGGGAAGTTCAATCGTGCGTCGGTTCCTGGTTTTTTTTCAATTTTCCGTATGCATCCTTTTTCTCATCGGTATGGGAGCGGCATCAAGACAGATCCGCTACGTGATGCAGACAGACCTCGGCTTCGATAAACAGGGGATCGTGATCACTCCCATCCACGGAATGGGCCAACATACCGACGCTTTTAAAAGCGATCTCTTGAAGAATCCGGGAGTTGTCAGCGCGACCACGGCAGGATTCCCTCCCGGCTACGATTTATTAGCTGCTTTTACTGTCCTTCCCGAGGGCCATGATCCAGACGACCCTGTCAAAATTCCCAGGCTCGAAGCGGATTCTGAATACTTCAAAACTCTCGGGATTCCCATTATCGAGGGCCGGGATTTTTTGCCGGGAAAAGCGGATTATCGCAGGTCTGTCATCATCAATGAAAAAGCTGCAGAAGCCTTTGGCTGGACATCTGCCATAGGAAAGCGCGTGACCATGGCCATCGATAATCCCGAAGACGTCCAAGACCTTGTCGTGGTTGGAGTCGTCAAGGATTACAACATCGAGTCTCTACACAAAGAGATCGCTCCCGCCGTCTTTTTATACACGGACCAGACACGCGGGCTTGCCACGATCCGCATCCGGACCGACCGGCTTTCATCGACAGTTGCCTATATTCAAAAGATCTGGGAACAGTTCAATCCGTCGGGCATTTTCGAACCCCAATTCCTAGATGAACGGCTCACCCTTCAGTACGAAGAGGAGATCAGGATAAATAAAATATTGATCTTCGCTACCGTTTTGTCTGTATGCATCGCTTGTTTAGGGCTTCTCGGTCTGGCTGCATACGCCTGCGAAAGCAGGACCAAGGAAATCGGCATCCGCAAGGTCTTGGGAGCGTCAATATGGAGTCTTTTAGCCATATTAGGACGGGAATTTTTCCTCTGTGTACTTGCGGCTAACATTATCGCATGGCCCGCGGCATACATCTTTATAAAGAACTGGCTTCAGAATTTCGCCTATCGGATTCCGTTGGGGATCGATCTGTTCGTTTTATCTGCGGTGGTTGCTTTATTTATCGCGCTTTTCACTGTGGTGGTCCAAACGGCAAAAACGGCTTTAGCAAATCCGATAAAGAGTCTGAAATATGAGTAGCGGCTCACAACCGATAGACTTCCCATTTTGCTGCCCATTACACATGCGGAAAAACTGACACGTCCTCTTTTGCTGATACATGGCCTTCTAGACGACAATTCCTACGCGCAGGAATCGATTTTAAATTTATGCTCTATCCCAGTGAGAAGCACACATTTCAGGATCCCGACTGCTGGGTGGATGAGTATCGAAGAGTCGAAAGGTTCCTGGACAAATACCTGCTGTACATTGAGTGAAACGATGCGGGATAAACGCCAATTATAAACGCTATGCATTTGCCTCCGTATATTGAATGTGTATGTCTATTATTGGGAGGCAAAGAATAATGAGAAGAAAGCTTATTTTTTTCAGCGTTGTGGCATTGGTGTTTCTATCCGGATTAAAGACACAGATTTCCGGACAAGAGGGGGGTGAAGAAATTATCCTTGGAAAATACAAAAGATTCCCATCGGATCTACTGGGAGAGGATGTGACATATTTTGTCAAGCTTCCCGAAAATTATGAGAAGGCGGGCGAAAAATACCCGGTTGTCTATATTTTGAATGCCCAGATGATATCCACCGTTGCCTGTGCATCGGCAACGATCGACAGGCTGAGTTTCGAGCTCATCCCGGAGATGATACTTGTCGGTATTTCCAACACAGGCCGAGCAGGCAGTTATATGCCTATAGCTCCTGATGGAAAACCCGGAGGAACAGACGATTTTTTGCATTTTCTGACGGATGAATTTTTGCCTTTTATCGATAGAACCTACCGGACGTTCGATTTCCATATTCTGATGGGGCAATCGAATACGGGTTTATTTGCCATCTACGCATACCTGAATTCGCCTGAGACTTTTAATGGGTGCATCGCCGCCAGTCCGAGCCTCGGATGGTGCCTCGACTTTATGATCGAGCAGGCCCGCTCTTCCTTTAAAAAAACAAGACCGCCGCAATCGTTTCTCTACATGAACTACGGAGGAAAAGACTACAAGGATCTGGTTAACGAGCCTGTAACGGCATTCGCTGAGATGTTGAGGGAGGAGGCGCCAAAAGATTTCCAATGGACCCTGGAATATTTGGAAAAGGACGGACATGTTCCGATCACAAGTATGAATAACGGGCTTCTTGCCCTATTCCCAGATTATTTTGTCGATGACGAGATGAGAGAAAAGGGATTTTCTGCCGTGGATGTGCACTATAACGAATTGTTGTCCCAAAGATATGGATTTTCCATACGCACGCCCGAAGAAGTCCTGTTCAACATGAGTTACAATGCAAAACAGAAAAAAAATTACGATGAAGCCATCGCCATGTTCCAGATCCTTCTCCAGAGATATCCCGCTTCGATACGCGGATACTTTTTTCTCGGGGAAACATATCGAGAAAAAGGGAATTTGGAGAAGGCCGAACATTTTTATCTCAAGGCTTTGGAGATCGATCCCGATTTCGGAGCGGCAAAGAGGAGACTGGAACTCCTGCAAGAAAATAAAAAGAAAAAGCATGCAGAGATGTCAATTTCCTGAGGTGTGAATCCGCTCGAAAAAATCATCGCGATAGCTTTCGCCGATGGGAAGCCTCTTTCCCCGGATCACGACCGTATGTTTCTCTATGGTGTCGATCTTGTCGACAGCAACAACGAAAGACCGGTGGATCCGGATAAAATTATCCGGTGGCAGGGAGTTCATCAGGTCTGTCATATTCATTCGGGACAGCAGCTCTCCTCCGGATGTGTGAAAAACGACATAATGGCCTTTTTTTTCCACATACAGCAACTTCCCGATATCCATCCCGTGGATGCGCGGACCGCTTTTTATGAACAATTTCCCGGTTCCTTCAAGATTTTCTAGCGCTCCGGCCTCATCGGGCTTTTTCCCTCCTGAACGGACCTTCAAGGCCTTTATAACGGCTTTACGGAAACGTTCATAGCCGATCGGTTTGAGCAGGTAGTCGATCGCCTCCTTTTCATAGCTCTCAGCCGCATACTCCGAATAGGCCGTGCAGAAAATCACGCGCACATCTTTATTCCTAATCAAATTCGTCAGCTGCATCCCGTCCAGGTTGGGCATATCGATGTCCATGAAAACAAGGTCAACGTCATTGCCGGCCAGAAAGGTCAGGGCTTCGATCGAATCACGAAACGTGCGGATAAGCTCGAGCTCTGGGGTTTTTTTGACATAGCGGACCAGGATCTCGATTGCTCCGTTTTCATCGTCCACTATGATGCATCGCAACATTCATGCCTCCAGTCTGAGGATCAATTCGACCTTAAATTTTCCATTCGAGGTCGAAATGTCGAGCTGATGCCGGTCAGGATAGAGCAATTGGAGACGTTTCCTTACGTTTTCCAAGCCTATCCCGGAGTGTTTTTTCAAAGATTCTGCTTTTTCCAGAACAGGATTTTCAACCAAAAAATGCAGCCTGCCATCCTTCTGGCGCACATGCAGGTGCATATAGCCCTCGCCTTTGCTTCCGATCCCATGTTTGAGGGCATTCTCGACAAATGGAACGAGGAGCAGAGGGGCGATCTTATCCTTCTGGAAGTCTCCTTCCGTATTCATCCGGATGTCCGGTCTTTCGTCCTTCCCGAATCTCAAACGGGCCACTTCCAAATAGTTTGCGATGTGCTCGATTTCGCGGATCAGGCTTATTTCGGCCACATCGCTGTCATAGATCATGTAACGCATCAACCCGGACAGTTTCATGATCGCCTGGCCGGCTTCCTCGTCCTGGTTCCGCTGGGTTATAGCGAAGATATTATTCAAAGCATTAAAGAAAAAGTGGGGGTTGATCTGGGACCGGAGCAAATCGATGTCCGCCCTCATTTTTTCCTGGACTATCTTGCTCTCCTGGCGGTATTTGCGGATCCAATCCCTGCTGATTCCATAAAGAATCCCCAAAATATAGATAGCGATATTGATCGGTAAAATCGGAAAATCGTAGGATTTTCTACGGTAAAAGGTCATCATCTTATCGGAGATCTCATCGGGTCCTGTGGGAAGGTTGAATAAGTGCAGGATGACACGATGAAGTTGATATTCCAGGAGAGAAAGGAAAACGATGATAACCACAGAGAGCGCGATAAACGGAAGCATCCGGCTTTTTTCCAGATACTTGGGGACGAGAATGAATACGACAGAGAAGAAGAGGACCAAGGCCGTGCACACATCGATGAAACGGGAAGCGTAGATGCTCCCGTCGACCGTGTTGAATTCGTTGATAAATACAGGAAGCGTGGGATGATATAGGATTCCGAAGTAGGCTGTAAAAAAGACCAGGACGATTATCAGCTTTTCGAACTTGGCTTTCACGTTTGACCTCTCGCTCGAAACGTCACCAGTATACACCAAATTGCGCTTTGAATCTCCCCACTGGCCCGGAATACCCAGATCCATGGCATGAACAGACTCTTTCCAGACATGAATCGGAAATAGAGGTGCCATGTTTATGAGTTCTGTCCGTAAAATCGCATTTGGTGCCAAAGACACGGGATTCGATGCCAACCCGCTTTTCACATGCCACAAAATGCGTATGATAAATTGTGGAGAAAAAAATATTTGAGCCCGATCGAGGAGAGTAAAATGAAAAAGATTGTTATGCTCGGTTTATGTTTGAGTTTTGTTTTCGGGTTGGCCTCAGCAAACGTCCACTTGGGACAGGATCAGGAAAAATCCGATGCGGTCAAGGAAGAGCGATCCCCTGAGATCAAGGAATTGACGATCAGAAATTCCGGTTTCCGATCCAGATCGACCGTGATCATAAGATATCGGGAAGAAGACAAGAAGATCGTCGAAGTCATCGAGAACGGCAGAAATCTACCTCCCGAAGAATTTGTGCGATATGAATCCATCATCCGCGAGGTGCTGGAAATTCCGCAGATCGATCGGCTTCTTCCGGAAATCGAGAGAGCCAAGCGGAGGGCCGAGTCGCAGCGTATCTCCGAGGAGTCCAAAATCAGGGAGATGCTGGAACTCCGGAGAAGAATGGAAGGATTGGAGTCGGATGCAGCCAGGCGGTACCGAGATATAAACGAACTTATGCTCATGGAAGAAATGAACAGCCTGACAGAAAAGATCAGCGATTCGAGCCACCTGTCTCGGGAGGAAAAGATCGCACAGCTCAAGGATGTCATCGCAAAGATGAAGGATCTGGAATTGGCAAAGAGTGAAAACCTGCGTCGATCCCGCTTGATGGAATTCGGAGCCACCAATGCGGCGCGGAGGCTGATCACGGAAATCGAGAGATCTTCCGCAATTTCTAGGGAAGAAAAGATCAGAGAGATCAGCGAGATCCTTGAACACATGCATGATATGGAGCGCGGGGAGGGAGAGCGTCATCGGGACCTGGTCGAGCACGAGGCTGCCACGGCCTTGAGAAAAATGATGTCGGAAACTGCCCATAGGGAAGATTTAACGGATGTGGAAAAAGAAAAAGAACTTGCGTCGCTTTTACAGGAAGCAAGAGACATGAGGCTGGAGACCAGCGTTCACATGATCGGCATTGAAAAATTCAAGTTCGACCTGCACAACCTTCTGGAAAAAGAAGGACTCCTTCCCAAAGGCAAAGCGGAGTTCGTATTGAAGAGAAATGCAAGTACGATCGATGGGAAAAAAATCCCCAAGGATGTCCATGAACGGATCATGCAACTGTGTGCAGAGAGTGTCGGGCTTGAATTCGGAAAAGACACGAAAATCGTCCTTCAGTTGAACGAGGACCGCTGATTTTAACATCACATAGATTTACGACGTTCCTTATAACGGGTGCGTCATTGTTTATCTTCAGTTTTGCCTCATTTGCTGGGCTTAAATCAGAACGTCCTGCCAAAACGAGTGAAACGAGAAAATACGGCGAGGGGGAACTCCAATTCATCGAAGGCATTCCCTTTTTGAAACTTTCGGGCAACCACTATGAAATGGGTGTCCAATACGGCGTTTTGCTAAAAGATAAACTTCAAAAAATTCACGGAGAGTTGCTGCCCTATAGAGATCTCTGGCTGCAGAAATTACCAGGCGATATCCATGAAAGACTTGAAAAACTCACCGATACCAAGATAATTCAACAATTGAAAGGCATGGCAGAAGGATCGGGTTTGCCGTACAGCGACCTCCTTTTAGGTGCCTATTTCGGGGTTTTGGAAAGGGGAGGGTGTTCGTCCATTCTCGTCAAAATAAAAAATGAAACTTCTTATCGATTGATACATGGCAGGAATTTCGACTACGGCAAAGGAACCGGCAGATATCCGGTCGTTATCGAATATAATCCAACGCATGGAATAAAGCATTTGGTAATTGGAACGATCGGGTCGGCAGGTTTGGCTGAAGGGATGAACGAGAAGGGGATAACCGTTTCTGAAAATTTAGCCCCGGGAGATCTCAAAAACAGCGGCATTCAAAATACATCCACAAATATAAAATTAAGAGAAATCCTTAGCTCCGTCTCATCCTTGAAAGGCGTCGAAATGTTGATGGAAGGATATGCCTCAGATGTGGGGAATACTTTCACGATAGGGAGTGGTTTCGAGATTGAAGGGATCATTTATGATCTGAACTATGATAATGGACAAAAAAACTATTTTGGCAAAAAGAATTGGCTGTACGCGACGAATGGTTTCGTGAGCGAGGAACTGAACCGGATAAGAGATGACCCGAGGTCTCGGATTATCCTTACCTATCTAGAAAGCGGTCGATTGAACTCGGTCGACGATATGATCGAGCTTTTGTCCGATCCGGGCACAACCTTCGGAGTGAATAATCCTAGCACCATTCATGCGGTGGTTTTCGATGCAAAACGCATGTGTGTTTTTATGGCTTTTTATCCAAAGTTTGCAGCCTGGAACTTTTGGTTGAAGTTCGATTGGGGGAAAGACGTTGTAACGGTTTATAAGGAAGCAGAAGTTGAGAAACTCAAAAATACAGATACAGTCGAACTCACTGAAGTTCATATCACAGCCGCTTATTGGAACGGGAATCTTCCGATGCGAGGTGCCGAACAAAAAAATAATGACCCGCATTTTTGGCTTTTGATAGAGGAATGGCTAAAAGAAAAAGGGGGCGAACAGTTGTATGAATTCAGCGCAAAAGCTGCCAGGGAACTTACGCTGAGGGCAGAGGGGCAATCCGATGTGAAGGTGATTATCACCAAAGGAACTATCGCCACGGAACATCTTAAAGGGTTTATGTTTAAAATAGTCGAGGAAGACTTGCCCAAGATGGTTCCGGGGATTCCGTATACGATCCACATAGACAATGTCAGCGCCATATACAAATGGATCATCGAAAAAGGGGTAACGGTTACCCGACCTGTGGATAAGAAGGTTCCTACCGCTAAAAACACATTGAGCTAAAAGCTAATATCAGAGTTTGACCTGACTTCGAAATTCGTGGTACGCTTTTTTTCTGATGTCATCGTTAGGATGGCATGAAAAAGGAGTCAGGAAGATGGGCAAAAAAACGCCGATTTCCCTTGCGCTGGTCCTGGTCATGTTTTTGTTCTCTCTTGTTCGGTCACAATCCCAGGATTTCAGTCAATACGAGAAGCTCAAAAATCCCCAGATCCGGCAGATGCCGGACAAGCAGAAAATGCTCGTCGTCGAAATGACCGGCGACCCGAATGGGACGGCAGGGAAGGCCTTCAGCCTGCTGTTCAGCAATTTTTTCAAGTTACCCGGTGTCAGGATGGCTCCCCCTAGAGCCCGCTGGTTGAATACAATTACCGACCCGAGATCGGAATGGGTAGGACTCTATGCTCTCCCATTACCGGATTCCGTGGATTCTTTGCCGGCCGGTGTGGAAGGCGCAAAAATCGATTTTTGGGAATACGGGGAGGTCGCTGAAATCCTTCATATAGGGGCGTACAGTGAGGAAACACCGACGATCGAAAAGCTGTTCGCCTTCATATCGGAACAGGGATATGAGATCGCGGGACCTCACGAAGAAGAGTATCTCAGAGGCCCCGAATCAGGGCCGGATACTTCCCGATACATGACGATCGTGCGCTACCAGATCAAGAAAAAATGATCGAAAATCCTAGAGTTTTTCGATCAATTCTTTGAGCGTTTGGCCCGTGGGCGTCCGGAAGTTCGGGTTTATTTTCATCAATTCCTCCCAGGCCTGCCTGGCTGCATCCCGATTCCCCAAATCATGAAACAGGACAATCCCTTTGTTGAATCGGGCCTGTTCATGTCGAGGATCGATCTCCACGGCTTTGTCGAACGAAGAAATCGCTTCGGAAGGATTCCCGACGCGCCGGTACATGACTCCAAGATCGGTCCAGACATTTGCATTGTTGGGATTGATGCTGAGGAACTTCGAGTAGGCCTGTATGGCGTCTTGGTGTTTACCTGTATCGAAATAGAGATTTCCCAGTTCCAGCCAGGCTGCCGTATTGCCGGGATTTTTTTCGACCTCCCTTTCGAGATCCAGCATCCGCCCGGATTGTTCCATGGTCATGTTTTGGGATGAACCGGGCATGCCGGCCTGTCTCGGTCCCATCGAACCGGATTTATATACGCTGTAGATGTTACCTCCGATAAATCCGACGACTAGCCCAATTAGCCCGATGATAAGGGCCGTATTCATTGTTACGTATTTGACTTCGACTTCTTTGACTTTTTTCATGAGGACTCCATAGGCTATTAATTCTATAATATTTCTAAGACAAATACCAGCGAACTTGTCGGTTTTTAAGCCCTGGTTAGGCTCGCACCAGAACACACCTATGTCCAGCAACGAACTTAAAAGGAAGGAAATCCCTAGATTAGAACTGCCAGGAATAGCCTATTTTAAGGAAGAGGGTGCGATCCGTCTGAGTCAGGCCGAATTCTTGTGTCCCCGAATAATTGTCCGAATACCCCAAAAAGACCACCGTTCGTGGATTCAGCCTGTAGGAAAAAAGAAACTGGGAAAAGAAATTTTGATATTCCGGATCGATAGGAAACGTATAGTTATCGACACTGTAGCTGTAATCAACGTACTGAAGAATGGCCCTCACGAATATTTTTGTGTTTAGATGAAAGATGATAGAACCCTGGCTGATATGGGCGGTGTACAAATGATCGCCCGCAGCATTCATTCTCTCATAGTTGTGATTGAATGCAAGGCCTATCCGTTTGCCAAGATTACAAGTGAATTGGGGATTGAGGCGCAGGCGGCTGCCGCTTCTTGAGTTGGCATAATCGATCCGGTCTCCAAATTCTCCAGTAAATCCGATCTGGAGGCTGGAATGGGGCTGAAACATGAACATGGTTGCGCCGGAGACAAGCTCGTATTCGACGCCCCTGTAATATTCTCTGGACGTTTGACCGATGATCTGAGCGAAAGATTGAAGCGCGCCCCGAAAGAAAAAGGAGACCTCGTGATTGTTTGCAAGCGGATTTCCATCATGGTCCTGCCCGTGAAAAAAGCGGTAGCCGAATGTCATTACCGACCACCATCCGCTGGATCTGATGAGGCTGTAGTTTACGCCTGTCCCCATTCGCCGGAAATCGACCATGGGCCAGAACCCGAGATCGGCCCTGAACCCTGGTCCGACGTCCTGAAAATTGGCAAAGACGTTCAGGTTCCTGGACTGATATCTGTAATTCAGGAAGAAGGCCCTGTCTTTGAAATTGTCGAACGGCTGTTCGAAATCTGCGGCAACTTCATAGGGGTAGCGCGTGCTGGAGCCCAGGAATTGAAACTCCAGCCTGTTTCGGTTGGTGAAACGGGCCTCGCCATCCACCCCATAGACCCCGTTGAAATAATCCTCTCCGCTGCGGGTCGTTACGAGGGCTCCTATCGTGTATTTGTTCCCGAAGTCTCTCTTATAACGGAACACTCCGGAAGACGATGGCAAAGACAAAGAGGTCGACCGGGAATCCTGGCTTCCTGGAAAGATGAGATTGGTCAGATTGTCCCTTACGAAATATGCGCCTACGGTGTTTGCTTCTTCTTTTCCCGTCAGTTTGACTCCCCAGGACGGATCGCGAAGAGTCCGCGTGTAAACAGCATTGAAGGGGGTCCGGAAGAAATCGATTCCCTCGAGGAAAAAGGGACGTTTTTCCTGGTAGAAAAGAGCGAATGGCTGGTTGATGTCCAGTTGCCTGGCGTCTGCTTCCACCTGGGAAAAATCCGGATTGACCGTTCCATTCAAAGTCAGGTTGGTCGTGACCCCCCACTTGACGGTCAATCCCGGATCGACATCTTTCGAAACAGGCTTAAAATCGCCATTCGGGAACGAATCTCTTTCGTCGGTTCTCGTTCCGGTTACTGTGGGGATGACCTCGATATTTTTGCCCGGTTTGATCCCTTCGAATCCGATGATCTTCACAAATTGACTCTGGTAAGAATTGTTGTTCCGGTCGATCATGACCAGACCCAGACGGCGGCGGTAGGACCGCTGGTACCAGCGGGAGATGTCCAATCCCCAGATTTGCGCGCCATTCGATCGTTGAAACTGAAGCGACGAAAACGGGATGGCTATCTCGATTGTGTACCCTGCATCCGTGATTGAACCTGAAGAAGCCCAAATGGCATCCCATGAAGAATTGACGGTCTGTGTTTCGATCCCGTCTCTTTGGGCTCCCAGCGGATTGCAGCCGAAGTAATAGTTGCGCCGCTCATCGTTGAATGTGTCCAGATTGATATTGATAAGGTCGTCCAAGTGGATATTGTCCCGCTCGGAGTATCTGGCACGAATGGCGGAAGGATTTGGGTCGTAACAGGTCAAGCCAAAATAGATATTATCCTGATCATGGAAAACCAGAACCTCTGTTCTAACTGGCGCTGCAATATTCTCTCCAGGGTCGGTTTCGTATGCGAGTTCGAGCATCAAACCCTTGTTCCATACGGGCTCGTCCAATCTGCCGTCGATAGAGACTGGAAAATCTATCCGGGGAACAGAGAACAGGTCCTTGCTTTTCTTGCTATGGGTATGAGCTGGCAAATACCCGATCAGAATTGATAAAATGACAATACAAATACCCCTTGTCCTCTTGAACATTCCCTAACCTCCAGAAAACTGTCTATTTTTTTGGCGGACCATTCATAAATCTTCCCTGAAAAATAGCTGCGGATAAGGCCGAAAATAGGATTAATCTTCTGAAAATAAACGAATTGAATGCATCGACACTCGGATCTGAAATATAAAGCGACATTTTCGGGATCAATAACAGCAAAATATGTACCAAATCATTAAATTAGAACACCGGGATTGGGTCTCAAAATGATTCGTGGATGAAGCGGGTATAGAAGGGAGAGCGTCAGTCCTTTATGGTCTCGCCGTCTGCGTAGCTGTTCAGAATATCGGCGGGAACTTCAATAACCCTGTCCCATCCTCCATACCGCTGGAGGACACCAGGGGAAGAGATGCCGCATTTTTTCCCGTCCTTGATGAGATAAACGGGACGGTTCGGACGCTCGCTCATTTCGATCAGAAGATATCCCTCAAAAGTAAGGTCGATCATCTCGTCCTCTGCCATTCGTTCCAGGATCTCTCTAGAGACCTGGACAAGATGCTGCCAGGGATCTTTTCCTCTGTTCTGGTCATAGTTATACCGAAAAAGGCTTTCCAAGTTCTTGAAGGGACGTCTTACATACTCTGCAGGGCCGATTTTTTCTATGAGATAAACGGCGTTATCCGCTGCTTTGACATATTTTTGATGAAGGTATGCTAAATTATCGGCGGAAGGCCACAACGAAAATTCATGTTCCATGCGATCTAGAAGGCCGCGGCAGTCATCGAGGGAATAGGGGGTTCGCCCCAGCCTTCTCGTTTCATTTTCCAGATCGTTGTACGACCGGATAAGATTCACGAATGCGTTATAAAGATTCGTCCTCAAATACCCCGTCTTGAAATAGTTGAATCTGTCTTCTGTCAACCGGAGGAAAAGCCGGCAGGACGCAGCAAAGGATTCGGCTTCGAAAAGAATCGCCTGCTCCTGGTCGGAAATCTCGCTGCCCCATCCTTTGTAATGGTCATAACTGACCTGGGACATGCGGAACGACAGGTCCGTAATCTGTTTTGCCAGCTCGTATATGTTCCTGTCCCGGTCGGCAGGAGCGGCGGAAGAAAGGGCTAAGAAGAAAGAAACGATCAAAGGGACCGCAATGTATATTTTTTTCAATATCCTCTCCACTCAGTGGTCTTTTTAATGAAAATAGCGAAACTCGATATGAAAGTCAATCGCGGGCTTGAGCAAGTAAACATCTCCAATTCCGCCTCAACAATATTCATACGGGCTTTTAGGAATGGTTTTGCTCCACCCATCCCCCAGTGGGCACCATTCCGCTGTGGGCGGGCGGGGGACCTCTCCAGCCCTGCCACCCGTCTTTTTATCCTTATCTGCCACACAAAATGGAAGAGGTCCAAAATTTTTTTTAAATGGCAACCATATTATCGGTTTTACCGTATATAATAATATCGGTATTACCGATAATGAGGAAATTCAGCATGAAAGAACTGACAAAATTGGAAGAGCTGGTCATGATTGCGATCTGGCGGCTCGAAGAGGATGCCTATGGTGTAAAGATCAAGAATAAGGTCAAAGAGATCGGAGGACGCGAATATTTTTACAATACCTTGTACACCACGTTCGATCAGTTGACCAGAAAAGGATGCATCACCAAGCATTTCGGCGAACCCTCTGCAGTGCGGGGCGGCAAGAGAAAAGTGTACTTTCACATCACGAAAAAGGGGAGAAGCGAACTGGAAAAGGCTTTTGAACGCCACAACCGCATATGGGCTGGGATCGATGAGAAATCCTTCCAAAAGGAATCCCCCTGATGGACGGAAAAAAGAGCCGGATTCCCAAAATCCCGTTCTGGCTCATGAAGCACATTTCCTCCTGCGATAATCCCGATGCCTACTCGGGAGACATCGAAGAAGAGTACTCCGAGATTCAAAAATGCCGGGGCAGAACCAGGGCCAGACTTTGGATCTGGCGCCATGTCATTCTCGCCATCCCACGATGGGCAACAAACATTTTCCTATGGAGAATCGCGATGTTCAAAAATTACGTCAAGACAGCCATCAGAATTTTTTTCAGACACAAAGGATACACCTTCATCAATATTGCCGGATTGGCCATCGGCATGGCCTGCTGCATCCTGATCTTTCTCTGGGTGCAAGACGAACTGAGCTACGACCGGTTCCACGAAAATGCCGAAGACTTGTATGTGGCGACCTTCAGCAACGGCAGCATCGTCACGCCAACCGCCCTTTCCGATTATCTGAAAGAGGAATATCCGGAGATCATTCGTGCATCTCGTTATTTAGGGCAGGGAAGGAATCTTCTAAAATACAGGGACAAACAAATTTACGAAGAGGGCGGGATCATGGTAGATCCGGACTTTTTAAAAATGATCACCGTTAAAATCTTGAAAGGAGATCCCGCTACAGCCCTCGATGATCCATCATCCATTCTTCTTTCCGAACAGGTGGCGAGCAAATTGTTCGGTACCACGGATCCCCTCGGGCAAACTCTGACTTATAACACCAATTTAGACATGAAGGTCTCCGCTGTGTTCGAAGATTATCCGCGCAACTCGTATTTGCGTTTTCAATACATTATTCCGGCTGCATTGGCATTGAAATATGACAAAAATTTTGTTACCTGGGACAGAAACTTTATCCTGACCTTTGTACAATTAAATCCTGAAACGCCTGTGAAGGGAGTCGATGCCAAAATATCCGATGCGGTGGAAAAACACCGCCCTCAAGACAAGCGTGAGCTATCCCTTCAGCCGATCACGCGGTTGTACCTCAATCCGTTCAACCATACCAATGTGCGCCTTACGTATGTCTACCTTTTTTCGGCGCTGGCATTCTTCATCCTGCTCATCGCGGGCATCAATTTCATCAATCTCACAACAGCCAGGTCATCCAACAGGGCAAAGGAAGTGGGCGTCCGCAAGACCGTCGGTGCGTACCGGTCTCATCTGGTCCGACAGTTTTTCAGCGAATCCCTGATTTTGACCGTGATCTCGTCAGGTTTTACGCTGGCCATCGTTTACCTGAGCCTTCCGATGTTCAACGAGCTAACAGGAAAACTCTTTACCTGGGAATTTATGATCCAGGATACGGTCGTATTTGGAATTTTGGGGATCATCTTTCTCACCGTGATTATCTCGGGCAGTTATCCGGCCTTTATCCTCTCACGATTTTCTCTGACGAAGGTGCTGAGAGGAAAACTGATGACCGGGATGAAAGGGTGCCTTTTCAGGAAGATACTGGTCGTGCTCCAGTTTTCCCTATCCATTCTCCTCATCATCGGCACGATCATGATATTCAGGCAGATACATTTTTTGCAGGAGAGCGATGTCGGCTACGACAAAGAAAATATCGTTTATTTCGGTATAGGAACACGATTCCGCCAAAATATCGATACCATCAAAACCGAGCTGTTATCCAACGGGAATGTCATGGATGTCACCTTGACGAATGTCGCTCCCTACAGGTGGAATACCAACGCCGGTTACGGAGATGTGCACTGGGAGGGAAAGACACATCAGCAGGTGAAAATGGTCATGACAAGCGTGGATTATGATTTTTTGGATACGTTCAAATTAAAAATGGCCCAGGGCCGGTTTTTTTCAAAGGAATATTCCACGGATGCTTCCGATGCCTATGTGGTCAACCAGGCAGCGGTCAAGGCTATGGAGATGGACGATCCGGTCGGCAAGGAGCTTAAAGTCTGGGAGTTGGCCAAACGAATCATCGGCGTGGTCGAGGATTACCATTTCGAATCCCTCCACAGCGAGATCATCCCTATGGCCATGCGCATAGAACCCGATAGTTATTCTCAGGCATGCATCAGGATCTCTCCTTACCGAATTCCGGATACAATCGCGTTCATTGAAAAAAAGTGGAAGGAGATCTACCCCGAATATCCATTTGAATACATGTTCCTGGACGATGCCATCCAAAACCAGTACCGTTCCGAGCAGGCAACGGGAAAGATCGTCACCGTATTTACTATCCTCGCTTTGTTTATTTCCTGTCTAGGTATCTTTGGATTGTCTTCTTATACGGCGGAGCAGCGCACAAAGGAAATCGGGATCCGGAAGGTCCTCGGCGCATCTGTTTGGAGCCTTTTCAAATATATATCCCGAGAGTTTGTGGTGCTTGTGATATTCGCAAATGTCATTATCTGGCCCCTGGCGTATTTCATCATGAGCCGCTGGCTGCAAACCTTTGCCTTCCGTATCGATATCGGATGGTGGATGTTTGTCCTGACAGGTATTTCAGTCCTAACCGTGTCTCTTTTAACAGTGAGCTGGCAGATTATTCGTGTCGCAACCACCGATCCTGTCGATTCCCTTCGGTACGAATAGCCCATTTCACAAGGAATCATTTTAGATGTTAGGTGACAGATATATACCAAGTCCCAGCTGTGAACACAATCCATTCTGCGAGGGCCTGTCCGTTACTCATACCTGATGGCATCGATTGGATCGGCCAGAGCTGTTTTAACGACTTGGAAACCGATGGTGATCAAGGCTGTAATAAAGGTAAATGCCACTGTTGCCAGAACCACCCTCACATCCAACTTGATACGGTGAACAAAGAGACTCAGGAACATTTTCGAGGCAAAGTAGGCGACAGGAACCGCTATCAGGTTGGCGATCAGGATGATCCTGAGGAATTTCCGAGAAACCAGGAACATGACTCCTGCAATGGAGGCCCCCAATACTTTGCGGATACCGATCTCTTTTTTTCTCTGTTCTAGAAGAAGCGATGCAAGACCGAAAAGCCCCAGACAGGAGATGAATACGGCAAGAAATGCAAGGCTGTTGAAGATTTTATTCATGATCTTCAGAGGCACATAGATCGTCTCGAAAAAATCGTCGAGAAAACGGTATTCGAACGGGAAGGCCGGCGATGCTTCCTTGAAAACCTTCTCGATATAAGCCAGGCTTCCTGGAATATCATCTGAACTGACCTTTATAAGCAGGTCATAGTACCAACTGGGACGGATCCCCATGACAAGGGGCGAGATTTCGAAGATCAACGGCTTGTGGTTGAAGTTCTTGACAACGCCGATGATCTTTCCCTCCCTGCCGGCCAGAGCGATCCGTTTTCCGACAGGTTCGGTCATTCCCATGAAGCGAACCGCCGATTCGTTAACCAGGTAGGCTTCTGTAGAATCTGTTGGGTATTCTTCCGAAAAGTCCCGTCCCTGCACGATCTTCAGATCGAATGTCTCTGCATAATCGTGATCGACATACAGAAAATCCACCTCCACTTCCTTTTCCTTGGCCATCCCCTCCCATTCGATATCATTGACGTTGAACAGGAGATGAGGAGGGGCAGAAGCATAAGTCACGTTGAGGATGTGTGGGTTCCGCAAGAGTCTCTCTTTGAAGGATTTGTGGGAATTTCTTAACTGGTCGTTCATCTGAATGTGAACGATCTGCTCCCTCGAGAAGCCGAGCTCGGTGTTCCGGATGAGGTGCATCTGTTTATAGGCAACAACGGTCAGGATGATCAACAGGACAGAAACGGAAAACTGGCTGATAACAAGGATCGTTCTCAATGCCGAGCCTTTGCGTCCCGCATGAATGTCTTTCTTCAGAGCTTTTGCCGGCTGTATAGAGGAAAGAAAAAAAGCCGGATAGCTGCCTGCAAAAAAGCCGGTAAAAACTGCGGCCGCGATCAGCGCGAGGTAAATAAGCACATTCCCGGAACCTAAAAGAGACATTTCTTTGCCTTGAAGACTATTGAACATGGGAAGGACAAAATCGACTAGAATGACAGCCAGGCTGAATGAAATCAAAGAAAGAAGGAGGGATTCTCCCAGAAATTGCTTGATGATATCCCTTCGTCTGGCCCCGACCACTTTTCGCATCCCCACTTCCAGTGCCCTGATCCCAAAGCGCGCGGTCGTGATATTCATGAAATTCACGCATGCGATCGCCAGGACCATGCACGCGACCAAGGCAAAAACCAGGACCAGCCTTTTGTCGCTCCGTCCTCCTTGTGTAATGTTCAAATGGGCCTCTTTGACAGGCTGGAGGGAAACCAGATAATTATCCTCAGGATGATGTCTCTGAATGGTCCCGGCAATCTTGCGGCTGACAGATTCGACCGAAGCTCCTTCTTGGAGCAGAACATAAGCATCGGCTTCGCGCGCCCAGGAAGCGAGCCGCTTATTGTCATATAGCTGAAGCGATGCCATAAAATTGAACTGTAGATGCGAATTGTAGGGGACCTTACCGATTACTCCGGTGACCGTAAGGTTCTTGACATTGTTCCAACGGAGGACTTTTCCCATCGGGTTCTCATCGCCGAAATACTTGCGAGCGGCCTCCTGTGTAAGCACTACGGAGTCGGGATCGTTCAATGCCGTCTCAGGGTTCCCAGCGATAAAATCGTATGAGAACATCGCAAAAAAAGAAGAATCGCTCAGGAAAAAACTCTGTTCATAAAAAGCTTTGTCGCCATACCGGACCGCACTGCTGTATGCTCGGGTCCTTACCCGGGTAACCTCGACGATCTCGGGATATTCTTCTTTCAGGATTTCAGGGAGGATATAAGGCGAGCCTGGCATGCCCAGATCTCCGGGATCATCGGCCTTCTTGAGAATAATTCGACAAAGCCTGTCATGATGGGTGTGGAAAGTATCATAGTTCAGTTCATCATAAACCCAGACAAAAATGAGGAAGAAACATGCCATCCCGATGGTCAGGCCTGCAATATTGATGGCAGAATAGCCCTTGTATTTCTTGATATTTCGGAATGCGATCTTGAAATAGTTTTTAAGCATGGCCGCTCCTAAATTTTATTTTTAGCAATGATTTCACAAGTGTCGATGATTATTTTTGCAAATTCTATGCCATGCTCCTGAACAAGAGAAAAAAACTCGCAAATTTGGAAAATGCGGCAAGGGAGTGTTCTAAAATGGATATTTACTGTCCGTTTTCGAACAGACATGCGCGTTTTAGGGACTAGGTTAAATTTTTATCCTGCTCCTATTTTTCACCTTGCGGTATTGTTCGTGCAAGGATCTTACGTTCAAGGCGGAAACGTGGTCGTGATGCCTGAAACCGCCGCCGAAATTTTTGGGGATATGCATCAACTCATGGATGATCGTTTCTTCTTTTTCTATTTCGTCGAGCTTATCGAATCTTTCCGACAGGAATTCCAGCACATAAAAAGCCTTTATCCCCATGGCGATCTGCAGCACCTTGCTCATTCCGTGACACCTGGCGATGACTCTTCTTGCCGAGGACCCGTAACTCCTGATGCATACAACCTTATCCAGATCGATATGAGAGAGGTTCAGTATCCGAACGATATCCTCGAAACGTTCTTGGATATCGCGGGCCAGTTCATACCGGATCGTTTTCTTTTTTCTCTTCGGCATAGGATTTCCGATTTTTCAGGTTCTTATTTTGGACGGGCTGCCCCCTCCTTGTCAATCAGGGGCTCCGGAAACGAGTCGATACCGGATTCACTCATAACGGAGCGAATCGATGGGATTCGCCCGAGCGGCTTTAAGGGCTTGAAAACCGACCGTTGCCAGGGCGATCGCCACGGCCAGCATTCCCGAAAGCAGGAAGACCCAGATCCCGATGTCTATCCGGTAAGCGAAGCTTCTTAGCCATCCATTCATGATGAAGTAGGCGGCAGGCCAGGCGAACAGGTTTGCGAATAACACCCATTTTGTGAACTGTTTGGAGAGCAGGAGAATGATGCCCGTTTCCGAGGCTCCCAACACCTTTCGGATCCCGATCTCTCGGGTCCGCTGTTCGGTCAGGAACGAGGCCAGCCCGAAAAGTCCGAGGCAGGAAATCACGATAGCAAACAGCGTAAAGGTATTGAGGATCGTGCCGATCTTTTTTTCTTTCCTATAAAGGCTGTCGTAAGCTTGATCGAGAAAATGATATTCGAAGGGAGATATGGGATTGAAACTTCCCCAGACCTCCTGTATCCTCGCGAGAGCCTCTTCGGTTTTGCTGCCGTTAACCTTGATGAGAACAACTCCGTATTGAGTCGCTTGGGCCGGATTGTTCAGGAAAAAGAAAAGATGAGGTTCGATTTCTACATGAAGGGACCGGAAATGGGCGTTCTTCAAAACGCCGATAATGGTCCCTTCCCTTTTGCCGTAGGAAAACCGCTTGCCGACAGGATTCTGGATCCCCATCGTTTTTATGGCTTCTTCATTCAATATATAGGCTTGTGTGGTATCTGTGGCGTATTCCGGAGAAAAGTTTCTTCCTTCCAATAGTTCCAGTTCCATCATCGGGATAAATTCATAGTCCACAAGATTGAGGACGATATCGACCTGCTGTCCTTCTTCTCTCCCTTCCCAATCGTAGTTAGTGTCCCGGAAGGATCCTTGTTCTGCGAACAGATAGTACTGGGCGGCTACCGAGAGGATGTTGGAATCGTTTAGGAGCTCGGCTTTGAACGCATCATACCGTTTCCCGATATTTTCTTTAACGGGGACATAGACGATATTTTCCGTATTGAATCCCAGCTTGGCATGCCTTAGAAAACGGAGCTGATTGGAGGCGACCGCTGTGCCGATGAGAAGGGTGATAGAAAGAGTAAATTGAATGACAACGAGGACCCGCCTGAACGTCTGGCCTCTGCCGTCCGATTTAAATTCCCCCTTTAGCACTCTGACCGGCCTGAAGGAGGAAAGAAAGATGGCTGGGTAGCTTCCCGCTGTCATGGCTGTCAAACAAACGACAGCGATCAGGCCGAGGATCATCTGAAAATCGATGAAATTCAAGCCTAATTCTTTCCCCGTAAGCTGGTTGAAGGCGGGGAGCAGTCCCAAGACCAGGATCAGTGCAAACAGACAGGCCAGCACAGTCAAAAATAAGGACTCGCCGAAAAACTGCATGACAAGCTGCCTGCGGCTGGCACCGACCGTCTTGCGCATCCCCACTTCCTTGGCTCGCGTGGTCGAGCGGGCAGTGGAAAGATTCATAAAGTTGACACAGGCGATAAACAGGACAAAAACCGCGATAAGGGAAAAAACATAAACGTATGTTCGGTCTCCGACCTCGATATAGTTGCGGTAGTGAGCCCGGCTGTCCAGATGGATGGCGGAAAGGGGCTGGAGACGGAATTCTGCGCCGTCTTTGACTTGAGGACAGTTATTTTTGTCGGCTACGGCGGTGATATTTTTTGCGATTTCTTTCAGGTCCCTGTTCGCATCCAGTTGAACATAGGTCACAAAATTGAAAGATCCCCAGCTCATCCCGTAGCTGGAGAGTTTCTGGATGAATCGATAGGAACTGAGAAAGTCGAACTGGATGTGGGAATTGTGCGGGATATCCTGGATCACGCCGGTTACGGTTGCCGGCTTTCCTTCGATCTCCAGTATTTTTCCGACCGGGTCTTCGTCCCCGAAATATTTCTTTCCCGTTGTCTCTGTAATGACGATATCGAGAGGCTCTGAAAAGGCCGTTTTCGGGTCTCCCTGGACAAAGGGAAACGTGAATACTTCGAAGATGGAAGGATCGGCGATCAGGCCCCGGGTTTCGTAGAATGCTTTGTCTCCATACCTGACCACGAGTTTCGGAACATCGGAAAATCGCACGGTATTCGCGATGCCAGGGACTTCTTCCTCGATAGCTGGGGCCAGAGGAGCGGGGGTCCCATCGAAACCTGCGGTGAAATACTTCTTTCCGTAGCTCATGATGCGGTAGATGTTTTTGCCGTTTTCATGAAACCGGTCATAACTCAACTCGTCTTTGACCCAGAGGAGGATGAGCAGCGTGCAGGCCATGCCTATGGCAAGACCGGCAAGATTGATGAAGGAATATCCCTTGTGCCTGGCTGTATTCCTGAATGTCGTTCGGAGATAATTTTTAAACATGATCGAACTCCAGAGGATAGAATTTTTTATGAAATAGGGGAGAGCTGCCCCGATCTGTAGCCAGTAGAGCAGGCGGGCTACAAACCAGCCATATTTCTTTGCCATGAAATAGAACTGCTCTTCGAGGTCACCCAAAGCTCCATACCGGATATCCTTTTGGATGATACTTTCCAGTAGCCTGGCCGCAAGCCGGGGTGGCTTTACTTTGTTTCCTTTCATTTGCTGTCGATCTCGAGTTCCTCGATGCCATCCCAGATCACGGAATTGACCAGCTGGATCTTACGGAGTGCTGCGATACCTTTTCGAGACAAATGGTAATAGACTTTGCTGCGGCCTCCCCGTTCAGGAGTCGGGTCGCCCTTGATAGTCGAGACATAACCGTTTTTATACAGCCGTCCCAGAGGCCCATAAATAGCACCCAGCAACCACTTTTTGCCCGTGGCTTTGATGACTTCTTCGCGGATCATCATGCCGTAGGCATCTTCGCCGAGCCGCCAAATGGACAACAGAATGATCTCCTCTATGCGCGATAATAACTTCATTTTTTTCCTCGTTCCTATATATATACGTTTTTTGATAATATAAAGTTACATTTTTTTTTATACGATCCCCATGTGCAACGAAATTTCAAAGCCGACTTTGCCTCCTTTGTTCGGCTGCCTGGACTGGCCGTCATCCCCCTTCCGACAATTTTCATTGCAAAAAAAATGAAGAGTGGATAATATTCTAACCTCATTTTACACTTTTTTTACCGTTCGGAACCTAGAATTGGAGGGAAAAATGAAACTCGCAGACAGGGTCGCGATAATAACCGGAGGGAATTCAGGGATCGGAAAGGCGACGTCCATTCTTTTTGCCAGAGAAGGTGCCCGGGTGTGCATCACAGGCCGGAATGAAAACAGGTGCAGGGAAGTCGTCTCAGAAATTCAAGACGCCGGCGGACAAGCTTTTTTCGAAATCGCGGATGTCCGGTTTCCCGATGACTGCCGGAAGACGGTGGATGCTACTCTCGAGGCATTCGGCAGGCTGGATATTCTTTTCAATAACGCCGGTGTCTATTTCCCGGACAACGCTATCGACTGTTCAGAAGAAGAATGGGACCTCACCATCGATATCAACCTTAAAGGAACTTTTTTAATGTCCAAGTTCGCGCTGCCTCCCATGATAGAACAGGGAAGCGGTGTGATCATCAACAACGGTTCTGGATGGGGAATCGTAGGCGGAAACCAGGCGGTTTCATACTGCGCTTCCAAAGGCGGTGTCGTTCTGATTACAAAGGCCATGGCCATCGATCACGCAACCCAGGGTATCCGCGTGAACTGCCTCTGCCCGGGCGACGTGAAGACACCGATGCTCGACGAGGATGCAAAGCAGAGAGGATTGACCTGGGAAGATTACCACAAGCAGGCCGTTGCCCACCGCCCGATGCGCCGGATCGGCACTCCCGAAGAGATCGCCAAAGCTGCTCTTTTTCTTGCAACGGAGGATTCTTCCTTCATGACAGGAGCCACTCTGGTGGTCGACGGGGGAGGGACGGCAGATTGAAGAAGGCATCGCGGTCTTTTCGAGGGCTCCTCGCTAAATTATTTCTAAATTTAGGACATATCATTCGATATCAAGACTACCAAAATCCCTAAAGCTTGCAGCAGGCTAAAAAAATTATCGGGCATGGATATTTCCTTTTTTGTAAAACAAATCACTTGACACCGGAAAAATATATGTTTTACAATTTAGGAGAAACCGTTGTTTTGATTCATTTCTCAAGGAGCAGATGC
>Ga0180437_10002827_pt1 | contig 26821 bp, 52 predicted proteins | sample SS_ome_4_FD_132410 | JGI IMG/M metagenome (GOLD analysis project Ga0180437, IMG submission 132410) | Hypersaline lake sediment archaeal communities from the Salton Sea, California, USA - SS_3_D_1 metaG | ecosystem: Environmental > Aquatic > Non-marine Saline and Alkaline > Hypersaline >... | reverse complement strand
TCGCCTGTCAATGAGTCGATGAAACCATCGAGGCCCGGTCTCACACACTGCATCGTCACCGTGGCTCGTGGCTCCGTCTGGTTATCGTCGATGTTGTAAGCCCGTATCCGGACGTGCCTACCGGTGGGAACCTTGAGACGACAAAGCAAGGAGAGGAGCATGTCCACCTCCTGGCCCTTGTCCACATCGAATTTCTCTGAAGCCTTCTTGACCCGAGTCTTTCCCTTCTCGTCCACCTCTATGAGGCCCCACTTGTCTGGCAACTCGGACACTTCGACCAACCCCTTCGGTGTCATGAAGAACCTGAAGTCGCCGGCGCCCATCTCTGGGTGCCTCCTGAAGTGCTTCTCCTTGTCCTTCCTGAAGTCTGCCCTGGACACCTTCACCTCAACCAGCGTTGAACGCCCAACGTGCCATCCAATGGCATCTGGGGTCTCCCACGCTGCTGAGGTCATATCCGTCAAGATCACCGAGCAAGCTCCATGTCCACCCTCCCCTGCATTTCTCCACGGCTTCGATAGCCACCTTCTTGCCACGTCCACCAGGTCGTCGTGCTTCTTGCTCGCCATCAGGTCAACCCCAGCTCTCTCTTCCGTTGGAGGAAGTACGAATGCAACTTCCGAAGGTCGGTGTCGCCGTCGAGCTTCTTCAACTCCTCTGGATCTCTGTGTTCAAGTGGGCAAGCTCCATACACCCCATCAAGGATCGGACCACCCTCATAGTCCTCATCGAACATCCGCGGCTCACCATGCTTCACTATTTCAGTGGAAAACGAGAATCCTCTGAACGCCTCGAAGTTGATGGTCACCATCGAGGCCACAACGTCTCCGTACTCGATCTCAGCTCCGTCCTTGTCGAAGAAACCAGTCTTCTTTGCCTCGGCCTTCTGCCTCTCAATCCTTGCACGAGCTGCTCTTCTCCTCTTCTCGCTCCAAGGATTGGGCCTGCGAAGGTATGCAGCCCTACCCATTTTTGATGTCAGTCGGCACAATGCCCTTTCCGCCCACAAACGCAATCACGGCACCAAAGCTGAAGATGACCATGTACCGGCGCCCTTCGTGAACGTATTTCTTCTCCTGGATGAATGGCAGTACCTTCTCGCGTAGCTGCTGCTCGGTGAACTCCTCCACCTGGATCTCTCCGACGTTCTCCTTCCAGGTCTCTTTATCAACCGCCGGCTGCGGCAAGCCGCTTATGGGATTGAACCAGTCTACCTGTTGGAACATCACCGGCTGGCCACCACCGAAGCAGAAGTCATTCGGGAACTCCGGAGGCATCTCGAACACCCGGCAGAAGTTGTTCCAGCCATCCACCTTGTACTTTGTCTGTCGCTTCTCCAGCGTGGCTATGTACTCTTCGAAGCCCACATCTTCCGGACAACACCCTGCCTCCCTCTCCTCGAACTCCATCACACGAGCCTCAAGCTCCTTCACCTCGTCGTCCCTGCTTTCGCGCCCCTCGTTGTAGCCAATCTGTCTCGCCTCGGTCATCTCTTCTGTTGGGTTCATCCAATCCATCATTTGCACCCCGTGTATCCGCATGTTGGGCATTCTGCTTCTTTGCCCCTTGGTATATCGCCTTCCACCGCTGTGTTTCCACACCTTCCACAGGTTAGGAAGCCGAACCCTGTCCCCTTGCTCCACTTTGTTGCCCATGAATTCAGTGCTGTCATGACCTCATCCTTGGACTTCCCCTCCGGCTGTTCAAACAGATAGCGCATCCTCTCTGCTCTCTCTCTCAATAGAGAAATTGCAGGGGTCGGATCTTCTTCTGGTGCGTAGTCATCCACTACGTCAAGTGCCACATCAAGAACCTCTCTCAACCACGCATTCTCTCTGCGGACCAGAACCTCCTGGTGAGCCAGTCCAAAACAAATGCTTTGTGGTTTCTCCAGATTTGAATGCTCATAGGTATATGGCTCTCCATATTCGAGCCGAGAATCCGCCAAGGCGCTTCTTGCATCTATCAGATGGTTCATCACAAGGTGATCTGCGCACTGCGCCATCTTGTCTGCCGCCATGAGATCTATCTGAGCCTGGCCGTGTTCCAACTCCATCTTCTTCAGCTCATCCCAAAGCTTCCGCCAATATAGGACCGCGTCCACCAAGTTGTAGCTACCAACTTCCTTGGTCACCTCCCTTGGGAGTTTCTCGATAGCTCGTTCAACCTCCTCCGGGAACACTGTGTCATAGGGCCTCTTCTCGAATGCCTTCTCTGCTGCTTCCAATATCTCAGATAGAAGACTCAGCACCGTATCGTCGCTTTGGAAGTTCAGGGAGATGCGCTCGATCTTGTCCTTCACCACCTTGAGCAATAGCGCTCCATCCTGGATGGCGAGCATCTGCTCAGCAAACGCACTGGGCATGGTAAACGACCAGTTGTTGTACTCGACCACGCATAGGCCGGTGTTCGGTTCCGAGCAGAACTCAACAACTGTGGCTTTCTTGCCGTCGATGATCCTGCTCGAACCAAGTTTAACACTCATTGTATGATTCCTTTCTCGCGCATAACGTCCCCACATATCTTCAAGAAAAACGCCTCAGATTCCTGAAGATTTCGCACAATCCCTTCGACTGCAACCTCATCATCTTCTTCGGTCGCTACTAAAAACTCATTAAGATTTGCAAAGGTCCCAGCGAAAAATGCCGTTTTCATATCGCTCTTTTGCTCTTCTCCTGCATTGGGTGGGACAACCACTTGTTCAAAGTGTTCCCACATCTCCTCAACCGTTCTCATTGCTTTCACATTCTCTTTCCGCTCTTCGGCATTCCGGACACACGCTCGGAGTTCTTCCTCTCAAGTAGATGCCCAGCACCGGTCTCAGCTTTGAACGCGGAACCATGCCTCCACAGGCATCGCACTCCGCGAGTTTCACTTTCTTATTCTTCCGTCCCACGCTCAACCACCAGACTGACCGGCTCCAATGTCACCGATTCCTTGTTCATGTAGGCCACACGAAACGTGCTGCCTTTGACAACAACCAGCTCTCCGTCTGTAAAGACAGCTTCCAGACCTGGCTTCACCTCTCCGTTCGGAAGGCACAGCTTGATCCTTGTGTATGGCTCACCGAGGAGATGGTCCATCATCCTCCTGTGTTCTCGCGCTGCGACCTCCTTGGCAAACATGTTTCCCATCATTTGAGGCCACTCTCCCTCTGCTTTTCTTCCTTCTTGGTGGTGCATCTCTCATCTCCATTACTCGGCCTGCGCACTGGTGGGTGGTCGCTATGAAGATCGCAAACTCAATGTTGAATCTCCACGACCAATAGCTCAGAGGATTTCCGCATACGTCGTACATCGGCCCTCTGTCATCTACGAACAGCGCATTGTTTTTGTAGGTTCCCACGAAGGTGAGAGGCTCACCTTTGTAGCTGATGAACCCAGCACTCGTTTTTTTCGTGCTTCCGAACTCGCTGTATTTCTGTCCTGGGATGAACTCGTAGTCGCCGATCTTGAGAGGCGTCTTCTTGTCGATGAACACCTCCGACGCCGCTGACTTGAGGGCGAAGATCTGGTAGTACCCGGACGACGCCGACGGCGCGATTATGTCGTAGATGTCGTCCTCGTGGTACTTCGTAGCTCTGCCCATCTTGCCCATCTGCTATCCCTCAACCGGTGCAAAATCAAATACTCTAAGCGTATCGTCTGCACTATGGATGGTCACCGGGTTGAGATTGAACAATCCTCCGCCGGTGTAGTTGCAAGGACCTTCGCCTTCTTCGCCGAACGCATCCCTTGAATCCTCTCTCCACCTTCCAACGCAAGAGAAGGCAATTGCTCCCGAAGGTGCCGTGGTGTCCTTCCAGTCTTTGACCGTCGCGATGTGGCCACAAACCGGACAAATAAATTTCCACTCAGAGGGGTCCTCTCCAAAGAGATCCTTCGCGTCTTTTCTCCAGTCCCGTAGTGAGTTGTATACCTTCGGTTGTTCCTGCTTCTTTTCCATCTGTTCTTCCTTCGCAATCCTGTGCATTTGTGAGCGAGGCAGGACTCGAACCTGCACGATGTACCACCTGGCCGTGTGGGCCTACATCAAGCTGAGGGACTTTCACCCATCTCATACTCCAGCGTGGTGCGTCTACCGGGCGTCTGAGCCTCTTCGTGCCTCGGACCCTCAAGGGATTCTGGACATCGGGCTTCTGCGCCTCCTTCCGCCACTCGCTCAATCTGGTTTGCCATTGACCTTTTTCTAGGAGCATTTCGTCGCATACCAGCAAAAGACCTTTCGCCCCTGAGCCACCAGCAGGGATCGAACCCGCAACCTCCTGAGTACAAATCAGGCGCACTTCCATTTGTGCTATGGTGGCAATCATCTTGTTTGTTTAGTCCCCATATTTAAAATTTCCGCCAATGCGTCGAATGAATTCGTGCTGAACACTCGCCCTCGCTGAACCGAAACTATGCGTCCCATGCCCAGCTATTGTCTGTTTGCGTGTATTTGAGCAATCCTTGCATTCGAATGGCCAGATCTCACCAATTTTCACGCTCTTTCCGTTTATCTTTTTATACTTTGGGGTGACCTGAACCTTTACACCACAAGCAATACACTGTTTTCCTTCTCTGAATTTTGTCTCTAGTTCTGTCAGTTTTCTGTTGTTGAACATGGTCATATCTTTGCTCCAAGTTTCAATACTGTCCGTTCCATATATCTCATTTCGGCGTGTCCCATTGAAGCCTTGAGTGGAACGAGTACCCGTGCTTCTCCGCATCGTTCAGTTTGAACTTCACGGCCTCTCCCACCCCATCATCGGTGAAGTACCTTACCTTCTTCCCGAGCTTCTCTGCGTGTTTGATCTCGTTGTTCGTACTCTTGCCGACGTATCCTCCATAGTTCACAACGAATATCTCGTCGCTCATCTCAATCTTCTTGAGGTGGAGGTCGTCCATCGCGTCGGCGCAGTTCTCGAACTCGGCAAGGTGACTGTACACCTCCGAGCCTTGGACAAAATACCAATTGGGTAGCAGGTGAAGACCCATCACAATAGCCTTCTCATCTCTTTCGAGAACCCAGCCACATACTGCCATGATGTCGCAGAACCTGCTTGAGCCACAGATGGTGATAACCTTGGGTTTCATCTCAAACCTCCGTGTATTCCTTATAGGCGTCTGTCATGTCGCCTTTGATCTTTCTCAGCACCTTCTCTTCTATCTGCCTGACTCGCTCTCTCGTGATGTTCATGACATCACCGATCTCTTCGAGTGTGAGGCCACCTTTCGCCGCGATGTCGAGCGCACAGGTCTCCTCGATGTCCTCTGGTTCAAGCTCTGGGAAGTTGATTTTGATAGTCCCAGTCTCTTCGTTGACATCGAGATACATGTGATACTTGCAGCCAACCCAAGGGCATGGCCTCTTCTCGTTGATGCACTCTGCTCTTGTGGTTGGCCTTGGAAGCATCTGCGCTTCCGGGTAAAGAAGGCGGCGAAGGTCTCTTTGCTCCTTTGTAATCTTCTTGATTGGAACACTTCTCGCCCTCCTCCCATGCTTCATTATTCAAGCCAGTCTGGGCGGTTCTTTTCCACCCAAGCAATGACATCGATCTCCTCGGTTTCAACCGGTTCACACGCCCATGGTTTGTATTGCTCCTCGACCACTTTCATGAGGGCATCGGCTGCCTTTCTCATGTCGTCCGTGATTCCGTCTGATGGATCTCCTTCCGGGTTGCCATACTCCTCGTAGAGATTCTCGATCATGAACTCAAGCGGGTCCTGCACTGCGATCTTCATCCGTGCGTAACCTTTCACTTCGAGCTTCTCTGGAAGAGCCTCTCTCACCTGCTTCCCTGTCATCTCTGGACCAAGCAATCCATCCAACAGATATTCAATCGCATCGTCCGGATCTGTGTGGTTGAGGATCTCAGCACATTCGTCGCAATCCCAGTATTCAACTTTTCTTTTCTCTTCGTTCATAGGTGATACCCCAGCGCCGTCAGCACCCTCACTACGACACATGCCGTGAACGAGAGAATGAGAACCGCGCAAAACACAACTGCCAGAACCTTCTTTGTTCTGGCGCTGCTCTTTTGGATCTTTCTCCCAATCCAATAAACCGGGAACATGAGAGCCGTCAGAGGCCAACCTATGCCAACGAGAAGAACATCTCCCCAGAAAGCATGTCCGCCTCTACCCATTGTGACTGTGAGAATCAGAAGGCCGGTCACCGCCCAGATAGCGAGAATGGAGAGGAACAGTATCATTGTGCATCTCTCACTCTCTCAAGAGCTGGCTCGTATTTCAGCCGCATCTTGGATCTTGTGAGCGTGTCAAGCTTTTCGAGACGCTCCGGAGCAAGGTTGTCCTCCAGATCTGCACGCTTCACTGCCCTTGCAAGCATTCCTGGATACCCATTCGCCTCGGCAACCCTCCTGATGTAGCGGCTGTACTCTTCGTCCTTGCGCCGAGTGAGAATAGCCACCACGTCAACTATGAGCGGGTCAAACCCTTCGCTTCGAAGGTAGGCTTCTGTCACATCCGTGTCTTCAATCACGTCGTGCAGCACCGCTATGGTCATCGCCGGCACGTTCGGAGCCACAGCCTCCATCACCGTAAGCGGATGAAGGATGTAGACCTCTCCCGCCTTGTCTGTCTGGTCCTTGTGGGCAAGGGCCGCCAATCTGATTGCAAACGCAAGCTGCTTGAGCTGGTCTTTCACTCTTCACCTCCGCTGGCTATCCTCGCTGCGATCTCGGTGAGACGCACCTTCATCTCCTGTTCGGACATGTCGATGGAAACAGCAATACCCATCGCTTCTCGCTTGTGCTTCATCCACATCTCACCAATCTCAGAACGCGGCGTACCGTCCTCTTCCATCTCCGTGAGTACGTGGATGATGTCCTGGAGAAACTCACCGTACGCCTGCTTTGCGCGGTCCGTGCGCAGCACTGGAGACACTGTGGTGAACTGCTTCAGGTATCCAATCACCCCTCGTCTCCTTCTTGTCGTTTCGTCTGATTTGACGCATCGTGAATCCGGAACAGAATGATGGATTCGATCACGACCTTGTGGCCGCAATTGTCGCAACCTGTCTCACCGTTCTCTGGATTCCTGAAGAGGGGGTCCACTCCGCACTCCGGACATTTGAAGTATTCCTGTCCACACTTCGGACACTTTGGATATTCACCTTGAAACCCGCCGGCCTTGATGGTTTGAAACGCTTCGTCGATTTCCTCTTCTGAGGATCTGCCTTCTGTTTGTTCGTTCATGAGTCCGCCACTCCTTTGAAATTCTATTTCAATACGTATTGTAAAGCAAGCGTCACCGCGCCTCCTCCTCCCAAAGATCTACCATCCTGCGAGCAAAGCTCTTCTCCACTGCACTGCGTGACCCAGGACGAATGAATGCCTCGCAATCAACACGGCGATTGAACTCCTTCGTGTCTTCCGCGTAAGCTCTTCCAACGTCTTTCGCTGACTCATCAATCTTATTGAGCCACTCAACGGTCTCGTCGTCGTCAAGCTCTCCCATTGCCGCAAGACGGTCGAACTCCTCGTCCAGCTTGTCGTACTCCCTGATTGCATCCCTGGTCCTTGACAAGTTCGCCATCATGCTGCACCTCGCTTCCAGTCTTCGTCGATGTCCTCGTTCGTTGCGATGTCGAGACGCACTGCATCTCTCAGAACCTCATCGGATTCGTCATCTCTAACCTCGAACCCTCTTCCTTCGAGGTATTCTTCCAGCTCCTCCCTGTCCATCGACCACACCTTCGTGGCTGTTCCAATGCACTCAGTTGACTTGCACACAATGTTGCTCGGATTGCGCTGAGATTCGTAACTCCAATCACACCCTGCAATGATATTGCCTTCGCAATTCAAATAGAGCGTGCCTTGGATTCTCCCATATTCTATTTCGAGATCCTCGCGTGTCATCTCGCGACCATCGTCTGAGTATTCCGCGTAACGACCTTGATTGAGCCAGCTCTCGTACCGATACCTGTTCTCTCCATACTTCCTTCCAAAGAAGGACAGCGCTTCGAGAAGCTCTGTATCTGCGTCCGTCTCCGCCTGGTGGAACTGCGAGTCGGAGAGGTCCACCCTGCACATGTCCTTCTCATCCGCCGCTGCGTAGAGCTTGCAGCAAAGAATGATGAACTCTTCCGAAATCTTCACGCCATTGGTGGCAATGTAGAAACTACCAAAGCCAATTTGATGCTCTTTCGTGTAATTGAGAAACCATTGAATCGGTTCGAGGTTCAGCGTCGGCTCTCCACCGGTGAATGTTACCGTTGAGATGTACTCACATTGAGATAGCGTCGCTCTGAGATGGTGGTATTGGAGGTTGACCGCTTCCGGGTCGCCGCGAAGGCAATGCTCACAGTCGATATTGCATCGACGGGTTACCTCAACAACTAATGAATCGAATGCTAGTTTGCTCATGATTTCTGCCTTGGTTGTGTGTGTTTGGGTTCATATTGATAATCCTAGCACTTTTGCCTACTTTTGCAAGTTATTTTTTAAAAGTAAACTATTTTTTTATTTTGAGCATTTCCAGACTTTATTACACACCGTGCATTGGTATAAAATGCCATCCTTCTCGCTGTCGTCGTGAACTCTGGTTCGGTCGCTGTCGCACTCTGGGCATGGCGGCTCTCTCGCATCAAGCGGCTCTCCCATGTCAAGCTCAGGCATCAGATCCACGTCTCCAGAAGCGTCTCATCATCTTCATCGCTTCGAGGTATCCCAACATGTCCGTCCGGCACCTCAGTCCTTGCCTTCTCCAGCGTGTCGGCTTTCTTGTGATACATCTCCGGATAGACACCTCCGTCGATGATGAAGAACCTCCTCACCAGGTACCCCTCCGGGTTCTCCTTTGGCTTGTGGAAGATCGCATAGTGGGTTGAGTACTTGCCCGGCGGCCTCTTCTTCCATGGCTTCCCGGTAATGTCCTCATCCGCCTGTTGCAATTCTTCCAGCTTGGCTGCCGCCTGTCGGTCCACCACCTCATGATATGCAGGCCAATCCTTCAATCGGATTGGAGTCGAATCCTCTTTGGATTTCTGCATGTTCACATGGTTGGCCGCCAAGAAGGTGATAACCCCATGAGGTCCACACACCTTACGACCATCTTTCCCGAAGTGGTAGAGCGCTTGGAGCTTATCGACCTCCTGAATCTTCTCGCCAAACGGGCTGTACAATTCCCCATCCTTCTCCTTGAGAAGCGTTCTGTCATGGGTCCACCAAGGAGACTCGTAGCTGAAGAACAGCGTGTCAATGTCCTCGTTGCCTCTGATGTCTCCGAGGTGGACGTTCACCTTGAAGTATCCCTCCATCACACCCTCCTACTTGGGTACCTGCCATGCAGAGCATTCGCGATGATGTGCCTGGCATCTGGGCCGATCACGTTCTTCCCTTGCATCCAAGAGAGGTAACCCTTATCCACGTTCTGCAAGGGCTTTCCTTTCTCCTTGCCGAAGGTGAGAACCATGTGGGGACCGTCCCAGCGCAGCTTGCCTTCGAGATCTACCGCGTCCGGGTCTCTCACCTGCTCGTAGATTTCTTCAGGGTTTGATGAGAGATCCTCGTACCGTTCGAGCTGTCCGTACATCACTGCGATGGTGGCCTCCACGTCGGCCAAAGCGTTATGGGCGTCCTCATGCTCCTTCCCTGTGTAGAAGCGAACTGCTGCCTCAAGTGTCCGCTCCTCTCTCTGATGGAAAATTTGGCAGCAATCAACTATTGCTCCGTTGAGCGGCATAGCTATCCCTGCCCTGAATAGCTCTTCGTACAGCATCCGGAGGTCGAACTTGATTACGTTGTACCCTGCGTAATTGCAAAGCTCGAAGAACGAGAAGATCTCTTTCGCCTTCTCTGCGAAGGTTGGGCAATCCTTCACATCCGCATCCGTGATGTTGTGGACTGCCGTTGCCTCTGCCGGTATCGGAATGGTTGGATTGAACCGCTGAACGTAGGTTTCTCTCTCTCCATTCGGCAGCATCTTGACTGCCGCCAGCTCAACAACTCTATCCGTTTCCGTGTCTGTGCCTGTGGTCTCCAGGTCGAAGAACACGAGTGGTCTCTTTATTTCAAGCCCTCTCTTCGCCATTGTTATCTCCCGGCCAGCCTATTCGTATGGCTCTGCGTGGCCTTCCTTGAGTAGCAACTCTCCAAGCTGCTCTCCTGTTGAAAGTTGAACGTCCACGATGAACCTGCCGTACTTCCCCTTCTTCCCATCGGAGGAGACAACAACCCATGAGTCTTCCGGCATCCTCCTCTTCACAAATTCGGTGGCCATCTTCCCCTTGACTTTCTCCTCGCCTCTCATCTCCCAGGCATCTACACCTGCGAGCCTCACACGTTGCATCGAGTACGTCTGGAATCCGAGGTCAACGAGCAGATCAAATGTGTCCGCGTCGACAATCCTCTGGACGTTGGCCGGATACTCTCTCTTTCCGAGATCCGGTTTCTCTTTGTAGGTGGCAGCGCTGGCGATAACGGCAACAAGTCCGCCTATCAGAAACACGCCTGCCCTGATGAATCCTTTGTTCATAGTCTCGTTCCCCTTGCATTGCGTAGTGAATCCATGAACCGCTGTTCTTCCATCCGACGGTTCCTGTCGTCTTCGACTCGCTGGTGCATGTCAGCGATCACTCCGCAAAGAGCCTTTTGAGAAAGCTTGCTGACGGGAACTCCGAGGAATGTCGCCTCTCGTCTCTCGTCAGCCAGCCTCTCTGCTCTTTCGTTTGCGAACGCTATTTTTTGTTCCTGGTTCATTGAACTTGCCGTAGTTGCTCGATAGTGATGCCCATGTCTTCAGCCAGGGCCTCCTGACTCAGACGAACTTCACTCTCAAGCTCATTGAGAACGGCTGCGTATTCTTCTTGAGACATCTCGCTCGTCGCCATCGCAAGCCATTCTACGAATTCCTGTCCAAGTACAATCTTATCCGCCACGTGTTCCTCCTGTTTGCGTGCTGCTTAGAAGGGGATATCGTCGTCGTCCGGGTATCCACCACCGCCGCTGAATCCTCCGCCGCCTCCTTCGTATCCGCCCCCACCTTGACTGTATCCACCTCCACCGCCTTGGCCGCCACCACCTTGACCGCCGCCACCTTTGCCTCCGAGGAAAACAACGCGCTGAGCGTTGATCTCGGTCATGTACCGCTTCTCACCACTCTTCTGGTCGTCCCAGCTTCGCGTCTGAATCTTGCCCTCGATGTACACCTGACGTCCCTTGGCGAGGTACTTGCCGACGTTCTCACCCTGCTTGCCCCACACGACGATGTTGTGCCATTCGGTCTTGTCCTGGCGCTCTCCACTGCTGTCCGTGTAGCTGTCTCCGGTGGCCAACGAAAACCGACATCTCGCGGTTCCGCTTTGCGTGTAGCTCACCTCCGGATCTTTCCCAAGGTTCCCGACCAGGATCACTTTGTTTACTCCATCAGCCATTTTCAATTCCTTCCTGCTGACCCCTCTCTGTTTTTCTACTGGGCCAGCCATATTCCGAAGCTCTTCGGCGTTTCAATCCACGCCCATTCAAGTGGGCGACTACTTCTCTTTTACCATTCCATCTTCGATGACGATGGAACCCTCGACATCTTCCCCTACCTTCTCCATCCAGACCTGGGTCTCATTCTCCTCGGCCATCTGAGCGAGGAGCTTCAAGCTCTCGTCGTCCAACAGAGAGCCGTCGCGCACCAGCATGATGCGAATCTCCGGGTTCTGAGCCATGGCAATAGATACCGAGACCTTCAGTCTCTCTGCGCTGGAACACTGCTCAAGCGGGATCTCATTGAACATCAGCGTGCCATCCTCGCCAATGGTCAACCCTTCGATGGGCATCTTCGCTGACGTGATGGCCTTCATTCGCTCTTCTGCGATCTCTGCAAGCTTCTTGGTCTTCGCATCCGACTGGATCGTCAACTCTTTCACCTGGCTCTTGACCTGGCGGTACATCTTGTTGTCTCGAACCTTGGAGTTGATCGCTTCGAGGTTGGCCATCTTCTCGAACAGGTCGTCCTCCTCCACCGGCGTGAACTCTTTTAGATTATTCTCCAGAACTTCCTTCTTCTTGCGCTCTCCAGCAAACTGACCTTCGAGACGTGATTTCATCTCCTCGATCTCGTTGAGCTGATCTGCGATGCGCTCCATCTCTGCATCGCTTTCGGCAATTTCCTGCTCGATTTTGGAAATGCTCCGGTTGACCACCCTTGCCTCTTCCAGCTCTTCCTTCACGTCGTTGACGGATACCTCTTCCTCTGGTGCATCATCGTGGTATGGAGCCTGCTCCAAAGCTGCTTTCTTGCTGCTCAGTCTCCTGTTGATCTCAGCTCTGTCTTCGAACACTGCCTCTTTCTTCTCATCGAATGGAGTCAGGTCTAAACCAGCGAGCTTTCTCACCTCGTCTGCCTGCTTCTTTCCTTCCATGCGAGAGAACTCCAACGGGTCGAAGGAGATCCCGGAGGTCATGCTGTCCAGCACCCCTTGGGCGGCCTTCACCTTGCCGCCGTCTTTGCGGCGAACATCGAGAACCGTGGACCCGTTGTCCTTGAGGCGCCTCCGGATGACCAGCTCCTGGGTCTCCACCTCAATCTCTCCACTCTCGGCACCGTGTCTCAGGGACATCTTGTCCATCAGCGACTTTCCGCCGATAGCGAACATGATGGAGTCCAGCACGCTGCTTTTGCCCTGGGCGTTCTTCCCTGAAATGACGACCATCTTGCCGTCCGGTGTGATCTCGACCGCCTTCAGTCGCTTTACGTTCTCCGCGGTGAGTTTGACTATCGTCTGAACCTTCTTCGCTTCCTTTGTCATTTGACCTCTCCTGTTTGGGTTTATTGGCCTTCGTCCGCCGGCCACTTTCTATTTTTCAATGAGGACTTTTCCGTCGTCGTCCTCGCTCTTCATCATGTCTGCTCTCTTGCAGAGGAGAGCGTACCTTGCATATTCTTGTGCTATCCTCTCTGCCTCTTTCGTGGCCAACTCTTTGGCCTCCTGTGTTGTTTTCGAAATTCGGTCAACATCAACCTCTCCGATAGAAGCGCTACCATCCCATGCTACACAAACACCCCTGGTTTCACCTTTATCCCTTTCTAAGACTCTGGTTACAACGCCCTTCATTACGGCTGGCGTAATGAGTTCTCCGCTGTACATCACGTGGATGCTCTGCTTCTTCTCTCCAGGCCATGGAAATACCGAGAAAATGATGTCCCCAAATTTATATTCTTCTATCACTTTGTGTCTCCTGTTCTGAGGAACGCAACGAGCAATCCAATGAACGGCCCTGCGCATCCTATTAAAAGTAGAGTTGTTTCAAACACCCTTCACCCCCGTGAACGTATCGATGACCCTCATGTCTGGAAGCGGGTCCTCGCCAAGGCAGCACCAAAGGTGCCTGCAATGTTCGTGAAAATTGAAATGCTCCTCGACCGGTGCATGGACTTCAATCGCTTTGTGTTCATCGCCGATCCAGTGCTTCTTCACGTAGCACATCTCTTCGTAGCTCGGCATCCTTCGGCGATGCGACACCGAGATGTGAAGCCACTTCTTCCCATCGTCCTTCTCCTCCACAGACCCAAGCACAAGGAGTAGCTTCTTGTAGTTGCGCCACGTGCTGGCTGCTCCCCATGGGTCTCCCATTTGCCAGCCCGGTGGTTTCTTTCCCCAACAAATTTCTTCAGGCGTTGCCATCAATACCTCCAGTAGAGGCCCGTCCGGGATTCGAACCCGTCTTCAATGAAGAGTTGCATCCAAATAGCGTGACCCCAAACACAGGAGAGGCACATGAGCAACGGCCTACCATCACACCTGCAACTGACGAACCAAGACGCCGGCACCACAAATCAGTGGGGGGGTTTGGGGGCATCTGCGATGCCGACGATAATGCCTTTTGAATCTCTTGCTTTTTCATTACTCCCAAACCCCTTTGAGATATTTATAATCTAGCACTTTACCTACTATTATCAAGTAGTTACGCCGTTTTTTTAAGCTCTATGTTCTTTTTTTTTCTATGAGCTTCTTTCAATCGTTCGAGCATTCCAGCGCGACGACATTGCTCGATGTATTCAACAGCCTTCACCTCTGCCAAAAGATCTTCGTTTGGAGCGAACGGAGTCCCGCACTCATTGCAGCCGGTGATTGCTTCCTTCCCTTTTCCTGGGTCTCGCGTAAGAGCTTCGAACATCTCCGCTGAATCGAACAATCTGAATTCTGCTTTGAGCTGAGAACCACACTTCGCGCATGGCCAGGTGACTCTCCACTTTCCCTGCCCTACTGGAGAGATAAACGTCCCATCGTGCTGTTCTTTGCCGATGTACCTTCCGCCGGTCTTTCCTGCTGTCCAATGGTGGCTGCACTTCATGCATTTGAAGAGCGGTCTCGCGTCTTTGTGCCTGTACCAGTCATGGTGCCTGGTGAACTTCCTACCTCCGCAGCTCGGACACTCTATCTGTGGGGCTTTCTTTCGCTTCACTCTGCCATCTCCACGTAGAACTCTCTCGGGATCTCGGCTACGCTTTCGTACCCCTCGGTCCTGTCCATCACATAGCCTGCCTGGTTCTCGCAAACCGGACACTCATAGAGATCCCCTCGCTTGCAGTAGCGCTCTTCCCATCGGAAGACGGCTCCAGTTTTAATGCATTTCATTTCAATCTTGCAGCGTCCGCAAATTACCATCCCAATCCTCATCTATAAAAACGTCATCGCCGTAGCTGACCTGAAAACGAACCATCCGTCTTGGCTCTGTGTACACAGGTATCTCATGTTTGATTTCTGTGTATTTTTCCGAGTCGTCGTTGCGCACGGCGAGCGCTCCCTTCTGTTTCTTCGCCAGGCTCTCTCACCTAGCGTATTTCAAGTCTTGTGCCGACGTTCTCCGTGACGTTGAAAGCAACACTCACGAACTCGTCGCTCCCAAGCCACATGAGGATGTCCACCGGGTTCATCTGTATGATGTCCGACACTCCAACTATCCAAACAGGGTCGTGCCAGAATCCCGGTGTGCCTCCTCTGTCGACACACTCTTGAGTGAATTTTGCCAGCGCGACTTTTTCTGTCTCGGTGACGTTCATCACTCTCTTTCCCATGTACCCTCCGAGCTGTTTCCGCCTTGTCCGTAGGGAACATCAATCTTCCTCCGTCTCGAACCTTCGAGCCATTTCTCTCAGTCTCTCTTTTCCCTCCTCCTCCTCTTTGACAGCTTCCTGCCAAAGGTCTTCGTCTCTGTATTGCAGAATCTCCGCCTTGAGGAGACTCCGAAGCACCTTGGGGTCCAATGCATCCAACTCCCAAGATGAGCTACCATGCTCCTTGACGTACCAACTTGACCGCGAATCTGTGAGCTTTGCAGGATTCTCCGGTGGTCGGTAGTGGTCGATCTGGTCTCGTGTGAGAGCAACCCTCTTCACCTGCAACACTTTGTGCATCTTCTCAGGCTTGTGTGAAAGCGCCTCTCCGACACCCGAGAACGTGAGGAACCGTGTGATTAGGTCCCTATCCATATCCAGTCCAGACGGGTCGTGGTCTCCAAAGTAGATCACCCTGACCGGTTTTCCCTGTTTGGCAATCTTATCTCTGAGGACCTTTCCTCTTCGATACATCGCACTCTGTGAGCAGTACCCTTTGTTGGATGTGAACGGCACGTCGAGCTGCAAGCACAGCGGTTCGAAGATCCCTTCGAGCGCCTGCTTCTCGCACATCACTTCGACATAGACCGGCTGCTTCGCCCACTTGTCTACCTCAAACCACTCCGCTGCGTCTTCGAGGTAATCCTCCGGGGTCTCCCAGTGATTGTTGATGGCCGTCTCTCTCGACCTGTCTACAATGGCACTCCAGTCTACTTCCCCAATCATTCGTCCGATGTTGAGCAGGTCCTTGATCCTGTTGTACGACTGCTTCGAATTCTCGATCAGATTCTTTGAAACCAATTGGTAGTAGAGCTGACGAACCGAGAGGTCCAACCCATCAGCCTGGTAATCTTCGATGATTTCGTTGCAGTATGCCAGGAGGGCAAGCCTCTCGGGCGAGAGATTCCTATCTTCAAACGCTTCTCTCATGCCTTCTTCCCGCCGTGTCTGTACGGCCTGGTGAGGTTGTATTGAAGCTTCGCTACAAGTGCCTCACCAATTCTGAGTTTCAAGGCTCCGGCGGTGTCGAGCATTCGAATGATCGCGTCCGCCAACTCCTCTTCCATTGCTGTGAACTCTGGTATCTTGTCGGACATCGCGTCGTTGTGTCGATACCCTTCGAGGGCCTCGCTGATCTCCGAATGCATCAACGCGAGTTGCTCAGGAACGTTCCGCTCTATTTCGACGAAGTTGATCTCTCCACATTTTTTGCAGGCGCATTCGTGCTTCGCCTTGTCCCACCATCCCTTGTCTTTGGCCCAGCCATGAATGTATTTCATGAGACCGTTGAACCTTCGAATGATTGCAGACTCTTCGCTCGGCGCCAGTGCTGGGTATTCTCCGTCGTTCATCTCTTTTCGCTTATCCATCGCTATCCTCCTTGAAATTCAGCTCGAAGTCGCACTCTATCTCATCTCCCCAGACATCCCAGCCTGGCTGTTTCTCTCTTGCGAACAGCTCACACCGTGACACGTCGCCCATCAGCTTCTCAATTCTGCGATGAACCTCCTCCGGTTTCCCTGAGTGGCGTCCAGTATGCTGCTCGATAACGACACTGTGTACCGACTTGTCCACCCTCTTCGGCTTACCTCTGGTTCCAAGCAAAACGATCTCTGCATTCGACCGCGTGTAGTGTCCGAGGCCCCAGTGAAGGGAGAGCCACTCCAGTCCCAGCTTCACCACCTTCTTCGGTTCGGCCATCGCCTTGAGTAGCTCTACCAATGGAATCTTGTAGGCTCGCTTGTCACCCCTCGGTGTCTTGATCCAAACGAACGCTCCCGTTTTGTATTTGAAACCCCAGGCTTTCATCACTTCCAGCCCAGTAGTCATATGCGGGAGCGTGACCCACATGAACATCGTGCAATTGGGAGCCGCCAACGACTGAACGTCAAGCTGCTTGAGCTTCGCCTTGTTCAGCACTCCGTACTTGTGCGACGCGCCGCGCTTTCCAGCGTTGCCCTTGTCCCTGTACTCCCATGGTGGGTCGCAAAGTATTACTTCGTACATTCCTATCCTTTCCGAGTCACAAACATGTGAACCGGCTGGATGAACGTGAACTTCTGATCTCCGTTCTCCAGCTCCTCTCTTTCGAGTCTCAGCTCACTGCGATTGGTCAAAGCTATGACTTCACGATCCCCTGCTCTGATAGCGGTCATGTCAACAACATCACCAGGCTTACAGGGTATCGTCATGGTTTTCCCCATTACCAGTCCTGCTCCTCCACGATGTCGTGAATTTCAAGCTGCTTGTCCTTGTTCACTTCACCTTCGACATAGATTTTCAGCTCTCCGTCGAACAACTCCTCAAGCGACTCGTCCATGTCAATCTGGACCGTGACGCTTCTGTCCTCGTTGTAGATGAGAACCTGCCTGAATTCTTGCGTCGTGGTTATCGACGCCTGCATTTTGAAGATCTGCTTACTCATTGGTCTCCAGCTCGCCGTCGATGATGTTCTCTTCCTCGCGCATGACCCAGCGAAGCGCTCTGACCGCATCACGAGGCAATGATTTCTCCCATTTGCTGAGGAAGTCCTCAATTTCCTTGCGACCACGGCACTTCTTGACCGTGTTCGTCTTCCCGGTCTGTACCGCACGTTGCGCTCGTGCTGTCGATGTCGCTCCTGTTGAAATGAGCGTTTTGACCTTCTCCTTCTGCTCCGATTTCGGGAGCTTGTGGAGCGTGGCCGCTGCCGATGCTGAGATGTTCCCTGCCCTGATTTCCTTCTTCACCGAACGGTCCAGGTCCAGTAGCTTCAGCCAGTTGTCGATGGTGACCTTGCTCACACCGAATATGATGTGAGCTTCGTCTATGTCTCCGCCTCCATTGAGGAACTTGTTGAGCTTGTCTGCCTTCTCAAGTGGTCCATCGTTAACCCTGTGTTCGTTGGCTGAGATGGTGACACCGAACAGCTCCAGATCATCTCCACGGCGGTATATGCACGGAACTTTGAGTGGTTCCTTGCCTTCTTCCTTCAACTCGATGTTGGCCTGTCTTGCCGCCTTCACCCTGCGCCTGCCGTCTACTACGACCGGCTCCATACCATCCTTTTTGATGATCACTGCCATGAGTACACCCTGATTCTTGTACTTCATAGACTCGACCATCTTCTCGTTGACCGGCATCTCCGCCCGTGCATCGTAGAAGGGATGCGTCTTGTCGTCTTCGATGATCAGGGCTTCTGGGTCGAACCAGTAGATGGTACCGCGCTTGGTTTGGAATGCTTGTTTAGGCATCGTGGCCTCCTTTCGCAGCTTTATGCTGCACCTTCCCAAGGGTTGCCTGCTTGCACTATTGTTTGTGCAATGCTGATTTACTTTAATCCTAACTGTTTTGCGTTGTTTGTCAATATTTTTTTTCTTTTCAAGTTATTTTTTAATTTTCACCTTTTTCGTTGGTTTCCTCTGGTGCTTCATTGAGTGTCGTGTCTCCGAGTTCTCTCAGGCGCCCCAGGGCGACCTCCAGGGCGTCGTGAAGCTCGACGTTGTGAGTATGAGCCTTGACCAGGAATCGGGCCATATCGTCCGGCGTGAGGGTCTCCAGCGGCGGTATCATGAGGCATGGAGGCTTCTCGATGCCTTCGCCTCGAAGCGTAGCGATCTGGGAATACAGCTCGTTGATCTCCTTGTGCGCCTCCGCAAGCTGCTCAGAGAGCTGGATTACGTAAGCATTCGCCAGCTTCCGCCCGAATCCGCCCCCATTGTCCTTCGCCTCTCTGGCCTTCTCCTCTACCGCGGACTCCATGAGCTGCGCTCTGCGATGGTACTTATTCGCCGCTGCCCGAAGATCTTCGATGAACTCCTGCTGCTGGCCAAGCATTACCTTGGACGCTTCAAGCTCCTGGGCAACCTTCGAGAGCTGCGCTGTCACCTCTCTGCACTCGTCCTTCTTGATCTTCGCGAGCTTCGCCGCATCCACAAGGAGAAGAACTCTTTCCTTGATGCCATCGTAGGCGTGATTCGCAGCTCGGTCTTCATCCTCGAACGCGATGTCGCACACGTCCGCGAGAAGACCAGCCGTATCTGTTGCGTCCTCTTCTCTCTCTACGACCATCTCGGATAGATCGTTGTGCTTCTTCTCCCAGTGCCTAGCCTGGCTCGCTGCTCTTCGTGCGCATGTCCTCCAGGCTTCTGTCTCGTCATCGAATACAGCATCGTCAGCTACTCCGATGACCTTCCATTTCTTCTGCCCATCTTGCTCGCCCAGGTATTCGACACAAACTACATCTTCTTCGATTCGATTACTCATTGGCTACCCCTCTCGATTCTCTCAATATTTCTGAGAGACATGCCGCGCATACTGGGTGCGCATAGCCATCGTCCATCATCACCACGAGTCCTGAGAATCCCCTCGTTCCCATGAACGGGTGAAACACTTTCCCACAGGGAATGCAGATTGACTTTCGTGGGTACTCGGTTTCTTTCAAGGCAAACGTCGCGCCGGCCATCAAGCCTTCGCTTCTCGCCATGATCTTCTCAACTTCATCTGTCTCTTTGACTACACCCAAATCCAGCTCTTCCTGGGTAACTTCTCGAACATCATGGCCGTGGGTAGCCAGCCTCTTGGCAACATCCACATCTCCCACCAGGAGGATGTCTTCACCCTCGTGGCTCACCATCCACTGTTTCTGCTCCATCTTCGTACCTTCTGTCTTTCTCTATCCTGCCGGCAACAGGCGCATAGAACGCCGACTTGAGCTTCTGGCCGCCGGCTCCTCGCCTGTCGACCTCGATGAGCATCCGCCTGTTTCTTGAGATGCGAGCAAACTTCACCTGCCAGCTCTTCGCATTCCTGTGTTTGGCGAGGACCTTGAATGCGTCCTCCCCTGGCCGGATGTAATCAACAAGCCGCCCCTCTTTGTGAAACGCCTCGATGTATTCTTCCTTGTTTTTATTCCAAAGGCGTCGATGCCATTTGATTCTGGTACCCACCTTTATGACTCGAATCTCACCGTCGTCTCCACCATGCAGAAGTTTCTGGACGGCTTCTTTCTCCGTCGCTCCGTGGGATGTCCATTTAATGCGACAACCCCTGCATGAGAGTGCGGCGATGAATCCTCCACCCATCGTCTTGTAAGATGCTTGCTCGTATCCCTGTGCTTTCGAGCCAGTTTTACATAGCGGACATACGTAGAGAGCTGCTACCTGGTGGGCTTCGGTCATCTCACACCTCTGTAACGGTTCAGATTTGGCCGTCTTCCTTGAGCTGCTTCACAAATGCTTTCAGCTTCTCGGCCCCAGCCCCCTTCCTTACCCATGCCCTTCCGAGCAGATCCCTGATTGCGATGATCTCCTCATCTTCACTCGGTTGCTCGCTTCCGAGCTGCGCCAGGACAATTCTTGCCATCCTGTCCAACGTGGTACCGTTGGAGCGGATGTCGTACTCGCGCCCTGTCTTCTTGAGCAGCTCGATAAACGGCTCGAAGAGCTTCCTCTCTGCCAGCCAGAGTTCTTCTCCGTCTGCGATGAGCTTCTGCTCCATCTCCTCGAATCGTTCTTTCTCAGTTGGCATGAACGAAATCGTAACGGTTCGCAGCGGCATATCGAACACAACGTTGTCAATCGGTACCGACGGTACCTCGATGTCCTCCATGGAGATGTCGATAAACGCCTCCAGCTTCGCCTCTGCATCGTCGATGGCAGAGTAAATCTGGCGCAGGATAGACTCGTCGTCTGTACCCTCAATGGCATTATGAGCAAGCTGCTTCGCCCTGATCTGGTCCCTGTTGAGTCCGGTCACATCGAGAAGGATGAACAACTCCTTCATCTTGGCCGCTCTCGCAGCTCTGAACCGGTGATGCCCTGAAACTACTTCGATGCCATCTTCTGTCTTGGCGCAGAACGGGAGACTCTCAAGCCGTTTATCACGACCTATCGTTGTCGTCAGCCGCTCCATCATCTGCTTGGGCATTGCCCTTGCGTTGATGTCCTGCTCCTTTACTTCGTCCGGAGCCACCCTCCACAGTTCTATTCCGGCGCCGAGTTCGAGTACCTTTTCGGCCATCTGATTTATTCTCCTTCTTGCGCCTATCCTCTTCGGCAAACCATTGCTTCAAGGCGTCGTCGTAGGTTTCGTCTTCTCTGAAGTCTGTGCGATAGACCAGCCTGTGTCCCTTGGCTGTGATCTCGCGCTCCACACATTCTGACACTCCACGTCTGGCCTGTTCGACCGGACCCTTTGTGAACGTGGTCGTCCTGAGTCCACGACATTGGGACATGTTCACGTGGCTGCTCTTTCCTCGTAAAAGGCGACCAAAATCGCCTGTAGAGGAAGCGAGGATCAAAAGCCTCTTGAGCTTCAGCCCATCCTCCGAGGTCTTCACCACACCGAACACCTCTGAGGCGTGCTGTGTCTGCATCATCCTCTTATCGTCCTTGTCCATTCGACTCACCTTGACCAGCATCCCAGTCCAGATGTGGTCCAGGTTCAAGCCAAGGACAGCAGCAACCCTGCCGTCAATGAGCATCGCGTAGCAAAACGCTCCGCTGACACCAGCCGCTCCGAGCTTGTGAACAAACAGGTCCCTGTAGTAGTCCGCTTGCATTGAAGTGATCTCCACGAAGGCAATCTTGCTCTTCTTCGTGATTTTCTCATCGCAGTAGACTGGCCAGGGTGGCTTCCCAAATTCCGTCACCTTCGTCACAGCCAACGTCTTTGGAGACTCCATATTCGTCACGATGACATCGGCTCGTTCGATGATTTCATCCTTCTTCTGTTCTGGCTTCAATGGAACCGCAACCACACGTCTCCACCCCTCCTCCGGAACATCCTTGCTGTGACTTCCAAGCCCAACGAGACAGTCGCACTTCGCATTCTCAAGCACCTTGAAGAGCAGCTCTCTGTCCCCAAGCGTGAACTGCGTTATGTCCGGCTCGTTCCATGAGAGGTACTTGCTATCGAACATCTTGTCATAGCCACCGTCGTAGGTCGGAGCATTCACGAATAGCGTTCCATCCTTGTCGGCTGCGGCCTGTTTCAGAACCTCCCACATATCCTGGATGTCGTATTTGATTCCATCGAGCCTGGTGACCATCTTTTCGAGGCGCTCTTTCATCATCGCCATGTAGACATCCCAGCGACTCAGCACCTCGTTTTTGATGTTCTCCATGTACGCCGTCGGGTTGGTCCTCGTAAGCTGCCCAAGCTTGAGAGCAAGCATCGCTGTAGAACCGATCACCAACGGGTTTTCGTCTGGCTCCGGAATTCCGTGATGAAATTCCAAGCCCATTTCTGCAATTTCATGCCGTGGATCTGCAAGGAAGCCGACGATTGTCGAGAAAATACCGATGTCAGATGAAAGGACTCGGCGACTCACGCCTCCATGTCCGAGGTATGTCTGGACCACACCAAACCGCCCACAACAGGGCATGTACACGTTCTTCTTTCCAGAACGCACCATCTCAAGTCCGATGTAATCTCTCGTAGGTGATGGGGTCACCCCCATGAAGATGTCGCCAAGGTTCTGCATCCTGTTCTCCTTGAGCGCCGGGTGGGGTTCGAACCCACAACCTCCCAGTTGGAAACTGGGCGCTCTACCTGGGAGCCAAAGGCTCAACCTGAGCTTCCGACGCTAAATCAGCGCAAGCTGTCGCGTATCCTTTTTCTTCTGGCCAGACGGCGGATTCGCCGGTTCCAGCTCTTCCACAGGACGACTTGTCTGTTCTTCCCACCATTCCGCAAAGATGCGCCGGTGACACCATTGGTTCTCTTTCCTGATGTCCTCGAAGCAAAGTAAAACGATAGGGCGACCCCTCGCCTTCTTCTTGTGCATGGAGCCAAGAACCTTCTTTATCTTTTCGATTCCATGACCGTCGAGCTGCCGTCTGTATGCTGCAACGTACATCCCGTACGGCAAATCGAGCATGTCCCTCTTCGGCTTGAGGATGAAGACTTCATCTTCAATCTCGTAGCTCGTGGGAAACTTCGGCTTCCCCAGCGAAATACACACCAGGAGATGGTCGTCGTTCGTCAATCCCTTGTTGCCGTAATAGCTGGTCTTGAGGGCGGAGGGTTTAGCGTCCATCTTCTTCTCCGTCGTTTTGTCCGTTGTGTCGTTGTTCCCTGTGTTCATCGACAATCCTCCGGAGAAGTTCTGAGAAGGTGATGTCCAGCTCCTTCGCTCGCGACTCCAGGTATTCCACCTGCGGCCCCGATAGCGTCACTGCTTTTTTCACCTTCGCCATACCGGGATACAATCACAGTGGCCTCCCGGTGTCAAGTTTGTGCGCCAAAAAGTTTACCACGGTGCTACGCATGGCGGGCCAAGATGTGGCAAGGACACTCCAGCTCGATGACCTCACCGGCAATGTTGTACTCCACGAGCAGGTGATCGCCGAGGACGATCTCTCTGAACGTCGCAACTTCTCCCCTGAGAATATCGTAGAAGCTCTCGCCGGCGAACTTCGGCTTGAGTCGATCCGGAAGCTCGAAACTCGTCGGCCTGATGAATTCGAGAGTCATTCCTGAAATGAAGTTCCTGTCTCCCTGAACCAATGCCCTGTTCGTGTTGAAGCCCATTTGAATGCTCATGGTTTGCTCCGTTTGTTTTGGTGTGCTTGAGTTCACAAGTTAATCCTAGCATTATTACTTGTTTTTGCAAGTAATTTTTTAATTTTAATTCTTTTTTTGTTTTTTAGTTTCAGATGGGGTATTTACGCAGTGCGACGCCGGCGGCGCCTGTTTGGTCGTGGCTTTATTCTGAAGTCAGCCGCCGGTCTGCCCTTACGTGCTTTGAGACGAGCCTCCGCTTCCTGCTGCGCTCCGTGGTAGCCCATCCCTGCGCAATCGATTCTCGCTCCGCAATCATGGTTGGTACATCGGATCATTAGGTAGCAAAGACCCGCCGCCGCTTCCTTCGGTGTGGTGATCTCCGACTCCAACATTCTCCGTCCGCAGTGTGGACATGTCCAGAACTGCTGCTTCATTTACCCGCTCCTCCTGCCGTCTCTTTTCCTTCCGGCGTCTCTTCTTCTTTTGCTTCTTTCTGTTCACAGTCTCCCTCCAATGGTTCGACTTTCATGTATCCGCAGCCAAGCCTCTTCGCCTCTTCCTGTACCACCGGCGAGTCATAGGGGTCGTAGACCGTACCGAGTGGAGGCGTTGTCAGCCTGATGCATCGTGAAACCCAATCGCCCCGATTCCGGACAGTCCAGCAAGAGCCGACGGGATTATCTTCCGAGTAGTAGTATTCCTCCGAGCGTGACGCCATGATGACAACACCATGGGTTCGCGTCGGTCTCCCAGCGCTCCCACCAGGAACCGTGTTCCTCGTGAGAACCACCATGGCCTTGATGAACCAACCATCGGCCTGCATCGCAAGAGCAACCCTCTCCGGAAGCATCACAAGCTCTCCAGGCTTGACCCTTCCTGACACAGCCAAAAGTTCGTCCATGCTCCTCAGCTCAGAGGCGTGAATGGCCTTGCATGGACCAAACCCGAAGTCTTTGACACCAGCCTTCGAAAGTTCAGCCCCTGTCGCCCAGCCAAGGAAGCGGAAGTCTTCAAGCTTCCTGCCGGCGACGACCACGTAGATGTCCTTGAATGGCTGATGCGGAGGATGAAGCAGGTGGCCCGTCTTGTGGCTCACCCATTTAACGTCGACGACCCTGCCGCCAAAGTAGCAGTCGGCTCCATCGTCCGGACCATCTACCTTTCCGTGGAACTTCCTTGAGAGCGCTTCGCACGCCCACTTCTCCGCCGCCGCAGCCATGATGTCGTTCTCTCTGTTGGAAATGTTCCCGCCGATCCTCTTGTCCTCAATGCCGTTGCCCCTTGCAAACTCCTCTCGGCCTGCCTGCCCCTCGTCTCTTACCGGCTCTATGTACCTGTATGAGTCTCGGATGTTGAGCCACACGACACCTTCCTTCTTGAGCGACTTCTTCATCACTCGAAGGTCCTTGATGATCTCGGCGACATAGGTCTCCGGATTCGACACACCATCCCAGGGTTCTATGGAGGACACGATGCTATCTGCGAAATCCGCCAAGCCCTCAACCACCTTTCCTAGCTCCACTCACCCAACCTTCTTTCTTCTGGCCGTGTCGCTCCAGAATCTTCAGCACGTTGTTGGTGACCATGCACCACTCCGTACCGCGCCCCACGCTACGCTCAGCATCATCGACCATCTCTATCGCTGCGCTACGCCTCCAAACCATCTTGTAGTACAGCCAGCCTGTGAGATACCCAACGATGTACATCCTCTTCTCGGTTGGAACCTCCCCTGTCCTTGCCTTCTTGATGAGCATGTTCATCGAGTAGCCACGAATCTCTCGGCCAGCCCTCGTAGGGGATGGCCATGGAGCCAAGGCGCCCAGGAGTGCAATGCCTGGGATGAGATTCCATGCCGACAGCCCAAACGCAAAATAGGCAATCAACCAGAGGACACCACCGAGGGCAAGGATCTGCGGGAGCAAGTATGCGAGCCAGAAAAGAAACCCTCCCCTCGCCATGTCCATCGCGTGCTTGCACTCGTGCGCAATTGTCTCGAACAAGTACTTGTCAGGCTCGTCGTAGCGCTTCTTTGTGTTGAGCCATATGGTTGATGGAAAAGTCGTCGATGACTCCCGTAGCTTGGCTGGTAGGCACTTCCAGAACCGTGATTGATCCTTGAACTTGAGCTTCAGCTTTGGGATGTACCTACGGATGGCCTCGATGAGTTCATCGGTCATCTGCCTCTCGGTATTGCGCTCTGTCATTGCTGCACCGAAATCATCTGCCCGAGAATCACTTCGACCGGGGTAGCCTCCTCGCGCTTTCTCTTTTCGTCGTGGTCGATGTAGTCGTGGTCTGCCACGATCACACAGTGTCCGTCGCAAAAGGGACACTTCAAATAGGAACCGTCCCTCGGCAACTGCTTGTATCTGTACCGCTGTTCCACCGGGACGAACTTGTCTCGGATCATCGGAGAGTCTACCCGGTGCTTGCCCGGCTCCAGTCCAATGGTTCCAATGACTTTATCTTCTTGCTTGCATACTATCTTGATGTTCTCCATCTTCCTCTCCTGCTTCTTTTTCTGGGGGGTCAAAGGTGCGCCCGACCGGGGCGGATTCCGGTCGGGCGCCAAACAGAAGGTTTGAGGAAGCTGAGTTCCCGTCACCCAAGGTAACACAGTCCACTATGCTCCTCAAGACTTGCTGCCCTATATCGATCCCCTTAAACCTGCCCATGGACGCCGAGGTGAGAATGATCATCTGCGCCTCTTTCGAATCGCCAGAAACCCATCCCGACCCGTCGCAGCGGTCACACGGCTGTGTAGTGAGCGTGAGACCACTACCCTTGCTCTTCTTCACAAGGGCGTCCATTCTCTGTTGCAATTTCTTAAACCGCGGATTCACACCATGACTCTGGTGCGTACAAGCTATCGACTTTACCGCCCATCCACCTTCTGACGGCTCAACGATAGCTACCTCCACCTCTTCGCAAACGATGAGTGTCGGCTCCGCTATTCGGATGCAGTTCTCCTTGCAGAGAAAGACATTCATCACGTCTTTCGCTTTGACTTCTAGCTGTTGCATACCCTCTCTTCGTAGATCTTCTCCAGGGTCTCCCACTGTTTGTCCGTGAGAAACCTGCTTGCAGATTGCTCATGAACACTGTTCAGGAACTCCTGTTCAAACTCGGTGAAGACCTCTTCGTCTTCTTCGAGCATCTCCATGCATTCTTCGAGGATGTTCTCGATGTACTCTTCGCTAGGCCGCATCCTCTTTTTTCTCCCGCATCTGCAAGGACCAGCGTGCCTGGTTCGCTCGTACCAGTTTGGCACATGCGTCCAGGGG
>Ga0180437_10002826_pt1 | contig 26827 bp, 26 predicted proteins | sample SS_ome_4_FD_132410 | JGI IMG/M metagenome (GOLD analysis project Ga0180437, IMG submission 132410) | Hypersaline lake sediment archaeal communities from the Salton Sea, California, USA - SS_3_D_1 metaG | ecosystem: Environmental > Aquatic > Non-marine Saline and Alkaline > Hypersaline >... | reverse complement strand
CGTGGCTTCTCCTCTAGGGAGGGATAACTGATCACGAATCTTTAAATATCGCGATTCTATATCCAACGAAAGTCCTTTATAAATTCGCAGGGATAGCTCTCCGGATAATTCTAGCCTGTTCTTTTTGAAGTCGTGGAAATAATGGGAGCCTTCCAGGGAAAGTTCAGCGGTTCCCCAGGGTTCATTCAGCTCCAGAGTAACAGAAAGAGATTCATTCCACAGATTTTCAGATGTTTTCTGGTATATTGTCTCTTCTCTGTAGCGGTATGAACCAAACCCGATTTTATACAGTGCGCGGAGCTGTCTTCTCGTCGATTGGGAATACGGGAAAAAATTGTATTCGATAGCCGGGTGTATGGTGTAAGAAAAATCTATATTCCTGTATGTAGAAGAGGAGAGAGAGACCCAGCCTCCTATGGACCAGTGCTCGCTGATGCTCTTGACATACAGCCCGTCAAAATCTCGACTCTCCGAAATGCTGGTGATTGTTTCTCCATCGACATCATATCTGTCCTTCTCATAGTCGATATCGAGCCCCATCCTTAATTTTGAGGCGAGTGTAACGCGATTAGCAGAAAAATTGGCCGACAGCTCTGTCGATTTTCGTTGCTCTTCTCCGGAAAAATCGCTGTTTAAACTGACATTGAATACCCAGAAATTCCACTTGTCTTCCACGGCTGTCGGTTTGACTTCCTGTTTGAGCAAAAGCGAGATGGCTTGAGCCATGGGCGTGCGGGCAACGTAAGGTCCGAGCCCCAATTTTAAGGTCTGCACCAGTCCTTTCCGGACTTCATCATCCGTCTCCGTTGGGCTCGAAAAGTATTTCAGTGTATTTTGCAGGTCGGAATAATCTTTTTGACCGATAAAGGCGATGGTGTATTCTCTTCCCCCACTTCCGGTGGTTTGGAGCGTGATGAGCATATGGATGTCCGCTTCTTGCCTGTCCCAGACGTAATTGACGAAAGTGATCTCAGTCCGGATATAGTCGATGTCGCAGCGGTCACAGTCAATAAAAACTTTTGGGGCGCTCTTTTTTAATTCTTCGATATCGAATTCTTCTTCCTGAGAAAATGAATTCGAGGCGGTCATCAGCAGAATCAGTAAAAAGAAGAACGAAACAGAAATAAACTTTTTCAACATTTTGGATGTCCTTTCAGAATGATGAATTTTTTGATTTGGACGTATACTCTAACTATCATTATTCTCTTACTTAACGAAGTTATTCACTTATTGGACGTAATAATTGTGTTCATCTTCCAAAAAATATTTGATTAAAAGCTTTAAAATACATTTTTTAGTCGTGAAAACAAGAAATTTTAACTTACCATCTCGCTAAAAATGCATCTTTTAATTGAAAATTTCTGGTGAGGCTGAAGTTGTTCGCAGCTACTCATGGTCACATGGATTGGATAAGGAGGCTATCCTGTGATGGCTTTATTTGCGGTTCATCGCCTCTTTAACGCGTTCGGGGATCATCGGGAGCTGGAACAATCTGGCCCCGCAAGCGTCGAAAATCGCGTTGGCAATCACGCCACCCATGCAGATGATGGCAGGCTCTCCGCCTCCCTGTGGAGGCGAATCCTTGGCATCGATCAGGACTGCCTCGATCTTCGGCAGCCAGGAGAATCGGGGGATCTCGTAAGTATCAAAATTGAGGTCGAGGATTTGTCCGCCTTTGAAATGGATCTCTTCAGTCAGAGCATAACCCAGTCCCATTGTGATACAGCCTTCCATCTGCATTTTAGCGCCCTCCGGATTGATGGAAAGGCCCATGTCTTGAGCACAAACGACTCTTTTCACTTGAACAGATCCTTTATTCTTGTCGACATCGACTTCGGCGATATGAGCCACATAGGTACCTGCATCGATCCCGCAGGAGATTCCGTACCCGCGGTTGCTGGGTGATTTTGCCTGCTTCCAGCCGAACTTCTCTGCGGCGGCGACAAGTACTCCTCGCATTCTTTTATCCGTTAGATTCTTCAGCCGGAATTCCAGGGGATCTATTCCTGCTTTTGATGCCATAATGTCTATCTGGGTCTCTCTGGCAAAAGTATTGGTGTTGTTGGATGGAGCGCGCCATGGGCCTGTGCCGAAAGGATGGGAACCCGGAGTCCCTCTCCAGCCTCCTCCGTTGGAAGCTGTCCGGTGATGGGGGATGTCGTAGAAGTGTTGCGCGCCTCTCTCACCGGCAAAATAGACTGTATAATCCCAGAATGTGATTTTTCCTGTGTTTTTGATTCCGGATTTTATTTTCACCACCGCAGCCGGACGGAAGGTGTCGTAGAAGAATTCTTCCGCGCGGCTCCAGGTCACCTGGACAGGCTTTCCTGTCAGTTTGGCTAGCCGGGCCGCTTCCACTGCCTGCCGGTTATTCGTTTTTCCACCGAATCCTCCTCCGACAAACGGAGGCATGACGCGGACATTTTTTGAGGGGAGACCTAACTCTCTAGATACTTCGCTCTGGAGAGGGAAGGGGGTTTGGGTGGAAGCCCAGATAGTGATTTTTTCGCCTTCAATGTTGGCTACGGCCGAATGAGGTTCTATTGGGGCGTGGGAGACATAGCTGTTCAGGTAGGTTTCCTCGAAAATTTTGTCAGAGAGCTCTTCTCCGGTTTTAAGGCTTCCTCCTTCGGAGACCGTTTCGATTTCTGGTGAGACTTTGAGCAAGTGGCTAAAAATAGTCTTGTCATCTACCTTTGCTTCCGGAGTTTCATACTGGGCTTTGATTTTCGCCGCTGCTTTTTCAGCTTCATCGGGCTGCGGATGAAGGATTGCGATCAAATCACCATCCTTGACCACCTGAACACCATTTGTTTTTTCAGCGGCAGCAGTATCCACACTCTTCAATTTTGCTCCATGTGCCGGAGGTCTCAGTATTTTTGCGTACAGCATGCCCGGCAAACGGATGTCTGCGGCGAAGAGGGCCTTGCCCGTCACTTTTTCCGGCGCGTCGATCCGTGCGGCAGGCTTGTTGACGATTGTGAACTCGGAGACAGGTTCGACTGCCGGTTTTATACCTAATTTTCTGGCGATCTTTTTTCCTTTGGTGATTTGGGCATAACTCACCTGATTCTTCTTTTGAGTCTTATCGAATATGACTCCGTCTTTTGTTTCCAGCCGCGCCACAGGAACTTTGAGGTGCTCAGATGCCAGTTCTTTGAGAACTGCCTTCGCTTCTGCAGCCGCTTCTCTGAGCGGAGGTCCGAAGAAGCGAGTGGTCATCGACCCGAAGGTTCCCATATCCCAAGGACAAAGATCGGTATCTCCCATGACCATGTCCACTGAATCCATGCGAATATCGAGTTCGTCAGACAGCATTTGAGCGAGAGAGGTGATAACCCCCTGGCCCATCTCGATTTTTCCAGTGAAGCACGATACTCTCCCGTCCTCTTTGACTCGGAGAAAGGCATTGAAATCTTCGGGCAGCTGAGGACGGAAACCTCTGCGTTTGGCTTCTTGAAAGAAAGCCTCGGCATCTCCGATAGTGAAAAGGATGGTGATCCCTCCGCCAAAAAGCTTGAGGAATTCCCGTCGGTCAAGTGGAAAGGAGGGGGTAATGTCTTTAAAATCAAGGTCGAGAAAATCGTCTTTTTTCATCTTTTCCCTCCTTTCATCTCTTTGGCTGCGGTCTGGATGGCTTGGATGATCCGTGTGTGCGACCCGCAGCGGCACAGGTTTTCATTCATGCTCTGGTTGATCTCCTCCCGGTTCGGGCGCGGATTTTTGAGCAGCAGGCTGTAGGCCTGAAGGATCATGCCTGGAGTGCAGAATCCGCACTGCAGAGCGCCGTGTTGGATGAATGCTTCCTGCAAGGGATGGAGGTCTCCGTTTTTGGCCAATCCTTCGATAGTGAGGACTTCTTTTCCTCTGACGTTTTTGAGAGGGAACTGGCAGGAACGGACAGCTTCTTTGTTGACCAATACAGTGCAGGCGCCGCAAAAACCCTCGCCACATCCGAATTTGGTTCCTGTCAGATTCAAATCCGAACGAACCGCCCAGATGAGCATCCTCTCCCCATCCGTAGTCAAACGGACAGGCCTATTGTTGAGTTTAAATTGAATGGCTTCTTTCATCCGACTTCCTCTATTAATTCATTTATTGGAGTATAACTTAAATGTGTTTCGATCGGGTCTGATTTTTCAAACCCAAGTTTGTTCCAGCTCTACTGGACAAAAAAAATTATACCAGCGAAGAGACAGCTCGGGAGAGGACTGTCTCGATGAGCTCCAATTTGTACCCGTTTTCTGCCAAAGGCTGGGCGTCAGCTAAAGCCTGTCTGGCTGCTTGTTTTATAGAATCAGGTTTTACTTTTCTTCTCCTGATCAAAGATTCTGCCTTTTCCAGCCTCCAGGGGATCGGAGCTACTCCTCCCAGTATGATCTTAAGGGAATTAAAGATTCCTCCGGATGCCGTGCCTTTCACCGCTGCGGAAACAAGGGCAAAGTCCCAAGTTCCTCTTTCCTTAAACTTGATGTATGTACTTTTTTCTCCCCGTGTGGCTGGAGGGAGTATGATTTCCTTCACAACCTCATTCGGAGCCAGAATATTTTCCCTGCGCACGTTGACAGAGGGGAGGGTGAAAAAATCAGCAAGAGGGATGGTCTTATCCTTTTCCGGGGCGCTGATTGTGACTTTTGCATCCAGGCAGATGAGGGCCGGAGCTAAATCAGAGGGATGGACGATGTAACAGGTTCTTCCGCCCAGAATAGCGTGGTATTTATTCCTTCCGTTGGATGCGAAACATCGGCTGCCTCCTTTTTTACGGCATCTCGTTTGAGGGTCACGGTAGTACCAGCATCGAGGCCGTTGACAGAGGTTCCCTCCGACTGTCCCCACGTTTCTGAGTTGAGGAGTCGCCACGGAAAGAACGGCTTCATGGAGTGCAGGATATTCATTCTGGATCTGGGGATTTTCAGCCAATTCAGCCAGTTTGGTCAGAGCTCCGATTCTGACACCGCTTCTGTCTTTGTTGATGTAAGAAAGTCCAGAGATATTGTTGAGGTCGACGACGATCTCAGGTTCAATGATCCCATCCTTGAGCTCTCCCACAAGATCCGTTCCTCCGGCCATCAGACAGTACGTCTTCTCTTCAGGAGAGAGGGAATTCACCTGTTCAAGGGTTTGGGGCTCGGCTATCTTGAATTGTCTCATTATTCCGCACCTCCTGTTTTCAGAGCTTCAAGCACTTTATCAGGAGTCATCGGGATTTCTCTCACATGGACGCCGATTGCGTTATAGACTGCGTTGGCGATAGCGCCGGATATCGGAATCCGTGGTGGTTCTCCGAGTCCTTTTGTCCCGAGGTTATTGATATGAGGGTCTATTGAATCGATGAAGATCGGGATGATTTCCGGTATATCGAGTGATGTGGCGATTTTATAATCTCTCAAGTTTCTGTTGACCACATTTCCGGTGAAGCTATCCATGATACGTCCTTCAAAGAGAGCGGTGCTGATTCCCTGAGTTATTCCCCCGATGACCTGGCTTTCGGCTGTCTGTGTGTTGAGGATTCTCCCGCTCTCATGAGCGGCGACAACTCTAAGGACTTTGATCTGGCCTGTATCTGTGTCAACCTCAACCTCCACAAAGTGAGCTGAGAAGGTGTTGTAGGCGTATTCGGAAGGACGGCCGCTGCATTCTCCGTGAAAGACAGCTTCCCGGCGGAGTTGCCTAAGGAGTTCGTTAAAGGGAATCGATTTTTTGGGATCGCTCCTGGCGAAAAATTTTCCCTCTTTTTGACTAACCTCCTCAGGTTTGATATTCAGTTTGTTCGCGGCAAGATTTTTAAGGTAATCTGCCGCCTTCAAGGCAGCATCTCTGACAGCAGGAGCGACAGAAGGAGTGGTGGTACTTCCTCCTGATGAGCCGCACCAGGGATACTCCGTGCTTCCGAGCTTGACTGTGATGTCTTCCGGCTTCAGGCCCAAAGTCTCGGCTGCGACCGTTGCCATATATGTCCTGGTGCCGCAGCCGATGTCCTGTGTGCCGCATATCGCTTCGACACTTCCATCACTGTGGAGTTTGATGTCCGCTGATGTCCCCGGTCTCCCGGTTCCCCACCATATCTGGCTGGCCATTCCGATTCCGCGTTTAACCGTCCTGTTTCCCTGTCCCGGCTTCGCATTTCTTCTCTTCCAGCCGATCTTTGCCGCTCCCAATTCGTAGCACTTATCCAATCCTTTTGAAGAATAAGGGATCCCGGTGTCTCCTTGATTTTTTGTGGAGTAGTTTTTCTTCCGCAGCTCCAGTGGGTCCATGTTGATTTCGTCCGCCAGCTCTTCCACGAATCCTTCAAGGGCGAAGGTTCCCTGGACGTGGCCGGGCGCGCGTGTCGGCCGGGAAGCACCTGTGTTGGTGTAGACAGTGTACTCTTCCACCTTCAGGTTAGGGCACTTGTAGACGTCGATAATGGGCTCTGCGCATCTGTCGCCTCTTCCGATTCCTCCGGAGGTGTAGTTTTTCAGATAGAGCGCAGTCAGGGTGCCATCTTTCTTGACTCCTCCTTTTATGGTTTGGAGGCTCGAAGGGCGGTTTCCGACACACAGAGAATTCTCCTCTCTGGAGAGGATGATTTTCACTGGTTTTTTAGCTTCCCGCGCCAAGAGGGCCGCGACAACAGTATAATCATTGATTCCCAGTTTGCTTCCGAATCCTCCACCCATATACTTTTTAATGACTTTTATCCGACTCGCGGGAACTTTTAGCCAGTAAGCAAGTCCGTCTCTGACGCCGAAGATCGCCTGGGTGGAGTCCCAGACTGTGAGCCTGTCTCCCTCCCATCTGGCCACACTGCCGTGGGTTTCAGCCGGGTGATGGATTTCCACTGCGGTTTTGTAGGTTCTCTCGATAACAACGTCCGCTTCATTGAATCCTTTTTCGATATCGCCGCGGCTGTAATTATTGAACGGCTTTTTGGGGACATTCGCTCTATCCCTATCCCCATGGACTTGGGGGGCTCCTTCTTCCATAGCCTTTTCCACTGTTACTGCAAAGGGAAGAGGTTTGTATTCGACCTCGATCAGTTTTAAAGCTTCCTCTGCTGTTTTCTCGTCCTTTGCGGCCACAGCGGCTATTTGTTCTCCTGTGTACTTAACCCGGCCTTCCTTGAGCTGAAGCGCCGCATGAACTCCCGGCAGGTTTTGTGCCTTGCTCAGGTCTATGGATACGATATCTGCACAAGCGTGTGGCGACCTCAATATTTTTCCGCAGAGCATCCCTCTTAGTTTAATATCGTGAGTATAGGGGGCTTGGCCGGTCACGATTCGTTTTCCATCGATTCTGGGTGTGGACTGACCGATTATTTCGAATTTATCTTTCTCGGGTTCGGGAGCCTTTTCAGGCTCTATTGTTTTTTTATCTCTGTATTCTTCATAGTAGAGGAGGGTGGAGTCTTCGGGTTCAATAAAATATTCTTTTTTCCTCATCTAGGGCCTCCTCACGTCTTTTGAAGCGGCAGAGACAGCATCATAGATCTTGAGGTAGTTTCCACAGCGGCAGAGGTTGCCGGATAGTGCTTTTTTGATTTCTTCTTTGCTCGGATTCTTATTTGTGTTGAGAAAAGCCACAGAAGTCATGATGAATCCGGGTGTGCAGAATCCGCACTGGTAAGCATCCTTTTCGATAAAAGCCTGCTGGACAGGATGAAGCTTTCCATCGGTTGTCAGTCCCTCGATGGTTGTGATTTTTGCACCGTCCGCCCTTATGGCAAGATACATGCAGGAGTACATTGGCTTTCCATCTATGAGGACCGTGCATCCTCCGCATTCTCCCCGGCCGCATGTTTTTTTTGTCCCGGTCAGGTTCAGCCTCTCTCTCAGTACATGAAGAAGGGTTTCTCCTGGCTCAACAGTCAATGTCAACTTTTTTTCGTTGACCGTGAGAGTGATTTGTTTTTGGGAAAGAAGAGGGATTTTCCCTTCTTCAGTTTGGAGAGCGATCTTATCTTTTGCCAGGAGCGATGGAGTCACTGCAGCCCCTATCGCTCCACCTCCAAATCCTTTCAGGAAATCCCTTCTGGTGAACGTCTTTCTTTTTTTCTTTTTAGGCTTTTCCACTTTCTCTCTCCTTATCTGGATCAGGTGGGGTGGCTTCAGATCAACCTGATGAGGGTGATGATGACAAGGCAGAGAATGAGTGTTCCTGGAGAGGCAATTAATCTTAATGCCTTAATGCGGTTGGCTTCCTCGAACTTTGTCTCTAAGGTCATAATCTTGGATGCCAGCCAGAATCCAAGAGGAACAGTCACGCAGGAGATAATGACGGCTAAAGGCGCATAATAAAGGGAAAGAGGTGTGGTTGTTCCAGGAAAAACACAGGCTGGAACTCCTGTCGCAAATCTCACGAGGGGAAAGAGGTTGACGGCGAGGAGCGCTGACGTCCCTCCGAGAATAGCTCGCCTTGCTGTTTTGTGCTTTTGCTTTTCCGCGTATATGGAGAGCAGGACCAGGAAGGCCAATCCCTCCATCAGAAAGGCGAAAATGGGATTTCCCACGGCTCCGTGCAGGATGGGGAGCGAGAGGAGCAAGGCGTCAAACATTTTGAAGAGACACGCGATGGCGACGAGGAGGGCCACGCCAAGGATTCTGCGGGATAAGATCCAACTGGCGGCAATAAAGAAAAGAGCGACTCCTGTCATGATGGAACCTGACATAAATGAAGCGCAGCTTCGAAGCCACATACCGAGCGCAGCTTCAGAGAGCCCCCAAACGGCTCCAAGCATGATGACAATACCCATGTAGGATTTGGAATTTCTTTGGTCCATGCAGGCCTCCTTACTCATAACCTAGTTTTAAGGGATTATAATTTTCTTATTCCTATTTGACAACCTTTTCTTTGATTAATTTTGAGTCACGTTGAGAATTCGGATTGAAAAACGGATATATTCATGTTTGGAAAAAAACCAGAATTTTACAAAAGAAAGTGACATTCTTTTGCTTTTTTGAATCTTGCCTGTTCTCTTTTTGAGGCCTTTTTTTATTTTTTTTTGTGTAAATAAACTGATAATTTAAGGGAAAATATATTACAATTGCGGGGTGTTTTTCATCACAATAACATCAATATGAATCTCTATTATGAGAAACCAAAAAAGGAACAATTCGTGATTCATATGCGTTTTTATTATTATAAAGAAAATTTTATTAAATTTCGTAATCTAAGTTCATGGGAGTCCTGAGATGTTTAAAAAATCCCTTTTGGTTACCATCAGGAATATAAGAAAAAACAAAAAATACTCTGTAATCAGTATAACCGGTTTGGCTCTTGCGGTTGGTTGTTTTACCCTGCCTTTTGTGGTCAAGAATTTCAATGAAAGCATAGATATGTTTCATAAAAAGGGTAAGCGGATTTACTATGTTGAAAGCAGGATTGGAAAAAGCGGCGGTGAAAGATTATGGGGGACTACACCGGCACCTCTTGGCCCGGCTTTAAAAAATGATTTTCCTCAGGTTGAGGATTATGTCAGGGTAAACCAGGGCACAGCCGTAGTAAGAAGCGGAGACAAAATTTTCAAAGACAGAATGTATTTTACTGATAGTCAATTCCTTGACTTTTTCACTTACCCTCTTGTGTGCGGAGAAAAAACCGCGCTTGAGCAAAGCAATAGTATTATTATTACTGAGGAGGCCGCAGAAAAGTATTTTGGCGAAACAGATCCCTTAGAAAAAACGGTTTTAATCTCTAATGAAAAGGATTTTAAAGAATCTTTCATGGTAAAAGCTGTAGTCAGTAAGCCATCAGAGGCATCAAGCCTGCAATTTGACATCCTTGTACCTATTAAGAAACTGCAGGCCTGGGAAGGCTCGGTTTTAATAGATTGGGGTAAATGGGTTCATACCTTTATTTTGCTAAAAAGCAGGCAGGATATTACTGCTCTTAAAAATCACCCTATGATCGGATATATAAAACAACAAAATGAAGTTGAAAAATCCTGGCCCATTCAATCACTGCTGTTTGAAAATCTGTATGAACTATCTGAAAATACTCCCCTGGTAAACAGTGATCTGGGCAGGGCCGGATTTCCCCCGGAAACAATGTTGGGCTTATGGGGTTTCGGCATTATCATTTTATTACTGGCATGCTTTAATTTTGTCAATATCGGCATTGTTACCGGCACCAGGAGACTGACTGAAATAGGGATTCGTAAAGTTTTGGGCAGCAGCCGGTCCAAACTTATTGTCCAATTCATCGGGGAGCATATTTTAATTTGTCTGTTCGCTATTATTTTGGGAGGCATTTTCGCACGCGCAGTCATTCTCCCCTTTTTCACCAATATGTTCACAGCTCCCCTTAAAATGGATTTTTTTCAAAGCTTTGATATCTGGATTTTTTACGGACTTACATTTCTTATTACTGTGCTTGGTTCCGGCGGATACCCGGCACTGTATGTATCCCGGTTCAGACCGGTAGACATCCTGAAAAAATCCCATAAAGTCGGCGGTGGCTCGAAGATATCAAATATCTTTCTGACTTTTCAGTTTATATTGGCATTTATCATAATCGGCACGTCTTTGATCTTTATCCAGAATGCCATCTACCAGAAAAACCTTGACTGGGGCTACAACCAAAAACAGGTTCTCAATGTGGTTCTTAAGGATAAAAGCCAGTTTGAAGTGTATAAAAATAAAATAGCTCAAAACCCCGATATTATCGGAATAAGCGGTGCAGAACATCATATTGGCCGCTCCTGGACTCTGGAAACAGTTAAATACCGTGAGCAGGAATACGCGATGGCCAGCTTTGCGGTGGGACCTGACTATCTTAAAACCATGCAGGTTCGTTTTAGAGAAGGGAGAAATTTCAAAAGGGAATTTGCCACTGACAGCAGCGCTATTATTGTAAATGAGAATTTTGTCAATACCATGGGCTGGAAAAACCCTGTGGGCCAGAATGTAAAAATCAACAATAATAATTTCACTCTGATCGGTGTTGTCGAGGATTTTTACAACCAGCCCTTTACCGAGCCTGTAAAACCGGTTCTGTTTCGTTTGTGTGATAAAGAAAATTTCCGCTATTTATCTATCAGAGTTCGGGCGGATAAGGTTATAGAAACAGCCGTATTCTTAGAAAAATCGTGGAAACAGCTTTTCCCTGATAAGCTGTACGAGGGATTTTACCAGGATGAAATCTGGGCCGGTTTCTTTCGAACGAATACCGGAGTCTGTAAATTATCATGTTTTGTGGGCTTGATTGCTTTGTTGATATCCTGCATGGGATTGTTCGGATTGATTTCATTAAACATTGTCAGGCGTTTGAAAGAGATCAGCATCAGAAAAGTTTTTGGTGCTTCCATGCAGAATATTGTAAAACTATTGAGTAAAAAACTGGCTAGAATCTTGATAATATCATCCTTGATCGCTGTGCCCTTATGCTACTTTTTTACCTTAAGTATGATGGATTCATATTTCAGTACCCGTTCGCCTATAACAGTCACACCCTTTCTTCTGGCTTTAGCAATTTTAATAATTACTTCCGTGTTAACCGTACTCTCACACATAATCAAAGCGGCATACGTAAATATTGCAGATACCCTGAGAGAAGAATAGCAGCCATTTTCAGATTGATATAGACCCGATCAATTTATATCCCTTTTTGAATTCTTAATCATGGTGGACATTAAGACATCAATATTTGTAATTTCGATAATAATATTCTGATAAGTTTAATCAATCTTTACATCAAATATTAAACCTGAATCTTCCGTTCGGAATTAAAAATGATTTTCTTTCAGATGCAGACAACAACAGAGTGGATTCAATTGATAAACGATTCTACTTGTGCTATAAGCCTGGGAAAGGATTATTTTTATGAGCAGCAAGAAGTATTTTGATAAGGTCGCCCATCAATGGGATGAGATGCGCCAAGGCTTCTTTTCGGAAGCAGTGAGAGAAAAAGCTTTTTCTGTTGCAGGCGTGAAAGCCGGGAAGATCGCCGCAGACATCGGAGCGGGAACAGGCTTTGTCACCGAAGGGCTTATCCGGCGAGGACTGCAGGTGATAGCTGTTGACCAGTCCGATGTGATGCTTAAAGAGATGAGGAAGAGATTCTCCGGTGTGGAAGGAGTCGAGTACCTTGAGGGAGAGTCGGGAAAATTGCCCATTCCAGATGAATCCGTTGATTATGCTTTTGCCAACATGTATTTGCATCATGTGGATTCTCCTTTAAAAGCGATGAAAGAAATGCGGCGGATTTTGAAACCCGGAGGAATGCTGGTCATCACGGATATGGATAAACACGCATTTGAGTTTTTAAAAAGAGAGCATCATGACCGCTGGATGGGATTCGATAGAGAAGATATGAGAAGATGGCTTGAAGATGCAGGCCTGAAGAACGTGGAGGTGGACTGCGCAGAGGAAACTTGCTGTGCGCAGTCAGACAGCGGGGAAGGAATGGCCCGTGTCAGTGTTTTTGTGGCTTCAGGTGAAAGATGATTGTTTGTCTCGAGCTTTGAACGGTTTTCCATTTCCTGCGTTTCCTATTAGTATCCGAAAAACAAAACTTGAAGGCCGCTTAAGGCATCCTGAAATGGTCTTTTCTTCACTCCCAGGAGTTTTTTCCAACCATGGAAATTTGTATTCATAAAAAAACGCTTGACATCTTAGACGTTAACACTTATGATTTATCTGAATATTCTAAAAATTCAGATTAAATGGATTAATCTGATATTTTTTATTTTGTGAGGTGTTCAATGGTGAAGAAAGAGAAAAATCAATCCTCCTCCGTCGGGATTGCCAACCGGATGGGATGCTGCAAAGTGGCATCAGTTGTCAGCGTGGATGAAAGAGGACAGATGGTTCTTCCTAAAGAGTTAAGAGATAAAGCCAACATAGGTGCGGGTGACAAGCTGGCAGTAGTCGAGATGGAAAAAGAGGGGAAGATATGCTGCATTTCATTGATCAAAATCGACGAAATCGAGGGGATGGTGAAAAATATGCTTGGACCTGTAATGAAAGAAATGTTCAAAGACTGACTTTTAGAATAAATTGGGAGGTGATCGATATGGAGAAAAAAAATGTTCGGAAAGTGGTCAGAGAAGGCTACGCTAAAATAGCCAAACAGGATGATCCGTGTTGTGCGCCAACTCATTCTTGCTGTGGAAGCCCTGATTCAACAGAGGATATCAGCAAGAAACTCGGTTACTCTGTGGAGGAACTCAAATCTGTTCCTGAGGGGTCGAATCTAGGTCTTGGCTGTGGGAATCCGGTCGCACTGGCCTCTTTAAAAGAAGGCGAGACCGTTCTTGACCTGGGAGCGGGGGCTGGATTCGATTGTTTTCTTGCGGTAAACAAGGTCGGGAAGAAAGGAAAAATTATAGGGATCGATATGACGCCGGAAATGGTTGAGAAGGCGAGAGAGAATGCGGAAAAAAGCGGAGTCGACAATGTGGAATTCCGGCTTGGAGAGATTGAAAACCTGCCTGTGGCTGATAATTCTGTTGACGCAATCATTTCCAATTGTGTGATTAACCTCTCTCCGGATAAAAAGAGAGTTTTTATCGAGGCCTATCGAGTGCTCAAAAGCGGAGGAAGATTGATGATTTCAGATATTGTCCTCTTGAAGGAGCTGCCGAAGGAGATTAGAGATTCTATCGAGGCTTATGTAGGCTGTGTCTCTGGAGCCGTGTTGAAAGAAGAATACCTGAAACTTATAAAAGAAGCAGGATTTCAGGATGTGAAAATAATGGAAGAGAAATCATTTCCTGCCGATAATGTCATTAATGATCCGACAACCAAGGAATTCATCGAAAAGTTCAATATTCCGGCTGAAAAGGTGGAAGATGTGGTGAACTCGATCCAGAGCATAAGTGTCTTTGGAGTGAAACCAGGGCGTTGAGTTCTTTTGAAATTTCGAAAGATAGGGTAAGATACGGGTGCGTTGCCTTCATGATCGATTAGAAAAGGAGATGTTTGAATGGCCAAAAAGGAGCTGTATACTGAGATTGAGATCGGGGCTACCCCGGAGAAGGTATGGCAGACACTCACAGGATTCGAAAACTTTCCCCAGTGGAATCCGTTCATTCGCAGGATAAGCGGAGAACTGAAGGTTGGGGCTCGGCTTAATGTTGTTCTTCAACCTCCCGGAGGAAGAGACATGACTTTTAGGCCGCAGGTTCTCAAAGTCGAACCAAACCGGGAGCTTCGCTGGAAGGGAAAGCTGCTCATTCCTGGATTATTTGATGGTGAACATATTTTCAAGATCGAGCCACTTGAAGAAAAGCGTGTCCGCTTTATCCAGAGAGAACTCCTTTCGGGCATACTCGTTCCCCTCTTCTTTCGAGGAATGGATGAGACCACGCGTCGAGGCTTTGAGGAAATGAACCAGGTCTTAAAATCAATGGTTGAGCGAACTTCCTCTTGATAAATGAATCCTTTCTCTGAGCAGCTGTCCGGCGTACATAAATTCTTTTTTTCTGATAGGGGAGGGTCGATTCGGGGATTAGAGAGGAGATAATCATTAAAGAACTAAGAGCGAGAGGATGAATCATCACTGCGAGAAATCGGAAGTCATCAAGAGATTGCAGACTTTGCGGAATATCGGTCCGGCCACAGCGGAAAAGCTTTATTCAATCGGGATTAAAACTCCTGAACAGCTGAAACGGTCCAACCCTGAAACACTGTATGAGAAATTAAGGAAAAAGGCGGGGGGTAGATTGGATAAATGCGTGCTCTACCAGCTGCGAGGGGCAGTTTTAGATATTCCATGGCCTGAATGTAAAGGTTTTTCTAAGGATTCCGATTAAACAAAAGAGAGGCTGACATGGCGAAAAACATTCCAGCGGAGAAGGAGAAAGCCATAATCAAAGAATGTGTTGAAAAGTTGAAGAGAGGAAAACTGCCCCCTTGGAAAGTGGAAGAGGAGTTGGAAGCCAATCATGGGATTATCCCGCCTGATAATTTCAAGGTCGCAGCGCTGTGCAGGCAGAGATTCATTGAAGAAAAGACAGGCGAGAAATTCAGATATATTGGAGTCTCGGAGCAACCTTACAAGGTTCGTTACAGGTGCGAGAAACATAAGCTCATTTGGGAGCTGGACGCTTTAGACAAGGACCAGAGATGTTCGCTCTGCGGGATTCAGTTGAAACCAATGGGGCATTATGCTTCATTGGTGGCCAACTATGTTGGTGGGAATGAAGATTATTACTCTTATGCGGGAAGGATTAAGGTGAAAGGGGATGTAGAAAAGGAATTCACGAATCTTCTTGTCTACGGAACGGGCCTGGGTCCCATGGGAATAACCAAGGGATGCTACATCATTAATAAGTTCGGAGGTGCGGAGGTCAGAGTATCTGAGTTGGCCTCTGCGGCTCGGTGTCTTGGGTACATATTCAAAACAGAGGAATTGCGGAAAAAGGCCGTTACCGCAATTGAGGATTTTATCCCCGAACTGAGACCGGAGATGGACAAGAAAATGTCAGAAACTGGCGGTCGAGTCGGTTCCGTGGAGTTTGTGCAAGTTCGAAGTGACAGAGGTTTTATCCTTTATGTCGATTTTACCGCAGATTTTGAAAATTTTCGGGGCCATGGAGGGATAAGTCATGCTGTCGGATTTGTGAAAAAAGAGATCGAGAAAAGATTTCAGAAAGAGAATATTCAGTCCGAGTTGAGCGTGATCGCGCAGGGTTATGATGGAGATTTGAAACCGAGTCCTCGAAACAAAAGGGGAAGATATGCGTCTGCTCGGATTAGAGTTCCCGCACAAGAATTCGAGGAGCTCCTCAAGATTAGTGCCGAGGAATTCCTATCCTTTGTGGAGATAGACTGCATAGGCTCTCAAAAGTTGGGATGCCAGTTCTACTCAGGAATGGGCGGAGAGATTATCCCTGCGCTGTATAGAGCGACTAAAGTTAATCCCCGCAGCTGTCTGGTTTCCTCTTTTCAAAATATTTATGCAAGAATTGACAAAAAAGATGTGATTTACGGCGTGGAACTTCCCAATGTGGAAGTCGGAGTTCTGTCCACGCCTGAGGGCTTGATTCCTCCTGTCGGACGCGAAGCGCTTAAAATAATGGGTGTTCAAACCGCAAGGGAATTTGCGGCTTTAACGGCAGCTCAAGTACTTGCGGGAGAATTCAATCTTGCCTTAGAAATAGTCCATGAGAGGCTGTACAATTCCTGATAGATAGTCTGGTAATCACTTTTGACTTTGGGTGGCGACTTTTTTTGATTGGAGAGTCGTTCGTTCTGACTACGGTTTCTGCGTTTTGGTTCAGGCGAGCAAGTCTTCTCTTAGATTAGCTTTTTTCTAATCTGGAGTCTTTGATTGCCAGGGCTTTTTTTTCTGCTTTCTCTTCCTTTTTCTTTTCCAGCCACTTTGGAAAGATCCAATTGAGAACCTCACTCTTTAGCTCATTATTAATGTCTTTTATTCGAAGCCCTGCCTCCAGCCTGTTGTCCACACTCTTGACCCATATGATCTCGCCTGTGACTGGGACGGATAATTTTTTCTCCGGGATATGGAGCTTGACCTCCATATTCGTGCCCATTTCGATATTAAAGTTTATGCTTAATTTTATCCCTTCACGGGAAAAATCGTGGGCTTCGATTTTCCGGCTGATGTGATCTTTTCCATCCACTTTGACAAGATCTACAGGAAGTATGCATTCGAAACGCAAGAACTTTCGCTTCTCTTTCCCCATGGTGGGGCTAGTCTATCATGATATTCGAATATTTTCAAAAGAAATTTTAACTGGTATTTTTGTGCATTTCCCAGAAAAAAGATTCAGAAGAATCCGTGTTTGAAGAGAAATAGACTCGTTCGGCTAACCGATGCCTTCCTTCCCGACGTTCTTTAAAAGTTGCTCCCAGTCTTGAGCGGTCCTGGCGAACACTCCGCAGTTTCCCAGTTTGACGTTGTTCAAACCTGTTTCCCTGACTTTATGATAGATCCTGACCATGTCAGATAAGGAGGGAGGAGCAGTACTTTTCATTTTGTGCACCGGGAAAAAAGCGAGGATGGTGATCGGGATCTCAGGATTAACTTTATGCGCAAGTTTCGCGATTTTTTCGATCTGGTCATCCTCGACCCATCCAGGGATGTACAGCGTGAGAAGTTCGAAAATAAAATCTCTTTTCGCCAGCTCCAGAGGAGCCTTGAGGATCCATTCATTGGTCGTGCCGCACAGCTTTTTATAGATTTCTTCGTCATACGCTTTGATATCCAGCCAGAAGGAATCCACGCCAGAATCTTTGAATCTGTCTAGATTTTCAGGCGTTAGACCATACCCGTTTGTCTCGATCAAAATCCACATATTTTGACATTTGCTTTTTATTTCTTCTGCCGTCTGGCAGTAAAAATCAACACAGCAGGATATGTCTCCTCCGGTAAAAGCGACGATGTTTCTGGCTGGGCCGAATCCCTGAGGGCTGAGGACAACATCTTTAGGGCCCAGAACTCCAGGACAGAGAGGACTTCGTGTTCCTGAGATGACACAGGTGCCGCAGCTCCGGCACAGATCCGTACCGTGCCACATGGTCGCCTTCTCTCTTTTTTCCTGGAAGGTCACCTGTTTTTCGTACTCCCTGGCTATTGAGCCGATCTCAGCTGAGGAAACCCAGCTTCCTGCGGCTATCTGGGAGAATTCCGAGGAGTGGCACTTGAGGCAGTGATGGTTGCATCCTGATTGGTAGATGGAAAAGTAATGTTCAGGACGGGAAAGGTGAGCGGATTTGATCAAACGGTGCCACAGAGAGCCTTCCCTTTTTAAAGTGACATCGCAGGCTTTCTTATGCGCATTCGTAATTCGAGTCAGGCAGCTTCCCGGTTTATATCCCTGTTTGACTAGCTGGCACTCCATGGTCGATGTTTAGAACCTCCCGGCGATCGAAGTGTTGCAGAACTGGCATTTCCCTTCGACTATATGAAGCTCTCGGGTTTGCAGCCCGTTTCGGATGATGACCGTTCTCCCGCAGTGGGGACAGGTGGTGTTTTCTCCTCCTCCCCCGAAAACATTCCCTAGATAAACATATTTCAGGCCCTGTTCTTGACCGATTTCCCGGATTTTCTCCAGCTTTTTTACAGGAGTGGGTGGAATATGAGAGAGTTGAAGGTGGGGAAAAAAGCGAGTGACATGCCAGGGAGTATCCTCTCCGAGATCCTTGGAGATCCAGGCTGCCATTTTCTTCAAATCTCTTTCATCGTCGTTATAGCCAGGGATGATGTTGGTGACGATCTCAACATGCATTTTCCATTTGTTCCTGGCTCTGAGGATGACTTCCAGAATTCCTGAGAAATCATCGATATGGGCAATTTTTTTGTAAGAATTCCGGGAAAATCCTTTGAGGTCAGTCCGGAAAACGTCTATGTGAGGGCCGATCATATCCAGAGCTTCAACAGTGATAAAGCCGTTCGTCACATAGTTGGTGAACAAATTATTTTCTTTGGCCAGTTTGGCTCCCTCCAGAGTGTACTCCAGCCAGAGGGTGGGCTCGTTGTATGTCCATGAAATTCCGAAACAGCGGTTTTTCAGAGCTATCTGGATCAGTTCCTGAGGGGAAATAAACCTGGCAGTTTTGATTTCCTCTTGAACAGTTGAATGGGCGATATCCCAGTTCTGGCAGCCAGGGCAGCGGAAATTACAGCCAAAACTCCCGAGAGATAGCCATTCTGAGCCCGGATAAAAATGATAGACGGGCTTTTTTTCAATAGGGGAAATCATCAATGAAGAAACGAGCCCAAAGGTTAGCGGAATAAGCTTTCCCTTCTGGTTTTCTCTTGTCCTGCAGTATCCTCTTTCGCCTTCCCGGATTGTGCATCGTCTCTGGCAGATACGGCAGCGAACGGTTTTTTCTTTGAGTGTGTCATAAAGTATGGCTTCAACCATAATGCCTATCAGGGTCAGGTCGGACTGACTTTGATGTCTACATATTTATTTACATGTCCGATTTATATATCCGACTGAACCTGGATCAATTCTCTGGTTTTTTTCTTTCAATGAGAATTAAGATTCCATTCTATATTTTTAACAAGAAATATTAAAGCGTTGGAGGCCTGACCCTTTTTCGTTTTTATGGTATCTTAGTATAGAGTTTAAAGGAGGGAAAACATGGATATTAAAGTTACGAGCACGGCCTTCGAAGAAGGGGAAATGATACCGGCAAAACACACGTGTGATGAAGAAGATATTTCTCCTCCGCTGGCATGGGATTCGATTCCTGAAGGTACGAAAACGCTCGCTCTCATCTGTGATGACCCGGATGCACCGATGGGAACATGGGTCCATTGGGTTCTTTTCAATTTGCCTCCAGATATCAATGAATTGCCTGAGAACATTCCGCCAGAAGAGGAACTCGAAAGCGGTGCGAAACAGGGAACAAATGATTTTCGAAGAATCGGTTATGGCGGTCCCTGTCCTCCGGGGGGTACGCACAGATATTATTTCAAGCTGTATGCATTGGATGCAGAGCTTGACCTTGAAGCAGGGGCAAGAAAACCACAGTTACTGGAAGCCATGGAGGGACATATCCTGGCCGAAGGTCAATTGATGGGAAGATACAGCCGCTAAAAGAACCGTTTTCTTCAAGTCAATGAATGGCTGGATCTCGCTCGAGTTCGGCAGTGCTGGGGCCGGAAAAGACTGGTTCTGATGAATGGTGGAGAGGAACTGAATTTGACGGTTCTCTTATCTATTGTGTGGGTAATTTAATGACTGAAATACAAGGAAATGGCAACGCTCCCTTCAGATTTTTAACGCCATTCCCTCACCGTTCTCCTCGGCGCCTGCGTAACTCCGCACTCAAAACATGTCACTTCGAACCGGATGACCGTAATCAATCATTTTTCATCAGATTGATCCTCACATGCTCAAACATACTCGGCGGCCGATTTCATCGGCTTCCCTCGGTGAACGGATCGGTAAGGCTAAATCTTCAAGGTCGCTTTTTCCATTCCCGTGTATTTTTCCCACTCTATCCTGAAGAGAACCGATTTTACTTGATAGTAGAAATTGGAAAAGACACTGAGCCTGATATTGGGAAGTGATAGATGTACGCATTTTTAAATATATTCTTTTTTGTGTTTCATTCAACGGTGATTATTTTCAACCTTTTCGGCTGGATTTGGAAAAAAACGAGATTAGCCAACCTGGCCGTTATTCTCTTAACTGTCTTTTCCTGGACAATCCTGGGAATATGGTATGGTTTTGGCTACTGTCCCTGCACGGACTGGCACTGGCAGGTGCGAGAGAAATTAGGATATTTTGATTTGCCCTCTTCCTACACGAAGTTTCTTATTGATTCCTTGACAGGCTGGGATGTCAATGAAACAGTGGCCAACACTCTTTCTGTCACTCTATTGGCATTGGCTCTGGTGGCGTCAATATTCACCAACGTGAGAGATTGGAAAAGGAAACAGAAATAGACTGTTTATTTCTTCTTTTTTTCTTTGAGCATCCGGAGAACTTCTTTTTTAAAGTCCGGATGGACTTTAAATCCTAGCTCTTCCGCTTTCTTCAGGTATTCATAAGCCTGGGAATATTTTTTCTGGTAAAAAGAGATGACTGCGAGATTGTTATAAGCCTGAGCGTAGCCCTCGTTGATTCGGATGACCTTTTCATAATGAACGGCTGAATCCGAGAGAAGGTTTATTTTGAAATATAAGTTGCCGAGATTCATATGCGCTTCAAGGAGTTCGGGCTCCAATTCAACCGCCTTCAGGTATTCCTTTTGAGCTTCTTCAAAACGGCTTTCCTTTTCGAGCAGGACGCCCAGAAGATTGTACGGTGCAGGAAGCTCCGGATCGAGTGCAATGGCTTTCTGACAAGCTTCCTTGGCCTCTTCAAACATCTCTTTCTCAAGATACGCATAGCCCAGGTTAGAATAAGCACTCGCATAATCCGGTTTAATTTCGATGGCTTTTTGACAGCTTCGTATGGCCTCTTCAGCCATTCTCTTTTTTAGGTAAGCACTGGCCATGTTGGAGTAGGCTTTAAAATAGTCGGATTTCAGCCTGACGGCCTCTTTAAATTGGATGATGGCTTTATCATACAATTTTATTAATAAATACGCCCGGCCGAGGTTGTGATGGGCTTCCTCGAATTCGGGGTCTATTTTCAAGGCCTCAGAATATTCCTCTATGGCCTCCTCAACTCTATTTTGATGCATGTAGATATTGCCCAGGTTGTTATGGGCGCCCCGGAGTCCGGGATTCAGTTGGAGAGCCTTCCGGACAAGAGGCTCTGCTTCCTCGTAGTTATTTTTGATGATATATGCCCCGCCTAGGGTCGAAGTGGCTCTGTCAAACTGAGGGTAGAGTTCCAATGCCTTCTGGCACATTTCAATGGCCGGGTCTGCCATTCTCTCTCTCACATAGATAAGACCCAGATTGGCATACGCTTCAGCAAAGTTTGGGTTGAGTTCGATAGCCTTCAGGTAGGCAGTGATGGCCTCCTCTGTCAGTCCCTTTTTTGTATAGGCGATACCAAGATTATAGTGGACTTCTGAAAAATTGGGCTGAGCACGGAGGACTTTCTTGTATAGCTCTATGGCCTCGTCGACCTTCCCCTGTCTTCGGTAAGCAATACCTGAAAGGTTGTATGCCTCCACCGAATTAGGGTTGATTTGTATAGCCTGAAAGCATTCTTTGAGTGTGGATTCGTAATCTTCTTTTTCCAGATAAAAAATTGCCAGCAACACATGAATATCGGCTTCTTTTCGGTTTAATTTTTTTCTTTGATTATATATCGAGATGGCCTCATCCAGTTGAGCTGCAGGCAAAGGGAAGACATGAGGATTGAAGTTTCTCTGCCGGTTCAGCAGAATGATTCGCCTTGTGAACTCGTCAAATTTGGATCCTGGGTTTTCACTGTTCATGATCGATTTTTTCTCATTGAGGTCGACAGCTCCGAAAAGGTGGCAGAGCTCATGAAGGAGCAGTGCCTTCATGAACGTTTTGGATTTCTCTTCCCAGAGTTCCGATTCCTTTAAGAGAATATACCCATGGAGATAGGTCGCTGCCCCAGAAGGACCAGTGGCAGTGCAGCGTTGGCCTGTCAGGCCAAGAACGATGTCATAATTCTCTTGAGGGACTTTTTTTCTTAAATCATTCAACAATCCAAACACTGTATTGTAGGCATTATCGGAGAACCAACTGTCGAGCAAACTCATTCTGAGGCTGATGTTGAACCTTTTTTCAAACTCTTCAGACGCACTCTTGATCAGCCAATTGATATCCGAACGCCACGTCGGAATGATTCTGAATTCTTCATCGACGACTATTTTGAGGTTAACTGTTCTGAGCGGTTGATCCTGGGGGAGGCCCGCTGCGGAAACGAGAAGTGCCAGAGAAAAAAGAATAAATATTCTCAGGAAGAGTGAGAGTGGATAGGGAGGAATTAAATGTTGCTTGAACAAGTTGGTCCCTCTTCACTAATAGTATAACTTCATCCCGATTCCGTCAATTCACAATACCATGACAGAGTCATTTAGCAGCATCCCTGAAACCGTGATAACAAGATGTGCTTTAGATCAGGCTGAGTGCATCGAAAACATGCAGCCTTTGCCCAAGCGAAATCAATAGCCATACTCTGCGAAGGCTTATGGGTGGAAAAAACCGTTTGAAGGCGGAGCGGGCACGGTTCCTCTCCCCAAGGGAGAGGATAGCGAAGACTGAAACCGAGCCTCTTTTGCCTGATTTGGGGCCTGCTCAGCTGGCCCAAATAAGTGGGGATTCAAAGGGGGTATGCCCCCTTGGTCGCAGTACACGTTTGAGCGTCCGAGAAGGAGAGGCAGGGAGCCGTAAGCGAAGCGAGGCGAACGTTGGAAGGGGGAAAGCGGAGCTGTTCCCCCTCCAAGGTGCTCGTAGGGGAAAAAGATGCGTGTTTTTAAATCCAAAAGCCGGAGCATACGGTTTTCTCAACACCCAGCCTGATCTTATCTGAGACCTCATCCTAGCATTGTCCATCACATAAATAAGAGTGCTTGCAGTCAATTCCGAATTTTTGACAGAGATTAATAACTGTGGTATAAGCTGTTCCATTCTGGAGAGGTAGGATTCCCTTCTTGCGCAGGCAGACGGAAATAATGGAATCCGGGGACAAAGCCCTACATGTCATTCCTCTTCCTCTTCATCCTCAAGATTACGCTTGTTTGAGCCAATTGCTTTCGTCTACTGAATGAATGTAAGTTGGTGAATTTGAATAATTTCTTAAGTTTGCTGGTATTTATATACGGAGAGGAAAATCCAAAAGATATGGATAAAATGAAGCGTGAGTAAGGATAGAATTCACATCCTGGTTTTGTTTATTGTTTAAAGGATAGAGGCATTATGAAATGAGTGTTTCCAAGAATTTTCTGAGGAGGTCAGATAATGGAGATAAAAATTTGGTGGATATGGATGTTCATTGCTGCCGTTTTTGTCGTCGGTGAGATATTCACCGCCGGTTTTTTTCTTTTATGGTTCGGCATCGGTGCAGCGGTGGCTGGCATTCTGGCGATTTTCGGCCTTGGTTTTGGATGGCAACTCGGAGCCTTTGTCGTCGTCTCCGGCGTGCTTTTTGTCGTTTCGAGAGGGCTTGCCGAGCGCTTCAGCAAGAAACAGCCTGCCGGGATTGGCGCTGACCGGTTTATCGGTGTGGAAGCGATCGTCCTGGAGGAGATAGATAATGACAAAAACACGGGAAACGTCCGGCTGAAAAAAGAAGAATGGCGGGCAGATAGTGAAACGGGTGAAGTCATACCGGCGGGAAAAAAAGTGAAAGTCACACGAATAGACGGTACGCATTTGGTTGTTAGAACCATTGAGGAGGAAAAATAAAATGGAAGCATTATTAATTATTTTGGCTGTTGTCGTATTTATTATTGCGGCTACGGGCCTAAAGATTGTCCGGCCCTGGGAAAAAGGACTGATCGAGAGGCTGGGAAAATACCAGCGGACAGTGGACAGCGGATTAACGGTTATCATTCCTTTCCTGGAGAAGATAAAAAAAGTGGATATGAGGGAGCAGGTGCATGACGTCCCCCCACAGGCCGTTATCACCAAAGATAACGTTGTTGTCGAGGTGGACGCAGTCGTCTACTACGAGGTGACTGACCCGGTTAAAGTCACGTATAATGTGGCCAATTTCTATACGGCAGCGACAAAGTTAGCCCAAACGAACTTGAGAAATTTGGTTGGTGATATGGCTCTGGATGAATCGCTGACCTCAAGGGAAGTTATCAACACTCAGCTCCGCCAGATTCTCGATGATGCCACTGACAAATGGGGTGTCAAAGTAACCAGAGTTGAGCTTCAAAGGATCGAACCGCCCACAGACGTGACCGAAGCGATGCACCGCCAGATGAAGGCGGAGAGGGATAGGCGGGCGATGATCCTTGAGGCGGAAGGGCAGAAAAGATCTGCGATTCTCAAAGCTGAAGGAGAAGCGGAAGCCATCAAGAAAGTGGCCGATGCGGATAGGTATCAGAAGTTAACCGTGGCCAAGGGAGAGGCTGAGGCGATCGAGACTGTTTTTGGAGCGATTCATAAGGGAAAACCCACCAACGACTTGATCGCCATCAAATATCTTGAAGCTCTCCAGAATATTGCCGACGGGAAAGCATCAAAAGTCTTTCTGCCCTACGAAGCTTCAGGCATTCTCGGGAGTATCGCCGGTATTGGTGAGCTCTTAAAGGAAAAAGTATCTTCAGAAAAGGGAGAGGAGAAAAAAGCTTAATAGACAACCGTTTATGGTTTTAGGTATGGTTTTGCTTCCCTCATAATAGGGGAACGTTCTCTGTGGGGATACCCCATCTTGCCCTAATCGTTTCTTAAATCTCATCAAAAATTAGCGTATTTCCGCAGGGACCGTCCCCTTTTTGACACTCTATCTTGCTTTGTCGGTTCTTTAAGCGTCAAAGAATATTGGGATTCCGCGGGGAATGAGGCTATTGATATAATCCGAAAAAAAAGGTATACATTCCTGGAGGAAGGGGCGGTGAGCAACCACCTCTTCTTTTTTTTAAATAAGAAGGAGAGACAAATTCTCGAACAGGAACGCCTTTCGTCTCTGGACGTTTTCCGCGGCCTGACCATCGCGGGCATGATCCTGGTCAATAATCCCGGGAGCTGGAATTATGTTTATGCGCCTCTGCAGCATGCCAAATGGCACGGCTGGACGCCCACGGACTTGGTTTTCCCTTTTTTTCTGTTTATCGTCGGTGTTTCAGTCTCTCTCTCTTTTTCCCGCAGGCTCGAGCAGTATAGTGAAAAACGTGGCCTGTATTCCAAAATATTCAAAAGGAGTTCGATTCTCTTTGCGCTGGGATTATTCCTGGCCCTCTTTCCTCGATTTGATTTCGCAAACCTCAGGATTCCGGGTGTTCTTCAGCGTATCGCCATCTGTTATTTTTTGGCTTCGCTGCTTTTTCTCAAGACAGGAACGAAGGGGAGGTCCATAATTGCTTTGTCTTTCCTGGCTATTTACTGGTTAGCGATGAAACTGGTTCCTGTCCCGGGCTACGGTCCTGGAATCCTGGAATACGAAGGGAATCTCTGTGGCTATATAGACAGCCAGCTCCTTGCCGGATATCTGTACAAACCAGACTTTGATCCGGAGGGAATTCTGAGTACTCTGCCAGCGATTTCAACAGCTCTGTTGGGGACTTTGACCGGGGATTGGCTGCGGTCCTTTCGGTCCGTTCTCCAGAAGACCGGAGGTCTGTTTGTCGGAGGGATTGTTTTGACTCTGAGCGGTCTCCTGCTCCATCCTCTTTTTCCCATCAATAAACAGCTCTGGACGAGCACTTTTGTGCTCTTTACGGCTGGCGCGGCATTGCTTCTTCTGGGAGGCTGTTACTGGCTGATAGAGGGATTAAAATTGAGGAATTGGGCGTTTCCGTTTCTTGTCTTTGGAACGAATGCTATAGCAGTTTATGTGGGTTCTACACTAATGGTCAAACTGATGGCTTTGATCAGAGTGACATCAAATGGAAGTGTTTTATCGTTAAAAGCTTTTATCTTTAATCGACTTCTGGCCCCATGGGCGGGTAATTATTTCGGTTCCTTGGTCTACCCGCTGGTTCTGATCCTTATCTGGCTCGGAATCATGATCCCTCTGTATAGAAAAAAAATATTTATTAAGATTTAGCCATAAATGTAAAAAGGGAGAGGTGGACTAACTCAATTATTTGGTAACATTATTGGAAGTCATTGCGAGCGAAGCGTGGCAATCTTATAAAAAGAATATCTTCATTCCCGTATTAATATAATTTTTCTCTGCGAGATTGCCACGCTTCGCTCGCAATGACACTTTTACCCTCAGCAGTTTTAACTGAAGTGTTACTTGATTAATGAGCATAAACAAAAGACCCCTTTTTAATGTTTTTTTCTCAAGAGTGTTTCTCCCCTCAAAATTTTTTCCCGGGTCAGCTCAATTCCCTTGATAAGGTTGTAGAAAATTAGGCCTCAATCAATTTATAATAATAAAAGGGTACTGGTTTCTTAATGTCTAAAAAAAGGCGACTTGAAATTGTTCAGCGATATCCTTATATTAAATATACTATAGGAATAGTAGGAAATATAAAGAGAAATAGAGGAGAATCATGAAGTTCATGCTTCGATTCAAATCCATGCTTCTTATCCTGCTACTGATTCTCGGAGTGGGAATAACAGCTTCTTCCCTAAATGCCCAGTACTTTGGCCGAAATAAGGTCCAGTACGAGTCTTTTGATTTCAAGGTTATACACACAGAGCATTTCGATATTTATTTTTACCCGGAGAAGAAAGAAGCGGCTATGCAGGCCGCTCGGATAGCCGAGCGATGGTATGCCCGTTTATCTCGAATTTTTAACCATCAGCTCAAGGGTCGCCAGCCATTGATCCTCTACGCCAGCTCCCCTGATTTCCAGCAAACGGCAACCAT
>Ga0180437_10002823_pt1 | contig 26850 bp, 35 predicted proteins | sample SS_ome_4_FD_132410 | JGI IMG/M metagenome (GOLD analysis project Ga0180437, IMG submission 132410) | Hypersaline lake sediment archaeal communities from the Salton Sea, California, USA - SS_3_D_1 metaG | ecosystem: Environmental > Aquatic > Non-marine Saline and Alkaline > Hypersaline >... | reverse complement strand
CTGCGCCCCTGCCGATTCTTGCGCCCTCGCCGATTGATGTGTACTCGCTGATTACTGCGCCCCTGTCGATTCTTGCGTACTCGCCGATTTCTGCGCCCCTGCCGATTCTTGCGCCCTCGCCGATTACTGCGCGCTCGTCGATTGATGTGTACTCGCTGATTGTAGCGCACTTGCCGATTACTGCGTCCTTGCTGATTACTGCGTACTTGCCGATTACTGCGCGCTCGCCGATTCTTGCGCCCTCGCCGATTACTGCGCCCCTGTCGATTCTTGCGTACTCGCCGATTTCTGCGCCCCTGCCGATTACTGCGTCCTCGCCGATTGATGTGTACTCGCTGATTACTGCGTCCTTGCCGATTCTTGCAGATTGGTCGCACTGCACGCGACGGCCATCGCTCAGCGTCCGCCAGCCGTCTACGTCAGGCGGGCAGGCCAGGATTTCTTCCAGTGTCGTGATTTTCATAGTGGTGTCCTTTCTTGGGGGTTACTGGCCTATCGCAAAGTGACAACCCGGCAGGATTCGCGAAGCCGCCGCACTAACGGACGTCCCCTATCTTCGCTGGCCTTTCCCATCAGATCATCGCTTGTCATGTTCATTGTGTAAATGCAGGGCAAGGAGTGAGCCATACGGCGTTCGATTAGCGTGAATAGTTCCGCCTCGACGCGTTCCGTGAACGGCATTTTCCCGAAGTCGTCGAAAAATATCAGCGGGTGCTTCGCCATTCGGCCAAGCCATTCTTCCGCTTCCCCGTCGCGAAAATAGCGTATGCATCGGTGGCCGAAATCCGCACAGTCGAAGGCGGCGATGGATATTCCGGCCTCCCACAGCTTTTTGATCAGCAGCCAGGCACACCGCGTCTTGCCGGTTCCAGTTGGCCCGTTTAGCAATAGCCCCCGGGGGCCATATTCCCAGGACAAGATTCCGGGCAATGCCTTCTGTGTCTGCGGCGGAAGTTTGGCGAGGTCGGTGTTGCGGTAACTCTGGTACTTGCATGTCTGTTCCCAAGATGGTCGCGGGGGCAAGAATGCCCCCGGCTCCGGCGCCTTAATCGTACGCTGTCCTTTTTTCACTAAGGCATCCGCCGCTTTACGCCAGTCGATTTTGGAATTAGAATCCGTTTGCATATTTATCCTCATACTCCTGTTGAGTTAGCTTCCGTTTTTCCGGCTTGCCTTTCGTCCGCAAATCGAATAATCCAGTCCAGCCGTTTTCGATGGATTGATTTATCATCGCCGTCGCCGTATCGCTGCCAACCGCCGACAATTTTTTTATCTGCCTCTCAGTCGTAGAGGGCGTAAGTGTCTTGCGAATCTCTGACCGATATTTTTCCCACGCCGCCCAGGCCTTACGGAATTGCGGAGTATCGAGATTGCTGTATTCAGCAAGCAACTCATCCAAACTTGGAGCGGGCAACTTCCCCCCTTTAGGGGGGGTAGGGGGGTTACTGGTTCTGGCACTGGTTCTGGCACTGGTTCTGGCGCTGGCGCTGGCACTGGCACTGGAGGGTCTAGTTTTTGCTAGTTCCGTGCTAGCAAATGCTAGTTGATTGCTAGCAATATACCGCTTGACGGTCTGGTCTGCGTGCTCATGCCAGTCATGGACTACCAGGCGATAGACTTCGCACGGCACAAGCCAACCGCTTGCCACTAAAGCATTTATCAGTTTTTCCGCGTCGTGTTCCCATCCGATTTTCAGGGCGATTTGCGCGTCGGTAAACTTCCCGATGTCACCCTGGGGAGCATAGCGCTGTGTCATGTGCCACAGGCATTCGAGCAAGCCGACAGCTGCATATCGCGGAATGTCAAGCTCCGCCATCAAGCCATCGGTCTTAGGGTGTTCGGGTGTGCCGCGTTTCATTTGCAGCCTCCGTGCCGGCCTTCGCCATCCGTAGCGTTAATCATCTTTTATCGCCCCTGAATAGACAACCGGCGGGCAGCGTTTGAGGGTGAAGCTGGAATGGCAGCACGCGCAAAGAGGCTGCCCAGCCGGTTGTTGTTCCCAAGATATATGCGTAATCTGCCATTCCTACCTGTATATTAGCACTACATCTCGTTGTGTCCAGCCGAAAATTAAAATATTTTCGGGCGCGCCGTTAAACCTTCAATAGCCAGTTCAGTTGAAGTTTATTGCGGCGACGCGCCGCTCGACGCGCCCGTATCTCGGCCCTGCTGGCACAAAGGTTTCTTGTAATACTTTTTCCCGTCTAAAACAGGCGTTCCGCTATCCATTCGCTTAAGTGCTTTGACGGGGATGCGGAATGCGGATACGTCATGCTTTTTGTCGCTATGTCGTTTCGCAAAAGCCTCGGCACTTTCCTTGCTGCGCATATCCAAAGGCGTTTCGACTTGTCGTAAATCTTTTGTCTGTTTTGTCTTGGTCATAATTCATCCTCATACATCTCTTGCCAGGTGGGTAGCTCGCGGAACTCCTGCATGTTGTCACATTCTGTGACTACGCTTAGCCACCGCTTCACCAGTTTCATGTGCCGTTGCCCGCGCCACTTGCCGGTTATCAGGTTGGCATTTTCGCAGCACCATTGCCAACTGTCGGGCAAATGTTCTTGCAGCCAGTTCGTAAATGCTATGGGGTTTGTGTCCGCCATATCGTGACATCGCCCGCCGACAATAACTATGTTGCGCGGGTTGAATAAATGCCACGCGCGCGAACTCGACCGACGAATAAGGTGGTGACACGCCAGCCGTTCAGTACGCCCACACTTCTCACAATAGGGGTTTATGGTTCGCAAGTGCTTGCTCAACGTGTTCCACAACGTCTGTGTTTTAGGGGCTTTGCGCATCCGTGCGCTCCCGTTCGATTATTGCATCCTGCAATTTATCCAGCCAGTTATCGTCTAACGCCACAAACGGTATCGGCCCTTCAATCCTGACTTCTGTAATCTCACATTCATCAAAACAGCCGGGGTCACTGAAAGCCGCCGCGTCGTGGTCTTTGCAATACGGCGCAGGCCTGCCGGGGGCATAAACACATTCACCCGAAACCACACAGCCGTTTATTGTTACACAGAATGACGTTTTCATGCTTCACTTAAAAGGGGATTTCGTCGTCGGCTTCGGGAGAGCCTGCGGCTTGCTGTGCCAAAAACTGAAACGTATCGACGGTAACGGTGTGCTTGCTTCGCTTGTCGCCGTTCTGCCCCGTCCACTGGCTGAAACACAGCCGACCTTCGACCAATATCGGCGAGCCTTTGGTACAGTATTGGGCTATGACTTCGCCGGTCTTGCCCCACGCCTGACAGTCAACGAAACATACTTCCTCTTTCTGATTACCGTTTTTATCTCGCCACTTCCGATTTACGGCCAGCCCAAACTCACAGACGCCCATGTCTTTTAAGTTCGGGTCGCGCGTGATGTTGCCAAGCAGAATTATTTTGTTGTAGTTAGCCATGCTCTACCTTTCCGGCGGCGGAACACAAACGCCGAGATGTTCGGCAAGCCAGTCCACCGCGAATGTTATCAGTTCACTCATTTCCTCGTCACTCAACTTGGCGACGGACACGTGCTGCCGTTGCTTGTGAACCGCCCATAATTTCTTCATAAAGTCATGGGCGATGTCGTTTGTAATTTCCAGATGCACTTTGTAGCCGTCCACTTCGGCGGTAAACAAGTCTCCGCCCGTCGCCTCGTCCAGCGCACCTCTGGCCGTCGGTACAACAACTCCCCACCAGTAGTTAAGCTGCGGGCTGGTCTTAAGGTGCTTTTTCTTTTTGATCGACAGGTCGTACCAGCCGTCGGACAGGGTATCGACGTAGTTATCGTACATCTTTCTTTGCAGGCCAAGACGCAGCTTGCCGCCGTATTTTTGTACGCTGAATAGCATTATTCCGACAAGAGGCAATCAAGGCAAATACTGATAGCCTGTAAATCCCAGTTGGCCTTTTTCGTCATGTCCGTTTTGGTAACGTCGCTCGCCCACTCCTTGAACATCGAGACCGTGCCCTTGGGCTGGAGCTTTTTCCACTTCGCCAACAATGTTTTGTATTGGTCGGTCTGGAAAATATCTTGGGGCGGCTCCTCCGATAAGGGTTCTTCCGGCGGCGCGGCATCTCCTAATGCGGGGTTGTCGTGGTCGGGGTCGGCCTCGGCCTGCTCTTTTGTCGGTACGCAAAGGCTCTCGAATATGGCGTACTTGAAAGCGGCAGACATAGCTTTATTACAAGCCTTGTCGCCGGTATCCATCGCTTCGCCGACTGTCACACAGTCGACGGAGCTCCCGTCTAGGGCGTAAAAGGTATGCTGCACCGTTAAGACGACACGCACGCCTGGTATATTGTATTTGCCGATTGTCACGTCACGGACGTTCATGTCTAGGGCTTTCGGGATAACCATAACTCCATGCTTCACCAGCGCCGGTTGCGCCGCCGCCATCGCGTCGTCGATTCCGCGGAACTGGTACGTCCCGCCAGCGCCCATAGAGGCTTTCTGGTTCTTGGCGACAGTACCAATATCGGCCATTACTTTGTTTAGTGCTTCGTAGATTTTCTGGTTGTCATTCATACACTTTCCTTTCTCATATTAAGTTTACGCCAAATATTCGGGGCGTCGTAATTGTTACGGTTCTGCCAAATTGCAAAGGCCGCGTGGAATGTCTCGCGTAGCTGTTGTCGGTTTTCGTGTTCTACTACTTCCAACCGGCCAGGGTTATTCTTGTCTATGATTACGTTCGCCAATTTAGTCACGCGCCACTCTACCCCATCGGCATAGGCCGCCAACTGTTCGCCGTATCCTTCCCATGCCTTTAGGGGATAACGGGGTTTGCCGGACTGCGTTTTGACGTCAATAACCGCGGTATAGCCGTTGACGATAGCAACCAGGTCGGCGGTCCCGGCGTAGCCCGAATGGCAAAATCTGTGTTCGCAGGCGATAACCTCGGTGACGTTAGCCTTGTGCCACTTTATGTATGTCTCAACAAACGGCGTAACTTCGGGGTCGTCAAATGACTTGCCCTGAATCCATGCCTCGACGCCCCAATGCACGCGCGAGCCTAAATCCTTTGCAGCCTTCGATTCCTCCTGCGCATCCTGCACTACGCGCCGGGCGAAGTCGTCGTCTGATTCGTTTTCAACGCGCGGCAGGGTGAGCGCAGCCAGAATCGCTTGGCGAATTTTCCAATTCTCCAACTGCGGCTTCCCAATCACGGACAGGATGGTTGTTACGGAAGGAAACAGCCCCATCTTTCGCGCGTCGGCCAAATTTGTTGAGCGCATGCCACCCTTGGATTTATTCTCGACCTCGAATACAGGGTTGCCTGCTACATCGTACCAGTGAGCAGATGCCGTCGGCATATATAGCATGGTGATTCCTTTCACGCGCTTGCCGGCAAAAACTTTTGCCTGAATCTGTGTTCATGTTTTCGGCGGATACCGTCTAGCCGGTTACATAACTCGTAAAATCTTCCCGCCTCCTGCGTCTTGATGTGCAACTGCATTTTGAGATTGTCGATCAACGCTCGCATGTGCAGGATTTCGGCAACTGTATTGCGATTACATTCGGCGACCGCCTCTTCAACTCGCCCTTCGATGATTTCCTCAATCTCCTTTTCGGTCTTGTCGCACAAGCTCATATTCGCGCCCTTTCGTGTTATTTGAACATCTGATATTTAACTTGCACAGATTCAGGCGGGGCAGGCTTGTCAAAGCCAAGGTTTCTCTGTATTTACCCTTCGCCGCTCGACGGTTCGGGCTTGCCGCCGATTCCCGCCTGAATCTTTATTCACTTGTCAAATACTTGATTGCATTCGCCGCAACGCGTAATCCAGTTGCGGGTTTCGGCAATTTGCATCAAGCCGCCAAAAGTTTCGCTCTCGCCGATGGCGGCAATTCCGCCAGCATCATAATGCGCAGGGCTGGAGCTATTTCTATCGGTAGCCGGCAATCGACCGAGAGCTGCATTGCGTAATCGTAGGCGTCCGTATATTCATTCAGCCAGTCGATACACGCGGGTTCGGCGTCAGGAGAGCAGACATACACGCCATAACGTCCAGCGATGTAATCGACCGCGATACACTCTCTTTTCGGCATCATGGCATTGTCCTAAAAATCCCCCGGCGCGACGTTTGGAGATCGCAACGGTTCAAGAATTGATCTCGCCGCGCTGGGGATATGGTTTGCATTGATGAACCGTTGCCTTTCATATCTTGTTTATCGGCGGATCGTTGTGGTAAGTCAAACGGGAAATCAGATTTTTTGCAATATATTTTGCCTGGTCTTTTTTGTTGTTCGTATTCATGTTTACTTGCAGGAAAACAAGGCGGGGCCGGGGAAAGGGAGACCCGTTTAAGCCGTCGCAGCGATCATGGGCGCTGGCGGACACCCCGCACGGTTCATTATATTTCCACCAGTTTGTGCTGGTCGTCCAGCCGATAGGGCACATTCGGCTCGAGGCCATCCTCGCCGACATACCCCACGACGACGCGATAGCGCTTTGCTTTGGCATCCCAATATCGCAGCTCAAGTATGCCACCGTCTCCCGACATTGCAGTGCCATAGTTGCCCGACGTTGAAGTGCCACTATCTCCCGACGTTGAAGTGCCATAGTCTCCCGACGTTGAAGTGCCACTATCTCCCGACGTTGAAGTGCCACTATCTCCCGACGTTGAAGTGCCACGGTATCCCGACGTTGAAGTGCCATAGTCTCCCGACGTTGAAGTGCCACTATCTCCCGACGTTGAAGTGCCGTAGTTGCCCGACGTTGAAGTGCCGCCAGCAATGGCGCGGCCAGCCCCGCCATGCGCCATCAGGTACTCAGTAGCACTCGCTCTCGTACCGCAATGCACAACCTCGCCAGCGGGGAACTTCACTTTACCCGAGCTGATGGGGATAATGCTATCGGCAGGTACTCGCACTACTATCCAGCGGGTATTTCTCATCCAATTCAGCTGTGTGCCGTCACCTTCGCCCCATAACAAACCATGCAGGCCGCCGCCGCATTGCGGCGTTGCATCCCAATCGTCGCATTTGACTGGCCCGCTGTTCGGCCACACAAAACCATTGCGCGAAGTCATGTCAGCTCTGCACGTGCGCAGTACCAGGACTGTGTCGTTGTTCTTTTTTGTCGTGTTCATGATTTTCCTTTCGATGCAGCTTATCTCCTATCAACTATATGTATTAGGGGATATTATCGGTAACACGGCAAATGAAAAATAAATTTTTTTTTGGCGAACTGCCAGTCGCCGCAGCCCAAATATCGGCAAGGATTAAATGGCTTGTACCGATTGATTCTAAGCAACTTTCTCGGCAAAATAGGGGTATCGGTAGGTGTTTATTGGGGATGGAGTTAGGGCAAAACGGCGCATTTTGGGTAAATAATAGACATACAGTACGGGTACGGAAAATCGCATTTTGCAAGTATAGTGTTTTCAGGGGGTTACGATAGGCAAAATCGGCTAAACCGTTACGCGCCGCCCGTCACGCTTTGCGCGGCGGGCTTTTCTGGCGGATTTTGCCCTTTTGCGGGCCGCGCAGTCAGGGCAATAGCGCGCGCCAGTCGCCCTCGGCTGCCCGCACAAAGCGCACAGCTTGACTTCCGGCGGGGCTATCGTACCCGCTAAAGTACACCGCCAGCAGAGTGAGGCTGTTACATTTTCGGGGGCGGGGGTTTCGCGTCCGCAGCGGGAGCAAAATATACCGGACGGGCGAGCGTGCATCCATTCACGATTCAATTTTCGGACTTCCGTGCCCATGGTAAGATTCCTGTAAAATCGCCCCGGCGGGCAGAAAGGCGAAAAACACCCACCGGGACTTGGCTAGACCTCATCGAGAGGCCACGGAATTATTTTGACGTATCTGTCGCATTGCATCGGCAAACGAATATCGCACAATTCGACCGCGATGGACTACGGGCTGGATATTCCACCGCCGTATCGTCTTTGCGGATACGTGCATCTTGCGCGCCAGTTCAGCTATCGTCAGCAGTTTGGTTTCGTCGCTCATGTGCCGCCCTTATTTGTTCGCGCGCCTTGTCGGGTTCAAATAAGATTCGCCGCGGATTGTCAGTGTCGGGCCGTCCGGTTATGACCCCGGTGTTCAGCAATTCTAAAATATATCTCTGTTTTGTGTGTAACTGCGCCGCCAGTACCCCGGCGGTTACTAATTTAGCGCTCGGTTTCTTCACGTCGCCAGGTCTGGCATCTTCCGTCCGCGAGCCGACGAGCTTCCGTAGATGCTCAGCCTGCACTTCCGACACGGACGCAAAGTGATTCTCCGCCGCAATAGAGTTTTCGCGGCATACGTCAAGAAGTTGCGCGGTCGGCATCTTTAGTTCGTTGGCCAATTCATAAACTCGCATATCACATCTCCTTAATCTCAAAATCAATATCCAATAGATTCAAAGTCTGCAATAGAGATAAATAGTACGTTTCGTATTTCTCGGTTTTGTGCGTACCCCATCGCCCGCCGTAGTATTGCCGCAGGTGTTTTGACCAGTTCGTGGAACGGAACCCGACGCCGATTATTTTATCCGCACCCAAAACAGCCGCCAAGTGCGCGGCAGTCTCGCCGGAGCCGCCGCCTAAATACAGTTCGTCCGGCGTGCGGCGGGTGTCCAATACATCTACGTTACGCACGCCCCGGAAACTAACGCAGTTAGCGACCGGCCCGATTAGCGTATCGCCCGGCTTGTCGGTGCCCATCGGCTTGCGAAACACCCCCATCATCTCGCCCGACACGCAACGGGCTAAAGTTTCGTTCCATGCGCCCGGCTGTTCCGTCTTCCAAACATAATCCCTGACCAGCCAGTACGTCTTGCCGGGTACGGTCGGGAACGGCCCCATCGCCGCGCGGTGAATATAAATGCGCGGCGCATCCCCCATCGACGCAAAATCAAACCCGTCGAGCGATTCGCCGGTTCCGATGATATAAACGTCGCCGCTATGCTTCCCTGCAAGGTCGGCCAGACTCATATCAAATCCTTTCGCCGCTATTATCTACACGCCGAAATAAATGTCAAACACTAATTTTTCGCAAACTTTTTCGGCCTGCCTGATGCTGACGAATTACCACGTCGCTCACCAGCGGCATTACTTCATAGCAGAGCGAGCCGCCCTGGTTGACCGGCTCGATGTAAGCATACCCGTAAGGCAGTTGCCGTGTCACCACGTTAAAGTCGGCCAGCACGTCCTGTAAAACCTGTTGATCCCAAGCCTCGCGATAAGGGTATTTATACTGCCCGTTTCGCATCCGTAGAATACGCCGCTCCTGCTCTATCTTCCATACCTTTACTATCTCGCGCGTTATACAGCTACCGTCAAAATACAGGGTGTTGCTCATTAGACGATTTTTTACCCGTGTATTATTCAGGACGGGGTAGGCGACCTGGACTTTTGCCCAGCTATCATCGGTCAACAAAGACGGGAATCGCAGCATTTCGGCATCGGCATCGAGGTATAATATAGCTGTTTCGGGATGCGTAACCATCGCCATCAAAATTACTGCCGGGCAATAGGCACAATGTGCCACCCATCGCATTGCCAGTTCCGCGTAGCCCCGGCAAGTCGGCATGGAATATATCCGGCTATCCAGCCCCTGCGCGGCCACCGAACGCCTCATACGTTCCGCCATTGCGGGATAATCGCCGTCCGGCGTATAGTACCCGACGACTATCATTATGCCTCCGATGCGCTGCCGTAGATTATGCCGGAGGCATAGAAAAAGTATCCGTTTGTATCGCGGTGAACAATCACGCTTTGCCCCTCCGGTACTCTAGTGGTTATGCCACTCATCGTTAACGGGTCGAACTCCGGCGGGTCGCGTTCCCACAAATTAACCGCCGTATAACTGCCGCCTATATCCAGCGTTACCGTGTAGTTCGGGGTCGTAAGCTGCGCAGCTACAACGGCTCGAAACGTTGGGTACATCCCGCCGACTCCGGCGATTGCGGGAGCCGAAGTATCTATTACGCACATCGCGCCGCCGGTAACGATTTCCAGCACTTCCAGTATTTTATACGGCCCGTAATCATCGTCGGCCTCGTAAACCCCGTCAGATGCAAGCTTGCATTTTTCGGAATCGTTATCGGCGTCACGGACGAATACGCCCCTGACCGACCCGGCGCGTCCGCCGCCTATTGATATGCGCCCGATATCGTTATTGGCAATCACTTGCTCGCATATCGCCGTCGTGCCTGCACCCGTGTAAGCGTCTAAATCATATACCTGCCCGTCGAACTCGTCGCCCGCCAGAAACTCGCCCAGGTCCATCGCCTGCCCTCGCTCAAGCGTAGAACCCGTATCATTACGCCCCCAAAGCCCTGCGCGGTTTACATCGCGAGCCGGTGTTATCGTGCCGCCCAAGCCGACTTTTGGCTCGCTGCCCTCCTGGTCGGCTGCATCGCACCACGCATTATGATTTTGCGCGCTGATGGTAAGCCGCTGCCCGTCCCTCGCCCGAAAACCGTCTGTCTTTTGCCTGGCCATTTAACTTGACGTTCCAAACACATCATCCCAGCTCACCTCGTCGTACACCCTGACGACATAGGCGCTGGTAATCCGCATCTTGACAGGTACGTTAGACGCCGACTGGTAATGCCTGCCCCTAAACCACAGCACGTCATGCGCGTACATGATTATTTCTTTTCCGGTCTCAGTAAAGTCGGGGTGTTCTACCGGGCTAGCTTCGGGAAAATTAGGCTTAATCAGCATCGAGCAGTTAACGAGAATATCACCGTTAACGTTGGTGTCCGCCGGAACGTCAACTCTCTGCATTAGAGCAGCATAAGCCTCTACCGTTTTAGTTCGCCCGGTGCGCGCGTGCCGCAACGTAAACTGGTTAGTGTTAACCGTATCTACCAGCGATTCAACGTCCGCTGCCTCAAAATCGCTGTCGCCATTCAGTACCATCGACACGGTGACCTGTTCCGCCGATACCTGAATCGTAGTCCCCTCGATGGAATCGTTTGTCACGTTTATATCCGCGCCGTGGTCTGTGTTATCGCTTACGTCGTCGCTATCATACTTAGCCTTTTGCTCCTTGCCCGTTATGATATGAGCCGTACCCGACGCCGTACTAGTAGCAAATACCATCTCGTCAGCGGTCAGCTCCCGCGATGGCGCTGCATAGCTGACGGTAACTTTGTGGTAACCATTCGTCGCGTCGTCAACGTCGGGGTTATAAACGGCCTTGACAGTAATGTCGGTCTGTGACATGCCATCTATTTGCAGCGGGAAAGTATCGGTATCGCCATGGACGGCCTCGACAACCGCCTGTGAGTTTTTGTAGCCGTGAGCATGCGCGACCTTCGCCAAAGATACCAGCCGGTAGCGTGTCTGCATTTCCTCGGCAGTTTCGTTCCAATAGTTTTCCACAACGCCGTTGGCGTCGCCCGACTCCAAGTTCACCCGCATATAAGCCATTTAATAGCCCTTTAAGTTGCCGGCGTCCGCGTTGGTATTACGCCCGCCAAATACCAGTGTCGGCGGCTGCTTTTGGTTTGCCGGGTCGGTATTTTCGGCAATCTCTTTCGTGTTGTCGGCGGTTTCCTCCGCCGCACTGCCTAGCCGGGCCATCAAGTCTGTTGGGTTGCGAGCCTGGTTCGATATGCCCTGCATCGCCGCAACCTGCGCGTCGGCGAGAAAAGCGCCGGCCTCGCGCCTGCCGAGGTCGAGTAAACCCCCCATGTCGCCCGCGCTTTTTTCTTTTTTGTTACCCGGATAATGCCGCAACCATGTCAGTCCGCCCGTCGGTATACTATCCTCGACCGACTCCTTGAACGCCCCGGCAAACTCCTCGCCCGCCTTTTTCCCCGCTTTGCGATGTTCCTCCGGTACGCCATATATTTCTTCCCAGTCGATTGCTAACTTGACCTCGCCTAAACTTTCGCCCAATTCGACTATTTTCGGCCTCCCGCCTTTATCCCCCATTAGGCTTGCCCGCCGGTTGCGCTCGATTGCAGACGCGCCATCGGACAGTATAGCCCCGCTCGGCATATTGGTCATTTGGTTTATTCGCTGTCTGATTTTTGCTTGTTCGTCCAGCAGGTCGGCCCGGCTATCCAGAAGCCGACGACGTTCCCTCCAGCCGAAGTGCGTACCCCATACGGAGCTTAGAGATTTGTCTATGCGTTCCTGCACCTTCTCGATTTGCTCGTCCAGGTCGCGTACCTGGCTTTCCATTTCCAGGATAAGCCCTTGCTGCATTGTGTCAATCAGCCCGCTAAACGCGCCTGCCATCGCCTCGACCTCGCCGGTCGCCGCGTTTATGCTAACTCCAAAATCTCCATACTTACCCGTCAAGTCGGCCAGCAACGCTCGCGCCTCGGAAAGCTGCTCGTTATTCAACTGCCCGGCTTCCGCCAACTGCCTTAATCGACGCGCCTTTTCCATATCGGCGCTAGCTGCCGCTTCCGTTTCTGCGCGGGCGTCCTGCAAAGTCGCAATATACTCTTGCTGCTGGTCGGCAAGCTCGCCGACGCTCGTGGTATTGCGGTCGATAACCTCACGCAGCATAAAGAACGCGCCGACGGCCAGCGCTATCACACCAGCAGGGCCGCTCAGCAGGCTTAACGCAACGCCCAGCGATTTCACTGCGGCAATCACCTTGCCGAACATCATTACCAAGCCGCCCGCCCCGATGAGCAGCGGGCCCAGGACTATCAATGCGCCTGCCACTACGGTTAAGGATTTTGCCAGCCATTGATTTTGCTTGAGCCATTCGGTTAACGGGCCGAGAACGCCGGTGATAAACTTGGCCGCCGATTCCAGCACAGGAGCAAGACCCTCGCCAAGCGCAATAACTACGCCCTCGACGGCAGACCATAAGCGCCGCAACGTCCCCCCGATTCCGGCGTCCATCTTTGCGGCAGTTTCCGCCGCCCGCCCGTCGGCGTTTGCGATAGCATCGGTCAACGCATCAAACGATCCGCTCGCCAGTTTTGCGCCACCGGCAATAGCCCGCTGGCCGAACAATTCCTTCATCTTCGCCAGGCGTTCCGGCGCGGTGAGTTTTGCCGCCTCGATTCCAAACTCCCGCATAATATCTGCCAGCGGCCTGAACTCCCCGGTTGCATCCGTGACGGCAACGCCCATCTCGCGCATTGACTCCTGCACCTTGGTATCGGCTAGCTGCGTCATTATCCGGCGCAACATTGCACCCGCCTGCGAACCTTTTATCGAAAAATTGGCAAGTATGCCGATAGTTTCCGCCGTCTGCTCAAGCGACAGCCCCATCTCGTCCGCAACCGGCCCGGCGTAGGTCATAGCTTCGGCCAGATCGTCGATAGTCTGAGCCGATGAATTAGCCGTCGCGACAAGTACATCGGCAATCCGTGTCACGTCCTTGGCCTCAAGCCCGAAAATGCGCATTGTCCCCGCAGCGATTTCCGAGGCGCGAGCCAGCTCGATGCCCGTCGCCCTAGCCAGATTAAGCACATCGGCGGTCGAGGCCAGTATTTCCGTCGTCTGGAAACCCGCCCGGCCCAACTCCGTCATGGCCCCCGCCACCTGCGAAGCTGTAAACGATGTGGTGCGCCCTAGTTCTTTTGCCTGTTCCGTTAACGCCTCAAACTGCTCTCCGGTAGCGCCCGTAACCGCCTGCACCGTGCGCATCTGGTCGTCGAATGACGCAAACTTCATCGTGATTCCGGCGATTGCCGCGCCAGCAACCGCCCCGATTCGCGTTAGCGTCGCCCCAAAGTTGCGCATCGCGCGGCCCGCCCGCTGGAGCTTCGCCTGAAAACCCGTATCGTCGAGTTCCATGCGATAATATATATTCGCGGCTGTGCGCATTACAGTCCTGCCATCAATTCTTCGGTACTCATTCGCTCGTACTTATCGCCGTCCGACGATTCGGCTCCCGCAAACGGGCTGAGCTTATCCAGCAGCGGGGCAATCTTTCCCGGCTTGATACCTTGTATTGACGCTTCGTACATCATACTCATGCACTCCCGATGCCAGGCGACCTTCGCCTTTTGCTGCAACGCATACAACGTGTACGGCCACGGCTCTACCCCGGCAATTCCGGCGTAGTATCGCCGGATGTCGGCAATGGTGATGCGGCTATCTGCTGTTCTGTCGCCTCTATCGCCGGTTCGATTTCGGCCTTCAACCTCGCGGTCACAGCCGTCTGTATTCGCGGAACAATGCCCAGTACACTCTCGGCCATCGCCCGTATCGCCGCCGCCGCCTTCACCCCCGTGTCCGCCGCACCTTCGGCACTTGACCACAGGGGCATTACCTCGAAAAAAGCCGACAGCCCATTAACAAACGCCTCTTTAATCACACTGAACTCGCCGGGCTGTAAAGCTTCCAGGTCGAGACTGAACTCCGTATCACTCGCCGCCGTCCACCGGCCCTTGCTGTTGACTTCTATCAGGCCAAAGGTTTCTTCGGCAAAACGCCTGCCGGGTTCGATTAACGGCGCTATTTGTGTGAGCAACTCGTCTATCGTTGCGGTTTCCAGCTTCGCTCCGAACGGCGTCTGTCGCATCGCGCCGAAGCTCATATTGAACCGATACAAATTATTGCTTAACCGAAACTCGCCGTTAGCTAATGCCTGCGCGCTCATACTGGTCTCCCTTCGCTGGTCGGCTGTATCCTCAACGCCGCAAAAGCGGAGTTAAAGGCCGTCGCCGCCGCGTTTTTCAAAGTCACTATCTGGTCAACGGTCGGCTCGCGCCTAACCGTACCATCCATATCGTCGCCCTTCGGCCAGAGTAATTCCCGCAATCCGCTCACGTCGTCGCCTCTCGCGGACATTACCGCCAGGACAAAATCCGCCAACCTATGCAGGTCTCGACATAACAGGTGATACACCTTGGTAATCTTACCGGCATCTTTACCCGCCAGGTCATAACCTTGCGGATATTGCGGGATTAAGCCCTGCGATACGGCCAAAAACACTCGCCGTATCGTCGATATATCGCAGCGCAGCGCTTCGTACCGCTCGCCGCCAAGCGAAAACTGGCCCGTAAAATAAAACACGGTTGTCTCCTTGCCTGCGCCTTACGAACCAGCCGGGCGCGGGTCGGTTGTGTTAGAGGCTATCGAATAGGCATCTTCCAGCGTAAACGTCCATTGATACACATGCGCCTCGGACGAACCGGCGTTGCCCATGCGCGTCGCCTGTTGCAAAGACAGCTCGCCAATCCAGCCATCGCATTTCGCGTCGGCGTCCTCGCCCGTTCCGATAGCGCCACGCACAAACGCAGCCGTCAGGCGCGCGCCGTCGGTGCTGGCCGTGTCGTTGAAAAGCTGCCACTCGGCTTCGTTGGCAGTCTCGCCTTCTCGCCGAATCATGTTAATCGTGCCTGTATAGGTTTTCGGCCCGTAGGTCACGACGCCGCCGGTGTCCGACGTTTGCTGCGTATGGTAACGGTTCTCGTCCTGCTCGACTCCGAACTCGAAATCGGTCACGTCCTTGGCGATTGCGAGGTCGTCAAAGTCGTCGTCGGCAGTCGCGCCAATCCACAGCTTGTAATCTTTTTGCATCGTTATGTCGCTCATGTCACACTCCTATCAGTAAACAACCTGTCTAAGCAGCCTGTCCACTTCGGGCTGCATCTTTCGCTTCGTCGGCGTCACGAAATCGCGAGCCGCTATTTTTACCTGTTTTTCATATCGTTCCAGCATCCGCGCTCCACCAATATCTATATGGGCCGTCCTGTGCTTGCGCTGCCCGTTGCGCGTATATATCAATGCCGTTATTCGATTGGCGGCCTCGGCCTGTTTCTTGGTTTTTAAGCGGGTCATAATAACCCGATTGTTTCGTAACGCTACCGGCCCGCGCATACCCGGCTTGTACGTTTTAGGCCGTCGAAACTTGCCCGTGCGCGATATCCCCCATTGCAGAACATCGCCGTAAAACGCCCGGCCTGTTTTCGCGGGGTAAACGTGCGCGCTGTTTTCGTCCGCCTTGTAGCGGATAGACCGTTGCAGATTGCCGCTCTGTCGATACGGTGGCTGGCCCGGCCGGCTATGCCGCCCTTCGCCGCCCTGCCTGCCCAGCACGTCCTGCATCACCTGCCGACCGCGATACCCTATGCGCTTTACTACTTTACGCTCGTTTGATTTGACGCGGCTCATAAACTTCTTGGTCTGTGCTGTCGCCGTCGGGCCGACTTGCTTTATCGAAAACTTCATAGCGAACTCACCGCCCCCCCAGTCAATGTCGCTGTAAAGCCCGCGTGATAAACCTGGAGATTCCTGGCGGCGTCAGCCGCCAGATAAACCGTCGATTCCAGCACCATTAAATGCGCACCATACGAATCTTCCATGCCCAAAACGGCGAAGGCTATAGCGTCCATCGCGTTATCATAATCGGCGACCGCCGTATTAACCGCGCCGTCGAGTTTGCCGACAAGCTCTATTTCTACATTTGTGTTGACAAAAGCCGTGCCTTCCTGCGTCTGCAAGCGCCACGTCTGCCGTTCCGCTGGCGACGGACTGACGATAACCTGCGGCGTCATATCCTGTCCGTAAGAACCAGGAAAAGGCAAGCTCTGCGCAACCGCCGTTATCGCGTGTCCGTCAACGGTTATGCCCGCTGCGGTTATCGCCGCAGCTATATCGCCGCAGATTGTGCCGGCTACGCTCATCGCTGTAATACTCCCCTGACGCGCACACTCGCGCCAATCGGGTCATAATCCTCTCCGGCGTCGGCGGGTACGGCATAAGTCCTGCTGGCAAAAGTCAGCACGTCACCGTCACGCGGATAAAACCAATCGCCGGAAACGTCGGCGGGCCGAATCAACCAGGATTGCCGTACTTCACTTATCACCACGCCCTCGCTCTCATTGACCGTTTCGGGGATTTCCGGTATAGCCAGCGAATAAGACCAAGACTCCGCACCGCGCGTACACGTCAACTCGCCGACTCCCATCGTGCCTTTTTGCCGGCCATGAAGCGTCTCGGACAGCGAATCAAATGTAGGCGGCGTGCGCGTCATATTACAGGCTTGCCTCCGTCGGATGCTACGAGGAACGCGCCCAGCGCCGGGGCAAGATATTTAACAGCCTCGGCCACCCATCCGAAAGCGGAAGGCGCTTCCTCACCGCCGCCGAAACCCGTGGTCACTACGGCCAGCGCCGCAAGAATAAGGCCGATTCCTGTCCATGTCGATTTTTGCAGTTTCATTTTCAATCTCCTGTCGGGAAACGGCATTACCCGCTTCCACGGCTCTTGCGTTTTGTAAATATCCTGTGTAGGAACCACGTCAGTAGGCCGATACCCAAAGCGGCCAGCCCGCCGAACCCTGCGGCAGCCGCTATTCTGGCTGCTGTGATTCCCCATTCTGCGGAGCCGTTGGTTCCGACTCCGCAGATTGGTTTTTTAGTACATCAGTTCCACCGTCGTCGGCGTTATTGATTACAACAGCGGCATTGCCGCCCGCCACTTCACCGGTCTGTAAGTCCTCGGCCCGCGTCTCGCCTATGCTCGCTGCGCCCGAAGGACCGTCCTGGTCGATAAAAGTAATGTACGCCTGCCCGCCGACGCCGGCACAGCCGACCATCGCCGACAACAACACGGCCAATAACGTCCAGATTAGTAATCGCATCGCGCTCATAACATCTCCCTATGTTGCCGCAGCTATCGCCCTGGCGATTTGCTGCGCAGTTAACATGCCCGCGCCGAACCCAAAACCTATCGACGCGCAAATCAAACCGACCGTCCAGTATTTAGCCTTGGCAACCCACTTAACCGCAGGACACCGCATGTAATAGTTATACATCCACGCCTCCAGCGTTTTCTGTGCCGCTATCTCGGCGATTTGACTAATCACCGCCTTCTGGCCTTCGGTAAACTCGCCGTATTCCTGCAATTTGCCGGGATATTCTTCGTTCACAGCCCGACTCCCGTTAATGTTCGATACGTTCCTTGGCTAACCTCACTCGCAAACGCCCCCACATTCGGCGGGCTTTTGTACGCAACGCCCACACAATCCTCCGTAACGTCCGTATCCGTACTACCAGCGCCCCTCAACGTCGCGCCCTCCTTTAGCCGGTGATTAGTGTCGCTTGTAATTTCATCGGCCACCGTCCTGCTTGCCAAAGTTCCCGAAGCACTACCGTTATCAAAACTCAACGCCGCTATCGAATTATCGTTGTCGGCGTTGTTTGCGAAAGCGCCCGTTATATTCAGGGCATACGTCCCATTGTCATTGTCAATTCTTTCCCATGCGGTACTGCTTCCGCCGTTGGCAAAGGCAATGTTGTTGTATACCTTATTCAGATATATCGTTGCCTCGTCGCCCGCCTGCCCCCCGGCAAGGAGGAAGGCTATAAGCCGTGAGGTCGCCGCTGTCCACAGGCAACGCACCGAATTATGCTGCATTGAATCGACGTACAGATGTGCCTCACGCGAACCGCTCGGGCTGGCAATCCGCCCGTACAGCAGAATCGCGTACAGGAAGCCCCCGTCGCTGCTCCCCCCGTAAATATCATTGGCATCTATCAGGACATGTGGAAGCGCCCGCGAACCGCCCTCATACCCACAGGTGCGGAGATTGAACGCCCCCGCGTGATCGCTGTCGGCCACGATGTTGAAGATGTTATCGGATGCGTAAAGGTAAAGGTCGCTCGCATCCGTTCTGGCCAGCAGATTATCCAGCGTGATACCCCATGCGGCGTTGGAGCTGTTCGTCGAATCTATGTTGAACCGCAGGCCGCGAATGTCCCAGCAAGTGCCTTTGACTGCTATTCCATGAACCTGACTGCCCGCCTCCGTAACATTGACATACGCGCCTTGTGCAGTGTCCGTCGGGTTGCCGTTATGTTCATAGCCAGAGTCGGGATAGACCCGGATACGATTGGTGGTAGTGGGGGTAATCACCCAATCACTCGAAGCGTCACGGTCAACGGGAGTAACCAAAGTGCCGAGGTCGCCTTGACAGACAAAATCGACGCCCCCATAAGAGGTAAAATCAGTATCGTCGATGTTCGCCTTGGCCCAGTCGGCGGCATCTTGCAAGCACGTTCCGCCCGTGGTCTCGGTGCGCAGAACCGCGCCCGTATCATGGCGTTTAACTTGTACCTGTCCGGCCATTACACAGTTCCGATGTTATAAGTAAAATTATCCGTACCTGGTCCTATTGACGGTAAATTAAAGCCACCGCTATTGCTCCTCGCGGTAGGTCACCTGCCCACCGACCTGCACGGCGCTGTCAAGCAATAATGTAAACGCCTCGCCCTCGGCGGTTAACAGGCGGGCCGAAAACTCGCGGTCGAAATTAAATCCGCCGCCCTGCGTGAAATAACACGGCCCCATCAGCACCGTACCCGTATCCGCTGCCCCGCTATATAGCGTCATGGTTACTGCGTCTGCTGCTACCAGCGTCAGGCTGTAAATGTGAATCTCACGATTCGCCACCGCCGCTATCAGGGTGTTGCCCGCCGCATTATCGCTCGAAGCGTTTATCGCCGCCCGCTTCTGGCCTAGTTCCGGCTGATAATATTCGCCGCTCGTTGGTATCGTCTGACCCATTTCATTTCTCCACAAGAACCCGCGAGGGTGGGCAAGGAGACCAAACCCCACCCTCGCGTCCTGGCAACCAACCGCTTACATATACTCCGTTACCGTCAGGCTAACGCCCGACGCATCTACCACGCTGTCGTCCGCCGTCGCCTTTACGCGGATATACCGCGAAGCGCTAACGTGCGGAACGGCAAACTGGCAACTGCCGGCAGCCAGGCCCGCCGTCGCGCCGGTCAGGACTTTAATTGACGGATAAAGCGTCTCCCAGGCGGAGTCGTCCGCCGACTGTTCGACGCTTAATGTCACTGTCGCTTCGTTCGGCAAATCAGCAGCCTCGATAAGCGACCAGCTGACGTCAAATTCTACGGGGTCAATCCGCGAGCCACCCGCCACTAACGCGAAATCAAAAGATGCGCTCTGTGACGTGCCGGACGCCTCGGAAGGCAGAGCAAAATCCGCCGTGCTTTGTTGTATGCGATTCATAGTCATTGTCTGCTCTCCTGTTAGACGACCGGAAAATCGGTCGGCATATTACGAGTAAAGGCGGCCTGGAAAACATCACCCTGCGCCGAAACGCCAAGCTGACGCATCCATTCGGGCATCGCGCCGGTTTCATCCGCAGTCAGGCCGTACTGCAAAACGCGCAGCGTTGACGGGCAATCGCGGTGAATTAGAACCGCATTAAACGCCCGGCCCGTCGGGGCCTTGCGGAACAGCGTATTGAGCAATGCATCGGTCAGGACATGCGTTGAGTCGATGTTCTGCACGCATCCCACGCAATACATGTCCGCTGGCACGAGACAATGCTGGCCTAACAGATAACTCAAATATCCGCAGGTCGTGCCCGTACCGTCCGACAGGTTATCTTTCCACACGTTACGCGCAACCTGGAAACCTTCGTCGCCTACCGGAAAACCCCAGTTCAGGCCGTTGCGCAGATTCCAGCGTATCGCATAAGCGCGGTAAGTATCGCCGCTTCCCGTTGCCCCGGCATCAACCGTTATCGGATTTTCCTGGAGAGCCAAAATCGCCTCCAGTCCATCAGGAGCCTTGGCGTTGACGTTACCCGCTCCCACCGTAGCCGCAGCAGCGCCGCCGGTATAGAAGTCTTTGCAGATACTCTGCATACCGTCCTCGACTACGGCGTCAAACTCGCGTTCGTGCATCGCCTGAACCGTAGCGCTTCGATGTCCGCTCCACGGCGTCATTGCCCGCAGCTCCAGCGGCGCAACGCGCCACTCGTTGGAGCCGAAGCTCACCGTGCGATATGCGCTATACCCGCCTCGCTCGATGTACGGCGTTGTTGAATCCCGCCCAACTCGCGTGCCGACAACGAAATCAATATCGTCGTTGGTAATGACGGTCAGGTTAGGGCTGTTAATTTCAGGGTGATCCTCCATAAACGGATCGAGAATCATTCCTGCCGTCGCATTTTCTTCCAAGATGTAGTCTGCTATGCTAGGCATTTACGCACCCCGTTTCTTGTCCAGCGCCTCAGCGGCTGCAAGCTGCTCGCCCCGGCCCAATTTTTTGTTATTACGAATGTCCTCGACCGTTATTTCAGGCTCGTCCTGATCCTGCTCTACGGCTTCGGTCTTGGTTTCCAGGGCGGCTATCAGCTTTGCCTGCGTCGCGTCCAGCTTGCCCTTTACGTCGGCCAGTTCGGCTTTCGTCGCCTCAAAGTCGGCGAGTTCGGCCTGAACGCCCGCCTCGATTTTGTCGATTAAAGCCTTGGCCTTTTCGGTGTCGGTAACTCCGGCCTGCATCAGAGGCAGCGCCAGCGAGCCGGCGACCTCGTTCATTTCCGAAAGCAGGGACAGTTGATCCGCCCCGCCTTCTGGCGGAGTATTTTCGTTGCCCGTTTCGACCTCAACGACTTCGTCGGGCTTCTTTTTTTGCTTACCCAATCCAAACATGGGCTTAACTCCTGCCCCATCGGGGCGGTTCGTGTGACGTTCACACATCGCGGCGACCGCCGCCGCGTCCATACTAATATCAAAGTTTTTCCACGCCTCGGCGCGTTGCAGTTGATCCTGTGCGGCACTTGTCTTGCCGGTGGCGAACCCTTTTTCAATTGCGGCGTCCGCCCCCATGTATGTAGTATCGAGAAGCATCTGCCGGATTTCGTCGCGCCCCAGTCCGGTTCGCTGTTCGTATATATCAATTAGCCCCTCGGTCGTTTTGTCCAGGTAAGCCGCGTATTGCCTCAATTCCTCCGCGTCGGCGTACACGGATATTAGAGGGTCATGCAGCATCATTTCCGTGCCGCCGCCCATCAATATCTCGTCCCCGGCCATTGCGATCACCGACGCCGCCGAAGCCGCCAAACCGTCCACGCGAGTAATCACCTTGGCCGGATGCTCTTTTAGAAGGTTATAAATCGCAACGCCCTCATACAAATCCCCGCCCGGCGAATTGATGCGCACCAAAATAGTTCCCACTTCCCCCGCGCCATCAAGCGTACTGGCGACCATGCTGGAGCTAACGCCGCCAAACAATCCAGTCCATGTAGTAATCACGTCATAGATGCTGATTTCTAAATCGTATTTTGCTCCGGCCGCTACCTGATAGCTGCCTGTGCCGGTTTTAAGACTCGCTCTGATTTCCATTGTCTTTTCCTGCGATTACAGCGGCCTCGGTCTTGCCAATCGCCGTTCTAAAATAAGGACTCATGTTAATTGCGGTCATAGTTCCGATGTCTATGCCGCGCGCTTTTAGCTCATCAAGAATGCGCTGGTCTAGCGCAACGTCCTCGACGATTTCCCCGGCCAATACCTGTGGGTCTATATTGCGCGAACGCCGCGTATAGCCTTTGGATTTTAGACCTAGTTCAATGTCGAGCTGGTCGGTTTCCGTCGCCTCTTTTGCGTTCACTGTCGGCGTTTGCAGTATCCATTGCCCGCACTCCATCGCCCCGAACATAGTCTGTGTTTGCAGGGGAACGGGCAAGCGACCGGCGGCCATCTCGCCCCGCAAGTGCCAACGCTGCTGCGGCAATAAAAGATTAGACAGCACAAGCGGCTGCCACACTTCGGCGGCGTTACGCTTCATATCGTTTGCCGCCCGCGCCGCGCTATAATTTACGTCCGTAAAATCCGCCATCACCCCGCTGGCCGCGTCGATATGCAACGGGCATAATGCAATTCGAATCAGGGCCATAAGGTGTTCGGCAAGTTTGTCGTTGGGTATGTCGTTTTTACCCAGGTGCTTTGCCGTCATGCCGCTGTGCAAGACCAGGGTCTGCCCCGCCTCGTCCTCGATAACCTCTCGATATGCCGGGGGGGTTTCACCCGCGTCCTCCGCCTCCTCTACTGCTGCAAGCTGCCGCACCTTTTCCGCTTCGGTTATAGGTTCGGCCGCGCCAATCGACCGCGCTACGCTCTGCGGGTCGGTCGCATTTTCAATTGCCATTACATATCGGTTAGCGGCATCCCAGCACGCCGTGGACGATTCGATAATCGCCGCGATATCCTGGAAAACATGCAGGGAACACCACAATATACCGTTGCCCCTTAATTGGTCGGGTTCGTCGCGGTGGCATAACCATATCGCCGAACTCGCAGGAATCTTAACCTTGTTCTTGCGCTCAAGCCCCTGGATAAACAGGCCGTACACCAGGCGGATTTTCGGGTTGTGCTTGTATTTCTTTTTTGATACCCAAAATGCTTTTATCGCCCCGTACTTATCGCGCTCTACGTCAATCACCCGCTCTCGCGGAACAAACTGCAAGCCCCTGCTCGTCTTAATAAGCAGCGCTTCGCCGGTATTAAATAACTCACGTAAGACCAGGCGATTAAGCTCCATCACATTCATGCGCCCGGAAATATCCCTGCTGTGCCGTAGCTGTTTTACCCCTTCCTGCAAACCTCTGGTATTAGTCAGCGCCGCATAAACCTTGTCGCGTAATTCCCCGACATCTATCCCCGTTTCGGCAGCCCATTGGATAAGCCCGCCGTCGGCGGTCGATATCTCAAAATTGCCCCCATCCGAGCCGAGAACAGCGTCGAGCATCACCTTGATTATCGCCCTATAAAGCGGGTCGGTACGGTATCGCTCGCGGGCAAGGGCGGTCATGGATTCGCCGTCGCTGGAGATTTCGTCGAACGTAACGGCTGACGTGCCCAATACGGTATTAGCCCAATAAGCGGCGGCCTGCACCCTCTCGCCGTTGACCTGCGCTAGCACCGTCATGGGCCTGGTCTTTTTCTTACGCGGCTTGCCGATAGCTATCACCTAACACCCCCGTAGCGTATCTGCGCAATTTTGCTCGTCGATGGTATCACGGCTACTAAAGCCTCGGTGCTGTCCAGTCGCGATTCCAGCCGGGCCAACTCGTCCCGCGCGTTGGCAAGCAGTTCGTCGATTTCGTATGCCGTGTAGGATACGCCCGCCTGCGATTGCGAAACTAACCCGCCCTTGGCATTTTCCAGTTCTTCGACGTGAAGCAATAACAGCGTGTATTTAATTAACGTGCGGTCTGTTTCCTCCACGTCAAAGGCTGTCGCTAGTTCCGAAAGCAACGCAGAGGCGGTCGCGTCCCCGACGGGCATGATTCCGCGCCGCCAAATCGAGTAAGTCCAGTCGCTTGACATGCTACTATTGTAACCGAGAATTGCGGCCCAACGCGTTTACGGCCATACGCGCCCCGCAAATGTCCCCCTGTGACCCCCCGCGTCCCCCTGTGGCCGTTAATTTTTTTTACTTTCTTGGTGAAAAGTTCTTGCAGCCTATCTTCCGGTAGCACTTTTCGGCAGCCGTCGCCTGTGCCTCGCGTTCCTGATGGGCGCTTTGACCTTCATCGGCGGTGGCTGTTCCGCCTTGCGTTTTTCGGTTAGCCTTTGCCTCGCCTTTTTAAGCGCCGATTCGCTGCGGTTAATAAGCTTGTCATATTCATCTCGATGGTCGTGCGCGTAAATCGACGCCTGCAATATGCCCATCGCGTAAGCATAAGTCAGGCAATCCCATAAGTGATTAACCCCGTCGGCCTTCCATAATAGTTTCCCGTCCGGCATTTCTGTCGGATACTCGCTCGTCAGGTGGCGGGTGATGGCTATCGAATTGGCGGTTAGCGCATTGGCCGGCAGGTGTATCTGATTGCCCGGTGTAGTCCGCAACACGGCCCGCGCCAGTCGCGTCTTGACCTCGTTAACATACACGTTCAATAGCTGCCGCCCGCTACTCTCCGTCTGCTGCATATACTCACAGGCAGGGGACGGGATAATCGGCGGCTTGCCGTAGTTCCGCGTCGGCGTCTTAACGCCCCGAACGCCTATAATACCCGAAGTGCTATTCGCCCAATTCGCTACGCAGTCGCGGTCAGGATTCGCGCCCGTCTTTTGCTCCGCGTAATACTCATAATTCACGTCGATTGCCGTCTGTACCGGCGAGACTGCCGCCACCATCCGGGCGTGTACGTTATCCAGAGACTCTAATAATCGTGCCGCCGACGGCAGGGGCGTAAAATACTTACCCGCGTCAGAATCATATGCCCGGCGCGTCATGATAAACCGCCCGTAATTCAGCACGGCTAAATCATTATTGTGCAGCAAATACGCCGCCGTCAGCCACCATAAATCGTATTTACCTACGTCAATAGCCCCGACGACGATAGCGGTTTCCGGCCAGGCATTTTCGTTAAACCGATACGATTGATCCTGTAGCGCCACGATGTTTTCCTTGTGCAACATCGGCAAGGCCATATCCCCTGCGGCCTCGATACGCAAATCGGTCGGCTCGGCCAGAAAATCATTATACAGCTTACGGACATAGGTCGGGTGTCTATCCGACGCCTCGGCCTTGGCGTACCACAGGGCTTCGCCGCACTGGGCAAACGTCTTTATCGAGTGGAACCAATTCACCGTCACCGATAATATATCTCGCCCCGCGTGCTTATGTTTGAGCGTTGCCGCTGCCTGCATGTCCAGCCGGTGCTGTTCCCCTATCCGTTTATCGCACTTCGGACACGCCATGAAAATATTCGTAACCGCATCTTCCGGCGTATCAACATCCCAGCCCTTGAGCGTATCAAGCGAACCGGCCTCGAACATCTCGCCGCAATGCGGGCAGGGGCAGACGATAATAGAGCATGTTCCCGCCGCCATATCCCTCGCGTGCCGCGATTCCGCATTGCGCGGCGTAGACTCAAAGATCCCCCGCCAGCCTCCCTTGTACCCGTCGGCCCTCGCCCGCAACTGGTCTGTCATATCGCTGGAATCCGCAAGCGACGGCATCTGCGCATGTTCCGTGCCGATAGTCACCCGCGCGGGATAAGACACCATCGAATCGCCGGAAAAGGGGAACGCAAACATCCCGCCGTTCGGACAGCGTATGCGAAAATCGGGTTTTTTGTTCGTTACCTTGTATTTGTTCGGAAAGAGCCTCGCCGCCAGCCGGGGGTTTGCCACAATCATCGGCTCCAACTTGCCCTTAATTACTGACGTGCAAGTTGTTTCCGAGGGGGCGGCTATCTGGACGGAATCGCCCAACTCATCTACGCAATACACCCCGTAGGCGGTCGCTAAAAATGTTTTGCCGGTCTGCGAACCAGCCGCGATAATCACCCGATTCCAGCCGCCAGGTCGAATAGCGTCGGCAATCAGCCTTTGCCATGGCCGGCGGCCCCAATCAAACCGCTGCCCCTTCTGGTCACCTTCGGGTAAAATAATCTCCTGCTCCATCCACTGAATAAACGACCTGGGCGGCGTGAACCGGATAAGCGCCTTCATGGCATCGGCCAGCGCCCGGATACCGTTCGGATTATTGAGCATTTTGCCTATCCAGTTTTTTTAAGTCGCTCGCCGCCTGTGCCTTGGTCTGCCCCTCGACATCTACGAATTGCGACACGATACTTTCCACCGCCTGCTCAAAATTGGTCTGTACCTCATTCATTTTCGTAACGTCCTGGCCCTCGCGCGTCATATCGGCCAGCGCGTCACGCAGTAACCTACTAGCAGCACCAAGGCCGTCGGCTACGATATGACTTGCGGCCTCTACTGGTATCAGCCCGCCTTCGGCTACTTCGTTAATCCGCTCCCGCGCCCGGGCGCTCGCCTGCTTATCCCGGACCTGCGCCTTTTTGAGTTCGATTTCGATCTGCGCCCGCCCCATCGAATCCAGCCCGTCGCCCTGCCCCGTCTTGACATCTCCCCCCCGATAGATAAACGCCATCGCCCAAGCCAGCAGCTCCCACGAATTATAGCGATAGCGCTTGCCAACCTTTTTTCGCGGCGCAGCAGACCGCTCTAGCCCCTTGCGTATCGTCTGATAATATGGGACTTTAATACTCGCGCCCAACTCGTTAGCGCGTTCGCCAGCTGAGGTTATCTGGCGATACGCCTCTGCCAACGTAACATACTCCACCGCCGATGTTTTCTGATTCTTAGACAAACGGTAATATTAGATAAATTGTTAAACTTTTTTGATTTAGTGCAAGT
>Ga0180437_10002822_pt1 | contig 26853 bp, 19 predicted proteins | sample SS_ome_4_FD_132410 | JGI IMG/M metagenome (GOLD analysis project Ga0180437, IMG submission 132410) | Hypersaline lake sediment archaeal communities from the Salton Sea, California, USA - SS_3_D_1 metaG | ecosystem: Environmental > Aquatic > Non-marine Saline and Alkaline > Hypersaline >... | reverse complement strand
TTTTTAAGCGGTTGTGATACTTCGATATAACCGCCCGAATCAGTGAGCGATTACTAGTGCTGGTTTTTTTCAATAATTTATAAACGGCCTGTTCGTCGGGAATCCGCCCTTTAAAAACATAAATAATTAAGAGCAATAGCCGATATTTCAGCCAGTCAGAACCGCTGCTAAAGGACTCCTGTCCCAGAAACATGGTCACATATTCTTCCAGCGCTGCCGACGCGTAAGGGGATAGCGCCGTTGCTAACTCAGACCTTTCACAACCGATAATATCGGCTAATTCTTGTTCATCTGCATTATTAAAATTTAAGGTGACGGTGACTTGCATGGATTTACTCCAATTAATCGTTTTTCTGAAGAGAGACTTTTCTATCAATCATCCCCCTCTGAACTTTTTTTCACATTGAGAGCGTTGGCTTAATTGCAAACTTCGCTTCAAAAGCCACATTTTTTGCATTTTAATAGAGGGGGGAATGCACAAGTAGCCTTTTTAATCAGCTATCTCAAATCCCATTATTTTTAAAAACCGGTTTAGTAACTATTAAACTTGCGTAGTAAGATGTAATTTTAGAATGGTCAACTACATCAGACAGTAACGATTATGGTTTTAACGTCCAACGAAGCTTAAATAAGCGAGTAGCGTTTGACAAAATTGGTTTTATAAAAAGGAATGACAAGAAGAACGAAGAAAAACATTAGCTGCTATTTTAACGAAGTAAAATCATCTTTTTAGTACTTACCATCTTGAATGGAGAATCATTTAGAGGCGTCACACTTAATTGATAAAAATAAATCCCTGAAGGCACATCAATATTTTTAAAGTTCTTTCCATTCCAATGATAGGTGTAAATACCGTTATCATGATGATGGTTAATAAAAGAATTAATAAGTTGTCCTAATGAATTGTAAATTTCGAGCTTAGTTTCACCTGGTTTGGAAATTTCGTATGCAATTGAAGTGCTCGAATTGAATGGATTTGGATAGTTGGAGTATAATATAAATTTCTCTAATTCTTTTGTCGGATTGGTTGTAACGATTGATGGAGATTTTATATAAAATTTTCCAGGCACAGCAGAAATCGTGGGCCCAATCTCTTCGATCCTAATGTTATTAAATGTAATATCACTTGAATCATTGACTTGCGCATTATTATTAATTAAAAATTGAATGAAGCAAAGTTTACCCCTTCCTTTCAGCGGAGTTTCTCCTTTTAAGTTTAAGGATATTCCACTGTCGGATGTGGTAAAATTGGGCTCTCCCCAAATAGAGGCTAAGCACTCGTTCGAGGAAGCCTTTAGTGGTGTAAGAATATCCGTATTGAAATTAACGTTCATCTGGATGGAAGTGATATTTAAGCCAGTCAAATCAGAAATGTAGATTGGGAGATTAACAGTATCTTGAGGGGCAGCAGAAGTATCTTCTGTACTCAATTCTATGGTGGGATTAAATAGATATACGCGAAACAGTTGATGAGAGATGGTAAAATTATCATCAGGCTCGTTTGAATGACTGATTACTTTTGCAATGACACCATATTCTTTAGCAATCCATTGATAATTGATTGTGCGGGTTTTTCTCGATCTGAATAAAATACCATTAGCATATAGATCTTCATTTAAAGTGATATAACTTTTAATGCGAAGACACTCATAGCTGCCTGAAGGTAAAATTAAAGTCCCCCAGCCATCTACCACACTAAAAGTACTATCTTTTATTTCAGCGAGAAGTTTGGTTGGCATGTTCATAAATTCTGTCTCGATTTCAATCGGAATATGTGAGATTGATATTGAACTATCACCATATTGCAGCGGGAATGAATGGAGTAGAAGATCCGGTTGAATATCTGTAAACCCGCTGTAATTAGCAGAAAATTCACCGAAAATAACTTGAGATGAGTCTAATCCAATCCCTTGTATAAACAAGCTATCATTTGATTTATACTGGTAACAGTAAATTTCGCCGTGAGTTTCATCAAAATAATAGGTGTGCAGAAGAAAGCCTAATTTACCGGTGTATCGAATCGCGATATTCGATTCCGGAAAATCTAAGAGGAAAGGTGTCGCTTCTTTTTCAACGATATGTTGTCGAACCATTACCCCGGAGATATCTTGATCGAGTGTCCATATTTGATTTTCTCCCGGAAGGCCAACATCGACTTTCCGGTCTTGAGTGGTGTCATTTTCAGTAATTATTAAGGTTCCAATCTCTGAAGGAAAGTCATCAGAAAAAATTGATATTTGTGAGAATACACTGCTTAAAAAAAGTAGTTTAATAATAACAACCATAAATAGATTATGATTGAGGTTATGTTTGCTTCCCATTTTAAACCTCCTAAAAATTAAAAGTAAGTTCCAAAGAAGGAAGGAAAGGGAGCGAATAATACTCTTTTTTAATGTGTTTATCCTTTTCCACCTTATAACTATCTAACAGCACATTTTTTTGATTATAAACAGTTTTTATTTCCAAAAATGCTGCTAAATCAAATTTTTTAAAATGAAATTTTTTTCTAATTTTTTTTTCTAATCAATGATAGAGAGGATAATCTGCTGAGTGGATTTCCCCACTCCATATTGGTTTGTTTGATAATTCCTGGAACTCAAAATCGTGGCCAAACATTTAGGTTGGATTAATATTTTAATATATTCCTATATTCGAAAGTTAAAGATATTTCCGAAATGAAGATCGATACCAAAGACATTATGAAATTACTTTTTCAGATTTTTGATTAAACTGATAATGCTCACACAAACGATGATAAGCCGATGGTAATATTTCTTAAGTCGAGACACTCCCACGCTTTTTCTGCACCGGTGGCAGATTAGTATCAATTTCAGCCAGTTCCCGATTCAATTCTTCCACCAGAATTAAATTATGAACTGATATTAAATAGGTATCTTACCCCTCAGCTACTTCAACATTATTCAGGAGCTTTTTTATCGTCTCGTCTATGCCAAGTTTTAATTGATTTTGATACTTTGATATAACCGCTCGAATCAATGAGCGACTACTAGTGGTTGTTTTCTTCAATAATTTATAAACGGCCTGTTCGTTGGGAATGCGTCCTTGAAAGACATAAAGAATTAAGAGAAACAGCCGATATTTCAGCCAATCAGAACCGCTGTTAAAGGATTCCTGTCCCAGAAACATGGTCACATATTCTTCCAACGCCGCCGACGCGTAAGGCGATAGCATCGTTGCTAACTCAGACTTTTCACAACCAACAATATCAGCTAATTCTTGTTCATCTGCATTATTCAAATTTAAGTTTACCGTGACTTGCATGGATTTACTCCAATTAATCGTATTTCTGAAGAGAGAGCTTTACCATCAATTTGTTCCATTAGGGAAGATTAAAGGAAGCAATTTTTCTGTTATATAAGTGATAAGCGAGCCAACTAAATCGATACTGGGAATAACTCGTTTTTGAATTTATGAAAAAACTGGTTGCCACATTAAAAGAAGAGCAGCATCAAATAGAACAATTCATAAATATTAAACGTTCGCATTCAGCTATCAGAAAGAAATTTTTTACATTGGTTCTAATTATAACGTTTTAAAGTCGTACAAATCCAGGAGTAAGTATTCCTAAAAATACAAAAACTCCTATAGAATATAGATTATCTAGTTTCATAACTTATGCATTTCATATAAATACTGTTTTGGCTTTTATAAGGTGGTGGAAATACCCATGTACCAAACACTGTGCCTTGTAATAAATCGCCAGTCAAAGGATGTACTCTCATAGCCGATGCACCCAGTCTTGGACAATTAATACTTATATCCTCCCAGATTTTACCATCATCAACACTCCTCCATATATGAGACATTCCTGCATAATACAATCCAGCATAAATAATATTCGGATATCTGGGATCAAGGGCAACTGTTCTAACAAAATTACCTTTTTTGGTTCCACCTGCTAATTCTAAAACACCTAAACTTTTCCAATTTAAGCCGTTAAAAATCGCCAGATCACCATTTTTATCTAACGTATATATTTTGTCCGGGTCTGATGGATTCGCAGCGAAGGTGGGCTTTGAATCCAACCGGCTGAAATACCAATCCGCCTGTACATATTCAAACCAGCTATCGCCGCGATCGTTTGAACGTAATATTACATTTCTAGGTTTTGTCATTGCATAGATTATATCCGGCTGGGCAAAACAGAGTCCTAAAATTTCAGCATTTCGTGCCGTAAGATAATCGATTTCTTTGAATGTAGTGCCTGCATCAAAGGAGCGTTTGTTGCCCGCAAATACAAGGTTAGGATCATGGGGATGAAATGCAATAAAAAGGTTATTTTGATAATTATTATCAACAATATTCCAGGTTTCACCTCCATCGATCGAGCGGATTAATTTCGTTTTGAAATACATACCAGCAGAGGCAACTATAGTTTTAGAATTGGGAGTTGGTTGAATGTCCCCGGCGTGCATTCCTGTCCAATTGATATCGCCATTCTGGCGCCAGGCCAAAGGTATAATTTTTTTTTCAAAATAATCGCCACCATTTTCTGTAATAATCATCCCCACATCACAGCAGAAGAAACAAAACCTATTTGGATTTGCAATGTCGAAAGCGACGCCATCATTCCACCAACTCCAGGCATTTCCGGTAAAGAGGGTTGAACAATCTTCAAAAATTTCTCCCCCATTTGTTGTCTTCCAGATAGCGGCATTCGCATACGCAACTGCTTCATTAGGCTCATTAGGATTAGGTACAATTCCTGCCATCGCACCGTTTATTGTCTTTTTCCAATCTCTTTTCAAGCCCGCTGCCGGTATGACTCTCACACGTTGGTTCCAACTACGACCACCATCATGACTGATAATGATATTCGAAGATCTGCCAATTAAGTAGATAATATTAGGATATCCTGGGTTAATAAAAACATGATGAGCATTATAACTTTTTAGCAAAGAAAAAGCCTTTCCGCTGTTGTCTGAACAATAGAGACCTTTCCCTTTTAAAACGGTATAAAATATTTCTGGATTCTGTTCATTTATAGCAATGGATGATACCTCCCCTGCTGGTAAGTCGCCCAATTTTTGTAAACTTGAAGTCGTTTTTGAGATAAAAAACAATCCCTGATTTGATGCCAGATAAACTGTTTCCATGTCTTTTGGATGACATTGAATATTAAATACCGGATTATGACCTTCCAAATTAATTAATATTTTCCATGAAGCTCCAGCATCCTCAGAGATGTATAAAGCTTGATTCGGGAATGCCGCATACCAGGTTTTTGCTCCCGAATCTGAAATGCTTTTTGGATCATAGGCAATATTGTGCTGATACATTCTGTGAATTATTGTTGGTACATGTAATACGAATTCCCAACTAGTACCACCATTTGTTGAACGATATAATCCAACGAAATCCCCAGCAATAGATACAGCAGGATTGGAGTGATTTTCGACAATGGTAAATACGATATCTGGATTTATAGGATCGACTTCTATTGATTGTCCTTGTTTTCCATAGAGATTTTTACCAAGCACTTTTTTCCATGTCGTTCCCGCGTCATTGCTTTTCCAAACATTTGCGCAGTCCTGTGATAGATAGATTACATTTGGGTTAAACCGACATCTGGAAATACCATGTAAATGTTGATATCCTTCACCACCAATTTTCCCTTCACGAAATTCTTCTTCAGAACGAATTGGCATTACGCGCCAATTTTCATTTTGACCTACTGGTTGGGCTATAAGAAGTTGAAACCTGTTTATAACAACTATTCCAAAAATAGAAATCAGTATTTTAATTAAATTCTTCATAGCTAATTTTTTTATTATTTTGTAATCAATTCGGTTTAGAATCCTGACCATTGTAATTCGAGGCTCTAATTGTTTTGATTTAGCTTCCAGAATTACAGGAAAAATTTTTAAGTAGAAATTCTATATCATAAATAAAAGCGGCAGTGGCAGTACTTCAAATAGTGCTCTGAACCACTGCTACTGCCGCTTTTCTGTTTGGCATCAAGAGAATTGTATCTTGTCTGAATTGAGTGGATATTATATTTTCTGTTTAAATTATCTAATAGTTTAAATCACTGTTTCAAAAAACCTGGAGTTTGATTTAAAATATAAATTCCTATATTCTTGTTGGTTTTGAAGTGAATAATTTTGAAAAAGACGGTTTTATTTTACCAGCAACATTCTTTTCGTCTCATTGAAATTCCCAGATTTGAGATTATAAAAATAAGTACCACTTGGGAAACTACTCGCATTCCAAATAATGCTGTAAGACCCTATATTTTGAAATTCATCAATAAGTTGATAAACCTCTTTGCTGTTTATATCATAAATTTTCAACTTAACGTGAGAGGCTTTAGGTATATTATAAGAAATCATGGTAACAGGATTAAAAGGATTGGGGTAATTCTGATATAGCTGAAATCTATTCGGTAAACCAAAAGATATTTCAATTTTCCCCACAAATTCATAGCTTCCATCATTATCGATCTGCTTTAATTGATAGAAATAATTGCCTTTGATTACATTTTTATCCACAAATCGGTATTGATTTCTTTTGCTTGTTGTACCACTTCCATGAATGAAGCCAATCTTCTTAAAATCTGTTGAGTTTTTAGGGCTACGCTCCACCTCAAAACCATAGTTATTATGTTCTGATGCCGTCGTCCAGGTGAGTTCTACGCCTTCTTCAATTACATGACCTTCAAATTTCATTAATTCTACTGATAAGCCTTTTTTAGCTATCTTGTATATATGAACATCCCACGGCGTAAACGAATCTTGAAATTCATTACTAGTTATGTTTATACTTCTATCTTCACCGTAAACCTGTATCTGTCCAGAAGTTATATTTTCTATATTGAATGTAACATTAATCGAAGGATAATCATTTTCTTTTACCTCTGTTAATCGTGCCGCAAAAATATATATGTTTTCATCATCTTCTCGAACAATGAAATCTACCCGGCTTCCAGTCTCATTAGCATCATCTGTAATCACGGTTTTTGATTCAGGTCCAAGTAAGCCTTCTTTCAAATCATTCACCCAACTCATAAATTTCGCCATCGTCTCGTGATTCCTCGGCGGCTGCGAATGTCCATCTGGTGCAAAATGGGGATGAATTTTAAAACCCTTCACTCCATGAATGACTTTAATCCAATACTCTGACCACATCTGTTCTGGCGTAGGGGGAGGGGTCCATATATAAACCTGATTTTGTTTACAATCCCCCCCCCGGTCTGTGGCAGGACAATCTACTCCAGGGGTACAACAATTAGGAGGTTCGCAATTACATGTAAAATTCGGATACGGCGCTGATTTGGTATACTCGCCATACGAAAGATCACAATTCTCAATCCACGAAAAAATAGGACACAAATCATAATTCCATTCTCTCAACCGATCCAACGCCTTCGCTAATCCCGCAAATGTCACCGGCCCCGGTGCATATTCAACCGTCGCAAACTCTATCGGATAGTAATCAAAACCAATAATATCAGCAATCAATTTTTTCTGACCACCGTGCCAATCCGCTCCATGTAAATAACTATAATCCCCACAATGATTAATATAATAATTTAAATCCCAGGTCCAATCATACGCCACCAGATTCACCGCATGCGGATGATCCGTATCATTACGATGACAAACCTCCGTCCAGGACCGAATCGCATCCGGAAAAGCACAATAATCAGTCCCTCCACCATCCGGCTCATCCGCCCATTGCCAGATTAGTTGAGCCGGATGTACCTTAAAGGTATCAACATACTCCTTCATACTCGTCGTATCACAATCACGTCCTGTTCTGATAACCATTCCTTCCCATCGGGTTCCCGGACCGACATTCATCGCTCCTTTTTGATTACAAAGATTCAACCAATCCCGATAGGTTTCAACCGTATATCCTTCAGCATTCCAGCCCTCATTCGCACCCGAATTCATATAACCATTTTCCACAAAATATATCATATCCCCATCATCCAGTAGAGCATAAATCGGAAAGAATAATTCCCCATTAAGTCTCAACGAATTATTTTCATCAATCCCCACCATTGGAATGCCATTGTGTAAAGTAACCCACGATTTAGTCACCGATTCTTTTATCTGACCGTAGCGATCTAAAATCATAACAACTAACTCGTGTTTCCCTGCTTGTTGGTTTCTATAGTTCGCAGTAAATATTTCTTCAGATTGTAAATTGCCATTTTTTTCAAAAATAACCGTCCCATCTAAAGTAGCCTGTAATTTATCCGTCACTTCCGCGTTTTCAATTTGACAGTATATTTTTTGGGCAATGCGCACTTCCGGATCAGCCATATATAATTCTAGCCTGGCAAATCCCACCACACTAAAAGTAAGGATAATAACCAGGATAATATTTATAGTTCTCATTTTGTTTTCCTTTATTTCATTAATATCATTTTCTTCGTTTGCTTGAAATTATCAACCCTTAACTCGTAAAAATAGATTCCGGTTGGGTAATCGCTTCCATCCCACGCTATATTATAATAACCAGCGTTTTGAAATCCATTAACAAGTTTATCAACCACTTTCCCTGTTAAATCAAATATTGTCAATTCAACCTGATGGTTTTTCGGTAAGTTAAATGAAATATTAGATATAGGATTAAAAGGATTAGGATAATTTTGTTTTAATAATATTTTTTTGGGGATATTAACCACAACTTCAATTTTCCCAATAAATTGAAAACTACCATCATTATCAAGTTGTTTTAACTGATAATAGTAAGTGCCTTCATCAAGGTCTCTATCAATAAATTGATATTGATTTTTATTGACTATTGTACCGTGACCTTTTATAAAAGCAATTTTTTTAAAATTTGATAAATAATTTTGACTCCGCCAAATCTCAAAACCATAATTATTATGTTCTGAAGCTGTTGTCCAGGTCAATCGGACTCCATCTTTAATAAAACTTCCTTCAAATCCCTCCAATTCTACAGGTGTATTTACTTGCCCATCCCAGCCGGCGATTCGCGCCATCATATACCAGAAAGCTTTGGCCTTTATAACGCAATTTAATCCATGACTATGAGCGCAGGTAGTACAACTTGACCCACCGCCTGCTTCAGACCTGACAGGAATATTCTGACAATCTTCCGGATGATTCCGACACCATTCATCACACCAAACACCTGATCCATCCTCTTCTGGATGAAAATTTCCATCCAGATCCCAGGATTCTATATCTGCAAAATCAAAAAGAATTTTATTGTTATCTCTACAATAATCTCGAATCCCGTTATTATTTCTTAGTAACCGTTCATAAGCTTTTTGTTGATGAGTTGGCGGCCCAGGTGCTACTGAATGACCGGTCATATAAAAAAAAGTAACGTTTGGGAATTCTTGTTCATACATTGTTAAAACATCTAAATATTCCTGAATATAAGACCAATCGCTCTCCGACACTTGTCCACACCAACACCAGCCAGAAACATTGAATAAACCAGATTTTAATACGTTCTTAGTACCAGCTTGGGCCGATTCTCCATCCCAGTAACCGAGACGATTTCTACTAGCATCCGTATAAGGCCAAAGCCCTTCCTCCCACATCCGAAGCGCTGGTGGATTTTCTTGCGATGGTAAATTCGGATTACGCTGAGAATTTCTTTCACCGATAGCAACACTATATTTTTTTGAATCAATATAATTTTCCAGATAGTTAAGTCCGGCAATGATTTGAGAGCCATGCGACGTATGCCCATAATGAATTGTTAATCCTTTTGCTTTCTCAAGCCAATAAGCAGGAATTTGATCAAACTTTTGAACGGCCGTATGGTCAATAATGAGTCCCTGTGCATTTACAGAATTAAGAAATATCATAAACATAAAACTTATTATAAAACAATTTCTTTTCGACAACATTTTACTATCCTCCAGTTATATACCACACTATGTTTATTAACTTCCAGATAAATGACTTACAAATAATAGACCATTTTTGATTCGTTAGCTAAGATATTAAATAATAGTATGATACTTCTCTTGGATTTTTTTTAATGTTTAATATTAAGCACAAATATGAAAAATCGATTTCATTTTTGAAAGACTACAATTTGGGAGATATGATATTATGAATTATCGACATGGGCGTGTATATTTTCTAATGATTATTCTTTTAACAGTACCTAATATACTACGGACTTTATCTATGGAATTAAGTTTTAACCAGTTATTAAAAAGATGAAATCCTGTAAACTGAGGTGTCGGGAGAGCAAACATTTTCATCGCAAGTAATCTTCCCCAAACGGCTCTTCTTTTCAATAGTTGATTTTTTTGTGATTTCTCCAAAAGTTCAGGATTCGTTTTTTTTAGAATAATATATCCATTTTTCATGGCTTCGTGAAGAATTTTTCGTCCCTTTTCAGTCCTTACAAGTACCAGGGAATATCCTGGAGCTTCATCATGAATTTCTCTGTACCATGGATCTCCACAAGAAATATCTGCAAATTCAGCCGTGGTATCTGGACAGAGGTAGCAGCGAAAAGGTCGATATGCTTGTAGAAATCCCCAAGATTCATAATAAGAAATATTTTTTGAAGGAGATAACTCTCCTTTTAATTTGACTGAAAACATACCAGGCCAACCCTTTCCACGATAACGTATTTCATCGACTTGTTCTGGATTAATGTTTTTTGATTTTAAAAAATCAAGGACAGCCTGTGTCGATGGAGTACCTGCACAAAAAATTCCGATTGCTAATCCAACTTTTCTATCAAGTTCTGGTTTTAATCTCTGAGCTTTTCTTAATCCCGCAACATCACATGGTTTTCCTATGAAAACACAAGGAGTTTGAGCAGATTCGATTTTATCTAGACTATCACATGGTGAAGCAGGAGAGTAGCGTGAACCTGTTCGTAATAAAAGTTCATCTCTGCTTTGACTTAAAAAAGTCTTGTTAAGCCATGGTTTGTTTGGATCACTACCAATATGTAATACGCCACTCATTGTCCCTTTTTCAAGACAATAGAGCGCGATGCCAGTTGTGACTCCTGCGGAAGAACCATGATAACGTATTTCAGAATCGGCTGCATAACCTTCCCAGACTTCAAGAATGGGCCCCCAGCTTTGCTTTAATTCATTTATGTATTCTTGATGATCATTTAGTATTGAATGTGTTATTTGGTAACCAGGACATACGTTGTAACAATCATTACAGGTATTACAATCTTCCAAAGAAATGGTTGGTCTTATTCCTTCATCGACAACATTCACTAATTTTATCTTATTTTCCTTGCAAATATATTCACATGCCCCACAACCGATACACATCCGCCAGGCTACGACATCTTGTAGATTCTTAATTCGCATATTGTCAATAATATTTTCTTGTTCAGGAAGTTAGATTAAATAATTTTCTCATTTTTAATTTCATTTATGATTATAATTAAACATTTATGAAATATAATAAGCTGAGTTAATTTATTTTACTTTTTTAAAAATATTTTTACATATATCCAAGGGATTTTAATACATTTTCGATTTGTTTTTGATCTGCGTCTGTCGATTTATGGCTCTCTGTTGTTGCGATTTTTGAAAATTGAAATAGCTCCTTCAACATTGCATTTTTTTCATCATGTGAATCATTGGGCCAGATATTATTCTGTTCCTCGGGATCATCGCTCAGGTTATATAACTCATAGTTATTTGATTTATAATCGATGATGAGTTTTGTTGTGTTGCTGCGAATACATCTTAGTTCTATCCCTCTGCTTTCTCTTATGACTTCGCTAAAAGCATATTTTCTTTCAGGAACACTGTTTGGGTGGGTCAATTCTCTCCATAAGGAGACGCCATCCAAATTCCCATTATAGGTAATTCCATAAGCTTCAAAAATTGTTGGCACGATATCAATAAGTTGGACTTGTTCTTCATAAATTTTTTTAATAACTGTGTAAGGTGAATAAAAAATAAGAGGAATCCTTAAAATATTATCATATAAAAAATGACCATGTTCATAGCGAGCATCTGATTGTCGATGGATTTCATCGTGTTCATTAAATGAATCGCCGTGATCTCCCATGATAATGAAAAGGGTTTTTTCTAAAATACCGGTTTTCTGAACAGTTTTTAATAATTTGTTGAGAAATTGATCGGCAATGCCTATCGAACTCAGGTAACCCTTTCTAATTGCATTGAAAATAAGTGGATCACCTGTTTTTACTAAGGCACGAATTCGTTCAATAATTCTAAGATCGACAAGATCTGTATATCTTTCGCCACCAGGTAAGCATTTAAATACTTTAAATAGTTTTAGAAAATTCAGTAATAGATCTATGGGTTTTTTAAACGGTAGCCATGTATTATATGGAGTATGAGTATCCCATGAATGTAAAAATGCAAAAAATTGTTTATCACGAAATTGATTAATTGTCTGTGTAAATTTTTTTGCTGTAAGCCTTAATTCTTTATCAATTCCTTTAATCTTTCTACTTTTTAACATTGGCGTTGAAGCAAATGAGAATGTCAAAATACCTTCTTTTTGAAGTATCTCGAAAATTGAAGGCACATCAGCAGGAAGTTGATGGTGCATATCCCTAACACCTGTTTTGGCGGGGTATAATCCTGTAAGCATTGAAAAATGACTTGGAATTGTAAAAGGCGCCTGAACGATCGCATTTTTAAAAAATACACCTTTATCTCTCATTAATTGAAAAGTAGGGGCAAAGTCATCTTTTAAATTTTCTATATAATCTGAACGAAGGCTGTCAAATGAAATCAAAATAATATTCTGAATTGAATTATGCAAAATTTTTCTCTGTATCATAAATATTATTGCCCTGAATTAATTAAAATTTTTTCGAAATTCCTAACTTTTAACTTAATTTATTTCTTATGAGACTGTTAAATGCAAGCCCCCAGGTGAGAAAACAAAGTACTAAACCAATAATAAAGATAGTCAAGTTATTAACAATAAAAAAGTATTTAAGTGCTAAGCCCGGTAAAATAATAATCGTAGATTTTACCAGACTATTGAATATACATTTGATAAATGCTGTTAATTCCATTTCTATCAATTTTGTTGTCCATAGTAGTTGTAACGTGAATAATATGAACATACTGATCAGGATTGTAAACGCTGCTCCTGAAAGCCCCCAGATTTTAATTGAAGGATAAATAATCGCAATACCAATGACAACTCGAATTATGGCAAAATTTCGTTGTAAGTCTGGTCGACCCAGTGCAAAATATAATTGCATTAAAATAGTGCTATAGAGACGAATCGCTACGAAAACCATGATGATTGCAAAAGGGATTGCAACAGTGCCATATTGCGCGCCATAGATAATTGTAAGTATTTGTTTAGAAAAAATGATTGAAAATACAATTAATGGTATTGTGAACTTAGAGACTATATTTATGATGTTAAGGATATGTTTTCGCAGTGCTTTTTTGTCATCTCGAATCTGTGAAAATAAAGGTAATAAAAGTGGACGTACAATTTTCATGAAGACAACATTGGGTGAGAAGGCCAGGTTTTGAGCAACTGAATACAATCCCAATTGTGACATTGTTAGCATCTTCCCAATAGCAAAAATATCTATTCTTTGAAAAATGGCGGTTAAAATGGGTAAGCCAAACATGCCTCTGGCGAATTTTACTAATTCTTTTAGGCTGGATTTGTCAATTAAAAAGCGAATTTTGAATGGGACGAAGCAATAAGAGATCAAACATATAAGAACATATTCTACGGTAAAACCTAATACGAGAGGCCAGATATTGCGGATATAAATACCTGTTATGATGGAGATGAGGACACCAAGAAATGCTGAACCTTGTAAAATAATTGCCCATTGAAAATATTGTAATTCTTTCTCTAATACATGAATTCGTGGGCTAACAATACCGTTAAAAAATAAAACGAGATATGTTACTCTTAGAGGGATCAATAATTCAGGACTGTTATAAAACTTACACACAAAGGGGGCTGTTAGGATGGCAATGATGAACAGAAAGGTCCCTCTAACAAATGAAAACCACCAGGAAACATTCAGAAACTCATTAGTTGCTCCTTTTTTATTATGAATGATTGCCTGGCGTACACCAACTTCTGTAAAAGCCTGGAAAGTCGCAATTACTGCGATGATTGTTGCCATTAATCCAAAATATTTTGGTACCAGAATCCGCGTTAATATTATATTCCGAATTAATCTGGCTCCGTTCTCGATAATTGCCCCGCCCGTAAGAATAACGCCACCTTTAGCAAATCTGCCTTTTAAGTCATCGGATGTAAAAACTCTTTTTATCCTAGCTATCATGAGATTTGATTGATTTCCTTGAATATATTTTGCACGGTGTCTTTCACTCTGGGAGTAATCTGTTCTAAGTGGGCTTTAATTAATTCATTATTGTCAATTCCTTTTAATATTAATTTTAAGATCGCTTCTTTAGTCATTTCTCGGGGATCGGCAACAAGTGACTCGATTCCTATCGTTTGCATCACACCTTTAAATTTTTTACTATAAGCAATTGAAATAGCCGGGATATTTTGAGAAAGGGCAGCGATGCAGGCATGCATTCTTGAACCGATAAAAAAATTGCAAAGACCAATTATGTACTTGATTTCGTTTTGATTATAACTGTTTTTTACCCTGAAAATTTTTTTCTGATATTTATCTTTTAAATTATGGTATACTTCTCTACAAGCAAGCAAATCGCTTTCTGAATTTTCAATAGTACCAAAAGTATGCGGGATCAGCAAAACATCGATCTTTTTTTCTATTATTAATAATTCAATGATATCATAAATTAACTCTTTATAGTCTATTTTCAAACCGAACATATTCTTACCATCGTAACCACCTCGATATAAAAGCCCGCTTATATTTAAGCCAATCAGGTTTGCATTATTATCTCTTTTTTTAATTGATTCAAATATATCTATATTTCCTGGTTTAATTGGATCTATGATAAATCCTATATCAAAGCAAAATTTGTATTTTCGGGAATTATACTTCTCTTTCAATATTTCTTTAACTTCCTCTAATCCATCGTTGTCTCTTGAGTATACAGTGTATGCTCTATTTAAAATAGACGAAGCTAACCATTTCACCACTCTTCCCTTGAAGGGTCCTAATGTCTGCGGTAATAAAATTAATTTTTTATTCATTAATAGAACTAAAATTTGTGGAAGCGATACATAAATAAATCTTTCGAATCCATAAATATCACTAAAGCTATCACCGCCAGCAATTGAAGCCACAAAATCAGATTCATTTATATACTTTAGGTGCTCATTTTTTGTAATAATTTTATCTATAATTTTTTTGAATGGTAAAATTTTTAAAAAAATTGATGATAAAATCAATCTTACAATATGGTTTCTTAAGAATATATTTTTCGAAAATCTTATATTTATGAGCTTAATAGAAATATATCGGTTTTGAATGAAGATTTGATATTTTTCCTTTTGCTTTTCATAATCCAGTAAAAAGATTTCTGCTTCCGGGAATTGGTGCAAAATAGATTGGATAATTCCTGTCGTCAGTGCACTGACGCCCATATTTTTTGTTGAGAATGTTGCACCTAATAGACAAATTTTTTTAGGTTTATTCATGATTTCCATTTATTTTTAGTCGGTTATCTTAGGTTTGGACAGACTCTATTTAATCTGGGTGAGATTTAAGATAAGATACTGATCTAAGATTGAGTTGAAAAAGATACTAATTTTGATAAATCCCTTGCTGGATTTCCTCCCATGAAAGCATGTGGAGGGACATCTTTTGATACGACTGAACCAGCACTAATAATTGCATTATCCCCGATAGTCACACCAAATAAAATAATGGAACCAGTACCGAGCCATACATTATTTCCAATCGTTGTCTTTTCTTTATTCCGTTTCTCAGAATTTAATACCGGATGTCGGGGACCAAGAATACAAACGTAAGGTCCGGTAGATACTTCATTACCAATTTCTACTGGTCCCATTACAATGTTATGCAATCCAAACCAGCAATTTTCTCCAACAATGATGCTTCCTGCTTTGGCATTCCAAACATTAAATTCCTCGATTATTGTTTTGTGACCGATTGAAGCGCAATATGGAGAAATTCTTGAAAATCGAAAACGATATCCAAACTCAACAAATTCGCCTTTTTCAATATATTTAATTTTGTTATATAAACGAATAGATTTCCAATATATTTTTTTGATATTACTTCTTAATAAGTTTGGAGTTATTAATGTTAGGGTTTTAAATTTCATAATCCAATAATTGTTATGATTACATTATGTGAGGAGCTTTGCTTTTTAAAATTATTAAGTTCATGTTACATTATTTTCCAAAATTGTTAAGTTTTAATTTTATATATTTTTTGAGAAAGAATTAATCCTATTGCGGTATTCGTCCAAAAAATAAAGCCCAGTTGTGGAGAAAATAGAGCGACATTTGTCATCATAAAAATCAAAACAGCATTTGAAGCTATCAAAGCAATCATCAGGCTTCTTTCTTGTGGTATTAATTTTATACCTTTGATAAGATAATAAAAAATTAAAAAGTATAGGATAAGGTGTAAAATAAGACCAATAAGTCCTTCATGTAACAACATAACAGCAAAATGATTATCCCAACTCCAAAAATTCACCTCCCGACCTGATCCGTAAGATAACATTCCTCGCAAGTCCATTACCTGAGCTGAACCATCTCCGTAACCAAAGGCTAATCTTTCAGGAAACTTGATAACCTCCCTAAAAGCGACTTTGAGTAATTCAAAACGATAGTAAAAAGAAGAACCTTCAATCCTTTCAACATCAAATGTTGCAGTCCAAAGTCCTGAAATTGTCTCATAAATTCCTGGACGCATCATTAAAATCAAAATGACCAGATAAACGATAAATAGAGTTTTTTGTTTAATGCGGGGGAATTTAAAAACGATTAATAAAATTAAAGCTACACAAAATCCAAGCCAAGGTCCCCGGCTACCAGAAAAATACAATCCTCCGTAGATTAAAAAAGTACAAATGAAAAAAAGATTTTTACGAAGCGGATTATCCTGCTTATCGAGTATATAAAGACAAATTGGCCAACCCATAGCTAAAGCAGTCCCAAAATGAATGGGATGGGCTAATGTTGAGTAAATTGAATTAATTTTGTCAGGATCAAAGCGCGGATCATTGCTCGGTACGATATAATCAACAGGATTGAATTTAGTATATCTCTCAATTAATCCCAATATCACAATAAGAAAAATAGCGGAGCAAGCACCATACATGATAGAAATAATTGTTTGACGATCGTTCACTGCTTTGGTTAAAATTACGAACAATAATAAAGTCTCTATTGCGAAAACGATGATGCCGTTTAACGATACGGCAAATTTGAAAGCAAATATAAGAGATGCCAATTTAGAGAAAAAAATCACGATTAATATATTTAAAATTGGCATTTTGGGACATTTCTCTTTTAGTTTTCCCTTGTATAATGAGTAAAATGTTACAACTAAGATTATCGCCCTGAAAGCAGTGATTGTGGGTAAATCTGCACCCAACTCTACACAGAGTTCATTAGGTAATAAAATCAAAAAAAAAACTGTAAGAGCGAGTCCCTTGTTGTAATTCCGTACAAGAAAATATAAAATAAATATACTAATTGATAAAACAATAATCAGTCTAATGATGTTCATTTTTTGTAATTTCTAAAATTATAAAGTGAAATACAATTTTTTTAGAAATATATTTAGATTTAATTTATTATATTTGTAATATAAAATTAATTTTTATTAATTATTTAAATACGAAATTACCGTTCTTCGCTTACCTGAGCGACTCAAATATAATTCATTTACGAAATCAATTTCATAATCGAGATCATCTAAAAATACAGTCGTTAACTTATTTTTAATAGAGATTAGTCCATTATTATTATTAAAATGATTATCAACTAAAAGTTTAATTTGTATTTTTCCAATTTCGTGCTGTTCTATTAAAAACTGACTGACTCCTTTCACATGATCGAAGGCGATAATGAACAATGGACCGTAAACTTTTTTCCCACTTTTTGTTATTACAAAATCAGCAGTTCTTCCAGAAATAAAATCTATTAATGTTAATGTTCTTCCACATTGACATTTATCGTCTAATATTCTGCCAAGATCACCAATTTGATACCTTATTAATGGCATCGAGTAGTTTACCAATGATGTTATAATTATTTCGCCGAATTCATTAGTATTTTCATGGCCATTTTCTGGATCAATGACTTCGATTATAAAATGCTCATCAGCAACATGTAATCCAGTATGGTATTCACATTCATGGGCAATTATGCTAAATTCTCGACATCCATATTCGTCATAAACACCACAATTATAAAAAGAACCTATCTCTATCTTCTCTTTTTGATGTATCTTATCTGCGGTTAGAATGATACTTTTAGGCTTATGTATCTTTTTTCCTTGGTCGCGAATATATCTCGTAAATCTCAATATCGCACTGGCGTATCCATGGAAAATATCAGGCTTCTTTTGATTTATTAATTTTAAATACATATTCATGTTTTCTTCAGATAAATCAAAAGCATTTAACATAAAAGTATTTTCCATTAGTAATTTTAACTTTGAATATATCGTTTTTGATTTTTTGAGTTCATTTATATGTCCCCAAAATTCAGCTACTTTCATTCCTGGTAAAAAGTTAGCCCAGCTCCAGAATCTCCAATCCGATGCATCTACTCTATATTGAGTTGTCGAATCAATGAATAATTGAATTGGTGTTCCTGTTGTTCCACCACTGGCTTCAAGCTTCATTTTACTAATGGGAATATTATTCGCTCTTAATGAATTAAAATTTTCTCTTAATGTTGATTTTGTTAATAATGGAAAATTTTTTAGATCTTCCAGGCCAGAGATATCTTCTGGGTTAATACCAATTTTTTCCATCAATTGATGATAATAAGGAACATTATGATAACAATGAGCAATCAATTTTTTAAGACTGGCAATCCTTTTCGCCCTGAGAATTGAACGGTCTTGATATTGAGATTTATACAAATAACGCTGATATTTTTTAGCTAAAAAAAAACGTCTTCCGGAAAATGTTTTACCTAATGGAATGAGCACTTTCGATGACAAATTAGAACGAAATCTTTTCATTGATTATCTTCGCAATTAAATATTTTTTATTTTGTTAAATATGGAGTTAATTACGCTTCCACTATGCTTTTTTTGCCCATTTTTCAAATCCAAGTCCCCATGAGATTACTTTTAAATAATTTAATACTGAATTTGCATAGCCGACATCATAAGAGATTTGCAGAACTTTATTAAAAGGACCCAAAATAAGCAACATCCATAGCCTGATAATAGCTCCCAGGATCATCAAAATTCGATAGAGTTCAGCGTTCATTTTACCATGATGTTTAGCGAAATATTTATATACAGATTCTTTTATCAATACTTTTGAAAAATAGCTTTTCTTATTCTTTTTTGTAGTCGCGCCTAAATGATGAAACATAGCGAAATTATTAAAATAATAGATATTATACCCTATTTGCTTAACCCGATAGCATAGATCAATATCCTCACAATACATGAAATAGGACTCATCAAAGCCATTTAATTTTTTTATAAGGTGTTTTCTGGTAAACATACAAGCGCCGACAATGGCTGCGACATTTTTAATGTCGTCTTTAATTGGCTTTTTATATTTATTTAATAACTTCTCAACATAAATTGCTTCCAGAAAGCGGTTAGTTAGAGTGGGGAATGCATTTAAAAAGGATTTCTGAATGCTGTTATCAGGATTGACTAATTTACAGCCCACCAAACCAGCTTCTTCGTGCTTTTGCATAAATTCGATAATTTTGGTTAATACAGGCTCAATAAAAATTATATCAGGATTCAGGAATAGTATAAATGGTCCCTGGCAAAAAGTAAGAGCACGATTATTCGCTGCTCCAAAACCAAGATTTGCACCATTTTTCAGAATGATAACTTTAGGAAATTTATCCTCAATTGTTTCAATGGTATTATCTTTGGAATTATTATCCGATACTATTATTTGTATCCTTAGATTTTCTGTAAATTGATATATTGATTCAATACATTTCGTTATTAATTGGCAACAATTGTAACTTACTATAACGATTGATAAATCATATTCATTGCTAGTTTTTTTTTCCATTTTTCAAAATTATTATATTAAAGTATTCAACAAATTATTTTCATGAACATTATTTGAAATAAGTTGAGAGGCGATATGTGAAATGCAGATTCTCGTTTTTCCCGAAGGAGATTTTACTATATCGTTGACATACTTTATTTCACCAATCAAATCGTCGTGAAAATGGTTTTTAAAACAATTCATGGTATCTAAAATTTCTCTGAGACAAAATTCTCTATTTCTTACAATAAATATTATTATTTCACCTTTTTTAAATTGGTGAATTTGAAATTTAAAAATACTTTTACTAAGCCCAAAGAGATCAAAAAAGTAAGTACCATGAACCATGCGGTTACTTTTTGTGATAACATAATCAATGGTTCTGCCCTTTAATTCTGAAATCACTCTTAATTTTCGTCCACAAGAGCAATAATTCTCTGATATGATAACTTCATCTCCTAAACGGTATCGCAAGAGGGGCATTGCAAAATTAAACAGAGGTGTAACAATTAATTCTCCGTTGCCGTTAAAGGTGGTTTCAGATGTTATTGGATTTAGACATTCAAAAACAAATAACTCCTCGGCTAAATGTAATCCTTCGTGTTTTTCACATTCATGCGCAATAAAACTAAATTCTCGACATCCATATTCATCAAAAATATCACATTTAAAAAAATCAGAGATTTCTTTTTTTTGCAGTTCACTTATTTTATCGGCAGTGATGATAATACTTTTAGGCGAATACTTGAAACTTATATTATTTGTTTTGCAATATTGAACATAAAAGTAAATAGCCGAGGCATAACCTCTTATAATTTCAGGTCTAATATGCTTTAAATAATTTGATATTTTTTGAAAATTGGACTCAGAAATATTCCAGGAATTAAAAATCTTTGTGTTATCCATTAAATTTTTCAATTTCAAATAGATGCTATTAATGAATTCAAGTTCAAGAGGATGCGCCCAAAAAAGCACTGTTTTCATTCCAGGGATAAATCCGGCATATTTCCAGAATCTCCAATCTTTGGCGTCAAGCATATAACTATTCGAAATATCGGTGCCAAATACCGCTGGAATACCTGTTGTACCACCTGACTTTTCAAATTTTATCAATTTTTTATTAAAATTAGAGGCTATTAACTCATGTTTATGATTATTAATGATTTGCTTTGTAATGATTGGTAATTTTGTTATATCCTTTATCGATTGAAAATCATCAGGCGTTAAGTTGTTTTTATTCAAACATCTACGATAAAAAGGAACATTATTAGCGCAATGTCGAATTAATTTTTGGAATTGTTGATTCTGTAAATTTTCAATTTCTTCTCGTGACCAATATTGAGTTTTTTCTAAGAATTTCTGGAACTTAAGTGCCTTAAAATATTTTCGCCGAGAAAATGTTTTTCCGATTGGAAGAAGCACAAATCTTGAAAGTATAAATTGAAAGTTCATATACAATTATCATAAAAGTAATTAGCAACCTGCATCGGTAACGCATGCCAATAATTACCTTCATAGGTGGATTTCACATATTCTAAAAATTGGAAATATAGTTGTATTGGATATTCTTCAAATCCTTTTTTTTCCCCTGAAATATTCATATAATCTGGGTGAGTATTTAATAGTGCCATGCCACCATGTTCTACAATCCAATCTAACTTTTTTTTCCAGATATCGATATTTTTTTGTTTCATTAATATAAATAATGTAAAATCCTGTGGTAGGGTGTAAGGTAATTCGACATAACCACTTCCGTTAGCGGCATTAGATATATAAAATGGAAAAATAGTTTGTACGCCTGCTGCTTGAGGTTCAAAGGGGTCTGTATCAAAAGTAGAAGCATCGTATTTGATGTTTAAATCAAAAATCCAGTCGAGATTGTGATGCATTGCTGGCGAACGAAATCCTACTGCACCCCATTTCTTTAAAAATTGATTAATAGATTTTGCTCTCTTTTGAAAAATATTTTTAGAATGATAAAGCTTACCATCATGTTTTAAGCCATGAACACCAATCTCAAATCCATTTGTTTTTAAATAATTCATTAAGTCTGACGATAATTTATATCGTAATGGCACAAAATTAACGGATGAACAAAAACCTAACTCCTTTTCCAATTTCAGTAATTGTATGCAGTTTTTGTGACCCTTTTCTGTATCCACATCATGGGTGAGGACTAAAGAGAAACGTTTACCGTGTGGCCATCCAACCCAGTTCTTAGGTTTTGAATTTGCTTCGCTATTAATAGGCCAAATATTCGTATATTTGGCAAGCTGATACTTTACTAATCTCCTTCTTAATAATATTTGAAGTCGTCGTGGAATAATTGGTTTGATAGTATAAAAAATTTTATTAATAAATATTTTCATGACTGCCTTTTTATTAACCCATGTGTTTATAAAGTAAAGATCCAGTAATTTTTAACAATGAAAGAGGTGCTTTTTTCAATAACTTATTTATCCAGGTGACTTCTTTATATGTATCTTGAATGAATTGTTCTTTTTTAAAATCATATTTATAATTAGTAATGATTGTTTCGTTTGCTCCATAAGCAATTTTATATTTTCTAAGCCCTTCATTTTCAAAATCTGTTCTACCAAGAGAAATGCTCTTATATCCATTTTGAGCATATTGTTTCAGTGCTTCCCATATAAGCATATTATTTGGATTTAAGCGATAGTATTTTTGATCTGATGCACCATATTTAAATATTACTTTATCGCCAAAATGTGAAGTAATGAGACCGCCAATAACGTTATCGTTGTATAAGGCTAATGATAAAAATCCTGAGTTGGTAATAATGATATGTTCATAAAATTTTTCAAAGAAATGCCAGGGTTGTGGTGGGACACCGAGTTTTTTTCTTGTAATACAAAGCAATCGATAAAATTCCATCAATGATTCTTTTGTTTGACTTATAACGACTTTTACTCCTTTTCGTGTTGCCCTATTAATACATTTCCGAGCAGAATATTTAAAGTTATAAAAAATTTTTTCTTCTTGTGGAGAGAGATCAATCGTATGGTGATAATATTGTAGAGACCCGATATAATCATTCGAAATATTATTTAGTGTTCGTAATTCTAAATATTTCCATTTTGCATCTTTACCATAACTTATAATATATTGAAATAGATTTTGAAAATATTTTTCGTGGCTGAAAATGGGTTCACAAAAATCAGAAAAAGGTAGTGAGACACCTCTTCGACCCGTTAAATTACTTTTAATTTCCATCACGGGGATCAATGCAATTAATTTATTATCCTCAATTATTGAAAAATAAAGAGGATTATAATTGTAAGATTCAGATAGTGTTTTTGCCCAAGCCAATGAATGGAAAAAGGAATATCCTTGAGATGAAAGTACCAAATCATCCCATCCGTCATAATTTAAGGGATTGATAATTTGTATACTATGGGTCATTTTATCAGCCATCAATTCTCCATGAAAACATATTCTGATCTTCTGTGTAATATTCTTGTTATTTGGATTTTTCTTAAAAATTTTATAAAATCTTTATCATTAATTTTTCTTTCTTTGCGTAATGTACATTTTAGATAACTAAAAATCATCGCTAATCCTCCAATAATAAAAGGGTAAAACATCATTATTTTGAAGGACCGAAGAATAAAAAATAATGGGTGATACCCCATAAAATAACAACAGATACCCTCTTCATAGGCTGCTTTTAGACGTCCAGTACCCTTCCCTTGTGGACGCAAATGGTAAAAAATAATATCATCGAAGCCTATTGCTTTCCATCCATGCATCACAGCTTTGATATGATCAATTCCATCCCATCCCATGCTAGGTACGATTCCACCTATCTCCTCAAAGCAACGTTTTCGATAAACTTTGGTTTCGCCATACGTAAAACCTTTAGAAGCCCTTTCGGGAACCCATTTCCCCCTTTTTTGAATGTAACTCACACCACTGGCAATTCCAAGTTTAGGATCATTATCGAATCTATCTATTATCTTTTCGAAGAAATTGGTATCTAGTTTTAAATCACCATCTAGTTTTACAATAAAATCAAAATCTAAATTCTTAATTAGTTCGAATCCATCATAAAAAGCTTCCACAACACCCTTGCCCCTTTTACGCTTATCATTTACATTTTTTCTATCTAATAGGACAATACGATTGTAGTCTTTGCTATGTAATTCTATGATTTCCTTCGTCTTGTCTGTTGAGCCATCATTGACAATCACCCATTTTAAGGGTTGTAACTTTTGGTTTTTCATTGAGGTTATTGTTGTTTCAATATACTCTTCTTCATTTTTTACTGGTGAAATGATGATATAACGACACATTATCCGATCCTCTCAAATCTAAATCTTATAAGTTTTTGCTAAGGATTGAAATATCAACTGTGGAACTCTACTCCAGTCATAAGCCCCAATCAGTTTTGCACAAAAAGATTCAATTGTGTCATATTTTCCGATTACTATTCGCTTCAGAAAAAAGGGGATAGTATTTTTATTTATATGACCACGGAGAACCGTACAACAGCATAAGTAATTTTCTTTTTTCAAGATATGAGATATTACAGATTTAAATGAAGGCCATTTCCAATGTGTTAATGGAAAAGAAAATGGAAGCGCGAAAGTATAAGGTCTTATCCCTATTTTATCTTTGATTATAGTTTGTGCCTGTGAAATCTCATATTCAATTTTCTCTTTTTTTTGATATGGTAAAAATGTATGAGAAAGTGTATGAGAACCGATTTCAATACCTGATTTGTGAAGTTCTATTATTTCTTCCCAGTTCATCGGGCTTAAATCTTCATAGTATCCTGTTTTATTTGTAGGTGCTAACCATTCAAATGAAGTATTATCACCAATATAACCTACCGCAATAAAGACAGTCGCTTGTATTTTATACTTTTTTAAAATGGGAAACGCATTATAAAAGGTTGTTTTGTAACCATCATCAAAGGTAATAATGACAGTCTTATTTTTGATTGGAATACCGTTCACTAAATTTGTCATGAGCGTTTTTAGTGGAATAATATTGTATGATTCTTCCCTTAAAAACTGAATTTGACGTTCAAATTCATCAATTGTGACAGAGTTGTCCTGAAGATAGTTGACATCTTTTTGTGAAGCAATATTATGATATGCCAAAATTGTTATTTCTTTGGGGTGATTGGCCAGGAAATGACAGACAATATTAGTAGAAATTAAATTTTCGAGTTTAATCATAATGCTTAGCCCCATTACAAATCAAATTGTCTACAATTTGGTAATAGACTTTTTTATGTTCCTGCCAACCATGTTTTTGAATAAATTCTTGTGAATGACGAAGTAATCTTTCCCGTTCAGAATTATTTTTATATAATGATATAATTTCTTTGGCAAGATCATGGGCATCATTTGGCGTAAAAAATTTGACCATGTTCTCATCGTAATAGTATCGATGTACTTTTGTTCCGGAGATGACTATTGGAATACCGAGTGCTATATATTCTAATCCTTTGCCACTTAGAGCTTCATCAGCGAAAATAGAATCTTTTGTCGGTACAATCCCCAGATCAGCTTTGTCAAGTATTTGAGGAAGTTCATAAAATGGTACACCATGATGGAATTGTACGCAATCATTTATATTGAGGCTTTTAGTAAGTTCTATAAAGACTTCACGTAATCTGCCTCCACCATAAATTGCCAAAGATACATTTGGAATATTTTTTTTGACCATTGGCATTGCTTTGAGTAAAGTATCAACGCCAAAGTGTTCCTCTAATGTTCCATGGTAAAAAAGATTAAAGCCATTTGATAATTTATTCTCTAATGGCTTAAATAATTCATCATCCGCAACGTTTAATAAGACAGTACATTTATTAGGCTTTACAGAACGATTTATTAATTTTTCATGCCATAGATCGGTAACGGTAATTATATGATCAGCAAATCTTGTCGAGAGCCTTTCCAAAAATTTTAAAATCTTAATGATTGTTTTATCTTCAGATACATTGAGTTTACGCATGTAAAGTTCAGGACCAATGTCATGAATATCCAGTATGATTTTGGTCCCCAATAATTTAGGAATTAATGAAGCAAAAACAATGACATCTGGTGGTGATGTTACATGGATAATGTCATAACGTTTTTTAATACTTAAATAACTTAAAAATATTGCAGACTTAATGATGAATAAGGTTAGGTTCGTGAAATAACTAATTGCTTTCTTTTCATTTGAAGGTCTTGATTGGATATAATACAGATTGAGGCCATTATATTTCTGAATTATTTTGTCTTTATTATTATCACCAAGACAAATAATATCAACCACAAACTCTTTATCCTTTAATGCTTTTGCCTCTCGATATAGGATAGCATCAAATTTAAATCTCGAATAGTATAAGAAACAAGCCTTTTTAATCTTATTTTTTTTTGATTTTGAATTGAATAATATCATCCGATTACTTTTATTTTGATAGGTGAGTGTTCTTTTTTAAGGAAAATATCTTACTTTATAAAACTTTCTATATTATTGACTGCATATTCAATCTGCTCTCCTGTCAATTCCGGAAACATCGGCAACGAGACATATTCAGCGGCGCATTTCTCAGCTACTGGAAAACTACCTTCGGGTAAATTCAGAAACTTGTAGGCTGCCTGAAGATGAATGGGAATCGGATAATGAATTCCACAATAAATTTCTTTCTCTTTCAAATAATTGATAAGCTGATCCCGATTTTGAACACGAATGGCATAAACATGATAAACATGTTTCGCATATTCGGCCTCAAAAGGTAC
>Ga0180437_10002820_pt1 | contig 26871 bp, 22 predicted proteins | sample SS_ome_4_FD_132410 | JGI IMG/M metagenome (GOLD analysis project Ga0180437, IMG submission 132410) | Hypersaline lake sediment archaeal communities from the Salton Sea, California, USA - SS_3_D_1 metaG | ecosystem: Environmental > Aquatic > Non-marine Saline and Alkaline > Hypersaline >... | reverse complement strand
GGAGGCCAGCGCTCTTTAAGCCTCCTCCTGGCGCTGCGCACGGGGATGCGATACCATTGCTGATGGAGCGCGATGTCGAAGTCCAGCACGTTGTTCATGATGGCTACCAGTACCTCGCCGCGAGGGCCTGGGCCATCAAGCGCCGCTACTTCGCTGCCATTAGGCATTATGTGGCTCCCCCAACAGGCCACGAAGCCGCTGAACCGATTCATCAATCTTCTTTCACACGCAAAGAAGCTTACTACTAGTCCTTGTGTTTGTCAAGGACCGAGCGACCGTGATCCGACTTCCGACTGATTGAGTCGTCTTGCGCGAGAGCAGCAATTCCATGTCCAGAACTCCGAATCGCATCCTACTGTGTCTGATCCTCGTTCTCGCTCTCACCGCCTGCGCGCTGCCTTCCATCGTGAGCCAGGAGGCCACTCCCTCCCCCGTACCGCCAACTTCCACCATGACCCAGGTCTCACCAGCACCCACGAAGACGGGTACACCCCAACCCACCGAGACGCGCAAGGCCCGCAGCAGGAGAACACCCACGCCCATCCCCGCCCCGCCCACACCCACCGAGATCTGGCAAATGGAGCTAGAGGACCTGCCCCCCATGTCCCTCCAGGAGTGGCCGCGCCCGGCGCAGGACAACGGACTCTGTATTCACTTCATCCCCGAGGAGTACCACACCCCGGAACACCTGGACCACCACATCTCTCGCCTGCTGAGCATGAAGATGAAGTGGGCGCTGGTCATCTACGGCGACGAAAACCAGCTTCAGATGGCCGCACCCAGGTTCCGAGACGCCGGCATCACGGTGGTCTGGCGGAAGATACTCTACCCCGGTGAGAAGTATTACGACTGGGGTCGCGACGCCCAGGTCCTTCAGAGCTTGGGCATGCCCCCGTACATCCAGATCTACAACGAGGCCAGCCTGGAGGCGGGTTGGGAGGACCCGCCGGTTTCTAAGGAGCGCTTCATGCAAGACCTCCTCCGGGCGGCGAGGGACGTCTACAACGCGGGAGGGTACGTGGGTCTCCAGTTCGTAGACCCCCAATGGCTCCGGGAGGCGCTGTATGAGATCAGGCTCCATGGCGGTGAGGCCATGTTTGGCCGGATGTTCTTCGTGCCCCATCCCTATGGGCTGAACCACCCCCCGGCATATCAGGAGGACCTCAACGCCGTCTTGGGTTTCCTCACCTTCGCCCAGGTCTTCCAGGAGGAGATCGGCTTCGTGCCGCCCATGATCGCCGGTGAGGGCGGCTGGATGTACGGCGCCACCGACGACAACCGCTTCCCCAAGATCGACGACCAGCTCCATCGGGATTACCACGTGGAGGTCTTCAACTGGTTCCGCACGGGAACCCTCTCCAATGGAGAGCCCCTCCCCGACTACCTATTTGCCTTCTGCCCCTGGCTCCTGGCCTCCAAGATGGACGACAGCGCCTGGTTCGACAGCTTCGCTGGGGACCACACGTTGACCATCGAGGCTGTGAGGAACATCCCTCCCTTCATCCGCCGCTTCACCTGGGACTAGGCCGCTACACCCCGAACCGAGCATCCTGAGTAGCCACGAAGTGGCATATCGAAGGGTGCGACGTCACCACAGCCAGCAACAGTATCACCCCGCACGCTTCGATTCGGGCTCCGCCCTACTCAGCATGCTCGTCCTGCAAGGGCTAATGTCACCCCCTCGTCAACTACTCACCCCTCAAGCAGCAGAAGCAAGAAATGGACCTCAGCCGGGTGTTTCCCCTCCCTTGAGGGGGGGATTAAGGGGAGGGTGATCCCGGTGCCCTGCCTCCTCACCCCCTCCTCCATCCTCCCCCATCCAGGGGGAGGAAACTCTCCGTCGTTTGTGGTGTGCGCTTCTTTGCACAAGAAGGGCTGAAGCCCTCACTACAAACCGCCTCCACCCATTGCGGGCACCAAAGTACTATTGACTCGTCCCCTCCCGCCCACTAGACTAGTACTAACCGCGCGTCCAGAGGAACTGCATGCACAAGCTGGCACCGATTCGAAAGATTTTGCGCCTCCTCCCCACACTCCTGCTGGTGCTGAGCCTCGCTGCCACAATAACACCAACAGTCTCGGGGGCCAGCGTCAACCTGACCACCAACTGGGGTTTCGAAGGAGGCTTCAAGCCCAACGGGGTAGGAGTCGGCTGGAGCCATTTCGTTCTCAGCGGTAACGTCACCTTCGCCAACACCATCGAGTACTTCTGGCCCGGCGCTGAACACACCGAAGGCGAGACCTCCCAGCTTCTCATCTCCAAGACCGCGTTCAGCGCCGGGCTGTATCAACGCATCACGGGCGTCACCCCAGGCCTGCCCTACGCAGCCAAAGCGGCCATGCTCACTTTCTTCGAGAGTTCTGCTCCGCCGACCAACGACGGCACCATGCAGAAGCTGGTGGGCATAGACCCCTATGGCGGCACCAACCCCAACTCCCCAACAATCATCTGGAGCCCGATGGACGACCACGACGAGGCGCCCTGGGTGGACGTTCGTGTGGCCGCAGTGGCCAAATCCAGCGCCATCACCGTCTTCATCAGGGTCAACTGCCTCCAGCCAGTCAGTCACCCTTCCCTGGACAACCAGGTGTTCATCGATGCGGTGATGCTGGCCCGAGCGCCAACGGTGAGCGCCTCTTCGCCGCCGATGAGCTACTCCCCCACCTTCACGGTGACCTGGGACAACGGGCAGCCCGCTCCCGGGGGATACATCGTCAAGTACGACGTGCAGTACAACGACGACGTGAACGATACCTGGGTCCTGTGGCAGGATCGCACACGCGACACCTCAGCTCAGTTCACGGGGGTGGTGGGACGGACCTACACCTTCCGCGCCCGAGCGTATGAGAAGTACACCGCCTGGTTCAGCATCCGCCTCGTCGGTGCCTGGAGCGAAGGCGACACCACGACCAAGGTGACGACAATCGGAGGGGCCCAGGGCTACGTGAGGGACAATCGGGGCATACCCTTGCTCACAGGCACAGTTCGGCTCGTGGGCACGGGAATCAAGAGCGACACCAGAGAGGGCGGACATTACCACCTCGTCCCCTCCAGCCCAGGGACCTACGACGTCGCGGCCAGCGGCCTGGGCTATAACGCGCATCCTGCGGTATCAGCAATCGATTTGCAGGAGGACCCAGCCACAGTGGATTTCACCTTGCGGCCCCTCGATGACGTCGCGCAGAATGGGGACTTCGAGGATGGGCTGTCCAGCTGGCACACCGTGCCCGGCAGCATGGTCGACCCGGAAGTGATAGACGTAGGCATCAGGAGCGGCGGCCATTCACTTGCCCTGGGGAAAGACTCGAGTACTAGCGGTACCTGCGAGGTCACGCAGACGGTGTACATCACTCCCGGCATGCACCAGCCTACGCTATCCTTCTGGTACCGCACCCCGGGAGCTGATGGAGATGACACTTTCGAGGTGGGTATCTACCAGGGCGATCCCTGGACCTACCAGGCACTGCTCAGCGTCAGCCCCAGCGCGGAATGGACCCACGCCTGGCTCGACGTCTCCGCCTACACAGGCCAGGCATGGATCTCCTTCGCCTACCACCGGACAGGTGACCAGGACTTCGTCGTCTACCTCGACGAGGTGAGCCTGGGCCGCGCATCGGGGGGACCCCTCAAGGGCTATCTGCCGTTGTTCCCCTGAACCGGCTGAAGCAGGGTTGATCCGCCTGGGACAGGACTTCAGCCCGGCGACACTCACGACCCCAGCGAGCCAAGTCACCCCACGGCACGTGTCAGACCCTGAGCCAGAGGCGGAAGGACAAAGAACACGCAATTGATCGTCGCCTGGCATACCAGGCTTGTCGCCAGCCCGTGCATGGCCCTCACGTAGCCGTACACGAAGCCCAGCAAGGCCATGCCGCACACCAGGGCCGCCAGGATGGGCAGGTGCCCATCCCAGGTGACCGGCAGGAAGTAGACCACACCGGCCCCCGCGTACAACAGGACGGAAGGCCACAAACCCTTCTGTCGGTACACAAGACCACGGAAGTAGAGAGCCTCTACTGCCGGCATGAGGAGCACCGCGCCCCACAGCAGGCTCAGAATGCTGTCCGCGGCGAAGAGACGCTGGGAAGTGGCGGTGAGGAAGTCTCTGAGCACCAAGCACACAGGCACAGCAAGAAGCACGCCCACCACGGCGCCACGGGCCAGCTCAGTGAGTGTGTACGAGAACTGCACCTTCTGTCCGGTACCGTGGACCACCGCCAGGACAAGAAGGGTCGACCAGGCCAGCGTCAGACGCACGGCTTGGTCCAGGCCCCAGGTCGCCACTCCCACGGCGGCGAAGATGGCGAAGGCCAGGTAGGCATCGATCTCAAGCTTCCCGCGAGACGCCCGGCCCTTGCGCGCCACGACTATGCCCTACCCTGCATCACTCGCCGGAAAGCGTCTAGGGAATAGTGGATATCCTCCTCTTCGATTCCGTGGTGGGCCACCGCCCGGAACAGGCCCGCGCCATAGTAGCTCACTTTCACACCTTCCTTGTCCAAAGCGGCGAGCAACTCCGGAGGCGTCCACCGATCCGTCACCAGGGTGAAGAAGGCCATGTTCGACTGGACTGTCTCCAGATCCACCACGAGCCCGTCTATCCTGCTCAACCCCTCTCCCAGGAGTCGCGCGTTCTTGTGATCCTCCTCCAACCTGCCCACCATTTCGGTGAGCCCCACTATGCCCGCTGCCGCTAGGACGCCAGCCTGTCTCATCCCCCCGCCCAGCATCTTTCGATTCTTCCTGGCCCGGCGGATGAAGTCCTTCGTGCCCGCCACTACGGAACCCACCGGCGCGCACAGACCTTTGGACAGACAGAACATCACTGAGTCCACGTTCTTCGTCAGTTCCTTGACGTCCACCCCCAGACTGACCGCAGCGTTGAAGATGCGCGCCCCGTCCAGGTGCACTGAGATCCCCCTCTCTTTCACCGGCAAACAGATAGAATCCATCTGCTCCGGCGACAGAACGCAGCCGCCGCACTTGTTGTGCGTGTTCTCCAGGCACAAGAGCCTCGTAGGTGGGTAGTGGATATTCTCTCCACGGATGGCCGCCTGCACGGCCTCGGGTTCGAGCATGCCGTTGCGCTCATTGGGAACCAGGTGAACCTGCACCCCGCCGACAGCAGACGCTGCGGCCACCTCGTACACGAAGATGTGGGCCTTGTCCCCTACGATGATCTCATCGCCACGCTGGCAGTGTGTGAGCACGGACACCAGGTTGCCCATCGTGCCGCTGGGCACGAAGAGCGCCGCCTCTTTGCCCACCATTTCGGCCGCCAGGGACTCCAGTCTGTTGATCGTCGGATCCTCTTCAAGTACGTCGTCACCCAGCTCCGCTTCGTACATCGCCGTACGCATGGCCGGAGTGGGCAACGTTACCGTGTCACTCCGCAGATCGATGTTCCTCATTTAGACCTCCTAATGGGACTCTGGACAGCGAGCAAGGCACGGCAGCGCCCCGGGTCCACGCTTTCCGGTTGCCCAGTTACAATGCACCCCGAACGTGCCCTGCCGCGCAAAGCTTTTGTCGCTCCTGGTGCCCACAAGATAGCGGGCCCTCGCGGGCCCAGCGTGAAAACCCAATCCTGACCCTAGCGGCGCTCTGCCGCGGAAACTCATCGCATACCAATCACTGGCTCGCTCATGCCCTCAGTCAGGTAGGCGCGAGCCAGGGCGGCAGTGCTGAAGGCGAAACCGACACTTCCCGAGCCATCGACAACGATCACACCTCCGCGACCATCTACCCTGTCCTTTAGGAGCTCCACAGCCAGCTCTGCGGCCCGCTGCACCGGCTGTCCCTCTCCAATCAAATCGAGCGTGGTCTTGGCCAGCACGACCCTGGTAATGCCTTCTCCCCAGCCGGTGCACGCCGCTCCTCCCACCTGGTTGTCGGCATACACCCCACAGCCAATCAGAGGAGAGTCGCCCACGCGTCCCGGATGCTTGAATGGGCTCCCCCCTGTCGAATCGCCAGCGGCCATATTACCGTGAGAATCCAGAGCTACTGCCCCCACGGTATCTCCGACGCCAGCGGCCTGCACGCTACCGTCCTGCGATACCTTCTCTCTTTGCCACTCTTCCCACAACCTCACCTCGCGTTCGACGATTAAGTCGTGGGGATTGCACTCCTCAATGCCCGCTGCCCTCGCGAAGTCGACGGCCCCTTCAGCAACCAGAAGTACGTTCTCGCTCTCCAGGACCCTTCTGGCGAGGGTGATGGGGTTACTGATGCCCTGCACAGCGGCAACAGCGCCCGCTCTCAACTCTCGGCCGTCCATGATGCTGGCATCGAGCTGGACCTCGCCCCGGGCATTCAAGACAGCGCCAGTGCCCGCGTTGAGTACCGGGTTGTCCTCCATCCTTCTGATGGCCGCTTCCACGGCATCGAGAGCACTGCCACCCGCCTGCAAGATCGACCAGCCTTCCAGCAAGGCCGCCCTGCAGCCCGATTTGTGCGCATCAATTAACTCGTCGGGGATGTCCCAGGCCCCTCCATGAACAATCAGCGACACTCCCATGACGCCTCTCCTGAACCATCTGCGCGCTGCGTAGCTTCGTTTTCGAGCAGGCCAATTTTACTTTAAGGGTCATAGGCTGTCAACGGGCTGGACAAGTGGTCGAAGATATTGTATAATAAGGATTCGAACTTCCGTTCTACGTCTTCCGATTCGCGAGTGAGCATGGGGTCAACCAGAGAATAGACGGAGACAACAGGAATGCCCGATTTCGCGCTTGTCACAGACTTTCAGCCCACAGGTGATCAGCCTCAGGCCATCGCGAAGCTAATCGAGGGACTGGAGAAGGGATACTCGCATCAGACCCTGCTGGGAGCCACGGGCACCGGCAAGACATTCTGTATGGCCAATGTCATCCAAGCTGCTCAGCGACCTACCCTGATCATTGCCCATAACAAGACCCTCGCCGCTCAGCTGTACTCCGAGTTCAAGGACTTCTTTCCCCAAAACGCGGTGGAGTACTTTGTCAGCTACTACGACTACTATCAACCTGAGGCCTACATACCATCCACCGATACCTACATCGAGAAAGACGCGGACATCAACGACGAGATTGACAAGCTTCGTCTGGCCGCCACTTCGGCCCTCTTGAGCCGGAGAGACGTGATCATTGTGGCCAGCGTCTCCTGCATCTTTGGGCTGGGTTCGCCCGAGGAATACGGCAAGGTTGTCATCTCGCTGCACAGAGGTGAGGTGCGCAAGCGGGACAAGGTATTGCGGCACCTGGTAGACGTGCACTACGAGCGCAACGACTACGAACTGAGCAGGGGCAAGTTTCGCGTGCGAGGCGACACACTGGAGGTGCAACCTGCCTACGAAGAGTTCGCCTATCGCATCGAGTTCTGGGGCGATGAGATCGAACGCTTGGTGCAGGTAGACACACTCACCGGGGAGATTTTGGCCGAACGGGACACTGTCGACATCTACCCCGCCAAGCATTTCATCACGCCTGAGGACAAGCTCGTGGTCGCCGTGCAGGATATCAGGAACGAGCTCGACGCTCATCTGGAATCCCTGAGGGCCGAGGACAAACTATTGGAGGCCCAGCGGCTAGAGCATCGCACCAACTACGATCTGGAGATGCTCCAACAGATAGGATACTGTTCCGGCATAGAGAACTACTCCCGTCACTTGGCCCAACGGCCGCCGGGAAGCGCTCCCTGGACACTCCTCGACTACTTTCCCGATGACTTCTTGCTGATCATCGATGAGTCTCATATGACTATTCCCCAACTACGCGGTATGTATAAGGGGGACCGGTCGAGGAAAGAGACGCTGGTGGATTTCGGCTTCCGCCTGCCCTCTGCCCTGGACAATCGGCCTCTCAGGTTCGAGGAGTTCGAGAAATACGTCTATCAGGTCATCTACACCACGGCCACTCCGGGCCCCTACGAGTTGCAGCACAGTAAACAAGTCATCGACCAGATCATCCGGCCCACCGGCCTGATAGATCCGGAGATCATCGTCAAACCAACCAGGGGACAGATAGACGATCTGTACCAGCAGATTCAGGAAAGGGTATCCCGGGGCGAGAGGGTGCTGGTAACCACTCTCACCAAGCGCATGGCCGAGGACCTATCGGACTATCTGGCGGACATGGGAGTGAAGGTTCACTACCTCCACTCTGAGATACAAACCATCGAACGCGTGGAGATACTGCGCTCCCTGCGCTCTGGGACTTTCGACGTGGTGGTGGGCATCAACTTGCTGCGCGAAGGCCTCGACCTGCCCGAGGTATCCCTGGTGGCTATCCTGGACGCCGACAAAGAGGGGTTCCTCCGCTCAGAGCAGGCGCTGATCCAGACCGTTGGACGGACCGCGAGACACGTCAACGGCCAGGCGATCATGTACGCCGACACAATCACGGGTTCCATGCAACGGGCTATAGACGAGACCAACCGCCGAAGAAGAACACAGATGGAGTACAACGAGCGGCACGGGATCGAACCGCGCAGCATAGTGAAAGCCATCAAGGACCTCACAGACCAGGTCCGCGAGGTGGCGGAGGAAAAGGCCGAGTACGTAGTCGCCAGCGATATGCCCAAAGACGAGCTAGCCCGCGTGGTAGAGCAGCTGGAGAAGCAGATGAAGGCAGCAGCGGCAGAGCTGGAGTTCGAGAAGGCCGCCATGCTGCGCGACCAGATCCTGGAGCTCAGGCAGGCCCTACAAGACGAAGAGTTGCCCGAGTGGGAGCGAATCCGGCAGAGGGACAAGCAGAGACAGCTGAGACGAGGTTGATCCAGTTCTCGATACCATAGGCCCAAGAGGCATGCATGCCACAAGACAAAATCATCGTTCACGGAGCTAGAGAACACAACCTGAAGAACGTGGATGTGGAGATACCGCGCGACAAGTTCGTGGTCATCACCGGCATATCCGGTTCTGGCAAGTCCAGCCTGGCCTTTGACACCATCTATGCCGAGGGACAACGGCGCTACGTGGAATCTCTGTCCGCCTACGCCCGTCAGTTCCTGGGTCAGATGGAGAAGCCCAGCGTGGACCAGATTGAGGGCCTCTCCCCAGCGGTGAGCATCGACCAGCGCGGAGTCAGCCACAACCCCAGGAGCACCGTAGGCACAGTGACGGAGATCTACGACTATGTGCGTCTGCTGTATGCCCGCGTCGGCGTCCCGCACTGCCCCCAGTGTGGGCGGGTGATCTCCCAGCAATCAGCCGAGCAGATAGTGGACTCCATTCTGGAGCTCGCGCCAGCGACCCGGATATTGATCCTCGCTCCTCTGGTCAAGGACCGCAAAGGTCACCATCAGAGGATCTTCGAAGATGTGCGTAAGGCCGGATACGTGCGGGTGAGAGTAAACGGCGAACTGCGAGACGTGGAAGAAGAGATTGAGCTGGAACGATACAAGAAGCACACGATCGAGGTGGTAGTGGACCGGCTGGTCTTGCCTGAGGACGAGGAGGGTCTGGACTCGTTCCGTTCCCGCCTCACCGATTCCGTAGAGACCGCGCTGCCTCTGGGAGACGGCTTGGTCATAGTCAGCGACGTCTCCAGTGAACCGCCTCAGGACCTGCTCTTCTCGGAGCAGTTCTCCTGTGCCCACTGCGGCATCAGCCTGGGCGAGATAGAGCCCCGCACGTTCTCCTTCAACAGCCCTCACGGCGCGTGCCCCACCTGTCAGGGTATCGGCACCAAGATGGAGATCGATCCCGACCTGGTGATCCCCGATAGGAGCCTGTCCCTGAAACAAGGTGCCATCGACCCCTGGAGCCGTCGCACCACGTCTGAGTCGTATTTCTGGCAACTGGTCAAGGCGGTTTCCGACCAGTTTGACTTCTCTACCGAGGTTCCCGTCCGGGAACTCACGCCCGAACAGCTGAACATAGTGCTGTACGGCAGCTCGGACAAGGAGATAACCGTTCGTTACAAGAGCCACCGTGGGCGGGCGCGACACTGGACCACTACCTACGAAGGGGTGATCCCTAACCTGGAGAGAAGATATAGGGAGACCAGCTCCGAGCACATCCGGAACGAAATAGAGCGGTATATGAGCACGCATCCCTGCCCTGCCTGTGGCGGGAGGCGGCTACGGCCCGAGAGTCTGGCTGTGACCGTGATAGGCAAATCTATCGACCAGGTCACATCGATGTCCGTGAGCCGCGCGCTGCGCTTCTTCAATGAGACGCCAAAGCAGCTTTCCAAGAGAGACCTGGCCATCGCGGAGCGCATCCTGAAGGAGATCAGGGAGCGCCTGGGTTTCATGGTCAACGTCGGGCTCGACTACCTGACCCTCAATCGTTCGGCGGCGACTCTGGCTGGCGGTGAGGCGCAGCGGCTGCGCCTGGCAACACAGATTGGATCACAACTCATGGGCGTCCTCTATATACTGGACGAGCCAAGCATCGGCCTACACCAGAGAGACAACAAGCGACTCATCGATACCCTGATGCAGATGCGCGACCTGGGTAACACCCTGCTCGTGGTGGAACACGATGAGGAAACGATGCGGTCTGCTGACTACATCGTAGATCTGGGGCCCGGCGCTGGCGATCACGGTGGCCATGTGGTGGCGGCTGGCACTATCGAGGACATCATCGCGGTGCCCGAATCCGTCACCGGCCAGTACCTATCGGGCAAGCGAAGCATACCCGTTCCGGAGTCCCGTCGTTCTGGCAACGGCAATAGCCTGATCATCGAGAAGGCCGCACAACACAATCTGAAAGAGATAGACGTCACCGTTCCCTTGGGCAAGTTCGTCTGCATCACTGGGGTGTCCGGCTCGGGCAAGAGCACACTGTTGGTGGACGTCCTGTATAGAAAACTGGCCCAGACTCTGCACCGCGCCAAAGCCAAGGCCGGCCAGCACCAGGATGTGTTGGGCATCGAGCACCTGGACAAAGTGATCAACATCGATCAGTCTCCGATCGGACGGACTCCGCGCTCCAATCCAGGAACCTACACCAACGTCTTCACCTACATCAGGGAACTCTTCTCCACCCTGCCCGAGGCCAAGCTCAGAGGCTACAAGCCCGGGCGCTTCTCCTTCAACGTGAAGGGAGGCCGGTGCGAGGCCTGTCAGGGGGACGGCATCATCAAGATCGAGATGCACTTTCTGCCCGACATCTACGTCCCTTGTGAGGTGTGCAAGGGCAAGCGGTTCAACCGCGAGACCCTCCAGGTCAGATATAAAGGCAAGAACATCGCCGAGGTCCTGGACATGACCATTGAGGAAGCGATGGCCTTCTTCGACAAGATCCCTCGCATCAAGCGGAAATTGCAGACTTTGTGGGACGTAGGGCTGGGCTACGTCAAGCTCGGCCAGTCGTCCACCACGCTGTCGGGAGGTGAGGCTCAACGGATCAAGCTCGCGAGAGAGTTGTCCAGGCGGGCCACGGGCAAGACTCTGTATATCCTCGACGAGCCTACCACCGGCTTACACTTCGAGGACATCAGACGGTTGCTGGACGTACTCAACAGATTGGTGGAGACGGGTAACACAGTCATCGTTATCGAGCACAACCTCGATGTCATCAAGTGCGCCGACTGGATCATCGACCTTGGACCCGAGGGGGGCGACGAAGGCGGCCGCGTCATCGCTGAGGGTACACCGGAACAGATTGAAGAGATTCCTGAGTCGTACACGGGGCAATTTCTCAAGGAGGCACTTGACGGCCAACGCCCCTAGGGCATTCGCAAGATTGAAGGGCGCATATCATGGCAGACTGGAAGAACATGCTCCAGGACGATCCGACCGACTGGCTCCTGGACGAAAGCAGTCCGTCAACCCGCTACTTGACTCTGGTCAAGCTGCTGCACAAACCGGAGGAAGCCAGCGAGGTCAAGGCGGCCCGGCACGCCATTTCTCTCTTTGATCCGGTGCGCAGACTACTTGAGGCTCAGCGCCCTCAGGGGTACTGGGGCAGGGACAAGCGGCCCTACCTCGGTGTGGCCAAGTACTTGATCACCCTGGAACACCTGGCATTTCGGGGAGACGATGAGCGGGTGCACACAGCCATCCACCACCTTTTCGAAAACGCCCAGATGGACGATGGGGCCTTCACTGCCGCCGATTTCGAGAGGGGCAGAGAGGGGGTCGTCCCCTGCTTCACCGCCAATGCCGTACATCTCCTGCACTGGTTCGGCTATGGCGAGGATGGCCGAACCCAGAAGGCTGTGGACTACCTGCTCCAGACCCAGCGAGATGACGGCGGATGGCTGTGCTTCGAGCGCGTGAAGAAGACCCACGCCTGCTTCTGGGCCACGGCGAAAGTGCTGAGGGCCCTGGAGGCTCTTCCCCCCGAAAGGCAAGTGAGGGAGGTTCAAGAAGCTCGTCAAGCGGCTGTACAACTGTTCCTGGACAATGGTCTCTACCGCCACCACAGCGAGTTCGGCAAGGTCAGTACCCGCTGGTTCGAGTTCGCGCGGCCCCTCTTCGCCAGCACAGACGTCTTGGAAGTGCTGGAGCTTGTGGCGCCATTCGTCTCTCCGGATGACGAACGGATACAGGAGGGGCTGAGACTCATCCTGAAGAAGCAGGATCGACGTGGCCGCTGGTCTGCCGAACGAGACGTCCCGGTGAGAAAGACGTTTCCTATCCTATTCGACGACGTGGGCCAGCCCAGCAAGTCGGTGACTCTGCACGCCCTCAACATGCTGAGACGACTCTAGATCCCAGATTATCCAGTTCGCAGGACCTCCGGGTGGTCTTCGTACTGCTGACCGTTGACCACATTTCCAGATTAGGAGACATCAGGGCAGACTACACTGCTGAGAGACACATTCCTGTGAACAAGACTGGTGAGGGTGATGAGGTCGGCTTCTCGCTGCCGGCCGAGAGCCTCGATGAGCCGTTTCCGAGTAAGGGTCTGAGCATCGTCCGGCGGAGGGATAGAGAGGAGATCCCTACTCGCATGAGCTCCCAGACCCTGCAACTGGTTGCGGAAGAGAACGGACGGCTGATCGCGCTCCTCGACGCGCAAGTATGGTCTTGGCGTGGGTACTCCGGATCTGAAACCTCTTGGTGGACCAAGACTACCGCCGCCAGGGCATAGGAACGGAGGAGCTACGCAGGGCGAGTGAGTTCGCCGAGGAGAAACGCTGCCGGGCCATCTCACTGGAGGCTCAGGCCACTAACTGGCCAGCTCTGAACTTCTGACTTTCGGCGGGGTTCCAGGTCTGTGGGGTGGACGACCACAACTACACCAACCGGGACCTCGAACGCAAAGAGGTGGCCCTCTTCTTGTATCGAGAACTATGAAGAAGTATCACATTTGGACCATTGGCTGCCAGATGAACCAGGCCGATTCCTGGCGGGCAGCCGAGGAACTCGACTCCCTGGGCTGGAAATCCACACCAGAGCCTTCCGACGCCGATCTGGTGCTGCTCAACACGTGCGTCGTACGGCAGAGCGCCGAGGACAAAGTATATGGCCGCTTGGGTTCTCTCAAGCCCCTCAAGCAGCACAACCCGCGAGCCGCCATCGTGGTCCTCGGCTGTCTGGTCGGCGAGGACACCGGTCCTCTGCAGCGGAAGTTCCCCTTCGTCGATCTCTTTCTTCGCCCGTCAGACCTGTCAGGTCTTCGCAGTTTCATGACCGGACGATGGGGGGTCAGGTTCCCAGAGGGGCTAGGCATCACAGGGGAAGTGCCGGTGAACTGCCACGTCCCTGTGATGGAAGGGTGCGACAACCACTGCACCTACTGCATCGTGCGCTTGCGGCGGGGTCGGGAACAGAGCAGACCTCTCGAGGAAGTCGTTGAGGAGGTGCGGCACCTGGTTGAGCGCGGCGCGCGAGAGGTCACACTCCTGGGCCAAAACGTGGACGCCTACGGTCATGATCTCCCCGGTCAACCCGACTTGGCAGATCTCCTTTGCGCCGTCCACGAGGTCGAAGACCTATGGCGTATCAGGTTCCTGACGTCCCACCCCAGCGATATGAGCCAGAGGATCATCGACGCTGTGGCCGGGCTGGACAGAGTCTGCGAGCACATTGAGCTGCCCCTGCAGGCCGGTCACGACCTGACCCTCAAGCGTATGGCCAGGGGCTACACGGTCAAACAGTATCGCGATCTCCTGGGGCGCATACGAGAGCGGATACCAGGAGTGGCGGTGGCCACCGACATCATCGTGGGCTTCCCCGGGGAGACCGAGGAGCATTTCCAGGCCACCTACGACCTGCTAACCGCTGAGCACTTCGATGTGGTCCATGTGGCTCCCTATTCTCCTCGCCCCGGGACGCCCGCTGCCCGCCTGGACAACGACGTCCCGTCAGTGGAGAAGGAACGTCGCCGTCGTCTGGTGGACGAGCTCCAGCAGGAGATAGCCGGCGCCATCAATCGACGGCTTCTGGGATCGGCCGTCGAGATCCTCGTGGAAGAGAACCACAGGGGGCGGTGGAAGGGTCGCACTCGGAGCAACAAGCTGGTGTTCTTCGAAGATGAGAGGGATTGGCGGGGGCAACTGGCCCGGGTAGAGATCACCTGGGCCGGTCCCTGGTCCATGCAGGGAAAGCTCAGCGACTCTCGTTCAGTCTGATAACGAAACCAGATTCTCCCTCGAATCCGGAGACGATCCTGAGCTCCAGATCACTCACACCTAGCAACAACCCCAGGACGGGAGAATCCCCCTCAATGCTCTGGCTATCGTCCCCTGTTCCTGAGAGCTGGCGTATGATCCCGATCACCTTCGAATAATCGAGACGTCCGTGGTCAGACTCCAGAGCTCTCTGCAGCGAGTCCAGGCGCTCCCAGCTATCCTCCTCTTCCCAGCCCGATAGCGTTCGCTGCGCCTGCCGTAGAGCTGAATCCAGAAAGTGGTTGGTGCGAACGACGAGGTCACCCTGAGCCTCGAAGACGGCGTGCAGATGTGTCGAGCATTCGATGACTTGTGCATCGGGTCTCTGGCCATCCCCCACCAGCACATTGTACCCCGTGGTGCGATCCGCACTGGCGATGATCCTCAGCGCAGAAGGAATATCACCCGCCTGTTGGAGCACATCCCGCAGTAGAAACCGCAGGGGAACCCCATCCAGAGAAGCGTCTTGTGACCGAGATGGGAGTGCCGTCACAGAGAGTTCTTCCTCATTCATGCCCACGTCGAAGCCCACCGATCCCGGTTCCCCAACGGCCAGAAAACTGTTGCCCTCCTCCGGCCTGTAGACTACGATCAGCAGCTCCTCGGGAGACAGCGTCGGGGAGGCGAGGTCTACCGCTTGAAGCAAGCTCCCATCCCGAGTGGCTGCACCAAATACGGCAAAGGCACCACTCGCGGCGCCACGGAGGGTGGCCGGTGCAGTGCGCTCTTGACTAGCCGGGCCCGTACCGTGGACTCGAATCGCCGGCCCGTAGTGTGGCGCGAAACGCGAAGACAGCGAGAGAATCAGGTCCTGTATGTGGTGATCGGGCCACGGTTGGGCAAGCAAGTCGCTGTACGTATTCAGGAGCAGAACCTGAGAGTATGAGACCCCAGCTCCATCAGCGATACCTGCGATCTCCTCCCTGTACTCGACGGAGAGCCAGGCATCCGTCTCGCGGGCATGGCGCAACAATAGAAAGTGTGAGACACCCATCTCGCCGACAAGCCCGGTCAAGAGATGATCGCGAATCCTGACCTTGATCTCATCTCCAAGCAAGACCCCATGCTGGAAGCCCATCTCGTAAGGGCTGCCCTCCAAGTGGAGAATGCGAAAACCATCTTGCTCCTCAATCCTTCCCGCCCCAACACGAGCCTCATCGGCCAGAACTGAGGAATGGGCTGGAAGTTGAGACGCAGGAATCATCCACGAGGCGAGGGTCATTGCCACCAGGATGAGAAGTACTGGCAACCTGCGTTTGGGATTCACAACTTGTCAGGAGGGAAGGTTGCCCTCGACGGGCAGCCTGATGGTGAAGGTGCTTCCGTGGCCGTGCTCCGTATCCACCTCAATCGCACCACCGTGGTTCTTGACAATGCCGTACGAAACGGAGAGCCCAAGACCGGACCCTGCCATCTCCCCACCCCCCAGTGGCCCCTTGGTGGTCACGAAAGGCTGGAAAAGTTTGTCCAAGACCCGATCGGGCACACCGGTGCCCGTGTCGGTGAAGGCAATGATCACATCATCGCCGTCCTCACGAATCTCCACGGTCACAGTGCCGCCGTCCGGCAAAAGCGCATCCCGCGCATTGGTTAGCAGGTTCAGACAGACCTGAGACATCTGGCCTGTGTCACAAACGATAAGTGGGACCTCAGAGAATCGCCGCACCAGATCAATGTTCGACTTCTGCAGATCCCTCTCCATCAGCCGCAAGGGGCTCTCCACGGCCTCTGTCACGTCCGCCAATTCCATTCTGGGTTCTCGTCTTCTGGCGAAAGTGAGGAGGTTCTGGGTCACCTTCTTGGCCCTGTCCACGGTGGCGATCACCACCTCCAGCGCCCGCTTGATCTCGTCCATGTCATCGGAGACCAGGCCAAGTTCCGTATGACCAGAGATGGCAGCCAGCAGGTTGTTGAACTCGTGAGCGACCCCAGCCGCCAGGGTACCCACGGCAGCCAGCTTTGACGACTCCAGCAGTTCCTGCTGAGACCGCTCCAAATCCCCCATCTTCGTCCTCAGTTCCTCGTAGAGGGTGGAGTTCTCTATGCTGATGGCCGCGTAATCCGCCAGAGTGGACAGTAGATACTGATCTTCCTCAGTGAACTCCACAGCGGAGAGCTGGTTGTCCACCGACAGCACGCCGAGGACCTCCCCCTTCAATAGCAGAGGCACGTGGAGCAATGATTTCACCAGGTAGCCCGTCCTGACTTTGAAGTCCCGACCAGTGCCCTTGCCCCCACGCCTCACCGGTTTTCCGGTCCGTACCACCTCACCTGCCAGGCTGTCATCAACCTTGAGTCTGAAACCTTGAGTCTGGTCGTTGCCCAGGTTCTTGGCCGCCCTCAGGTAGAGATCGTCACTCTCACGATCCACCAGAAGCAGGAACCCTTCTTCAGCACTGGTGAGATAGACTCCAGCCTCCACTATGCGACTCAGAAGCTCCTCAATGTCCATCAAGGAGACCACCGACTTGCCGACGGCCGACAGAATGGTCAGCTGCTCGACCCTGCGCTGTAGTCTCTCGGTCAGCTCAACCGTCTCCCTGCGCAGCCTCGTCTCAATCAGGGTTCGCTCGAGGACCTCTATCACCTGGTCCGTGGTGAAGGGCTTGATGATATAGTCCTTGGCCCCCAGGCGGAACGCCTCGACAGCGATACTCTCGGATCCATAGGCGGTCATCAGCACGATGGGGATGTCGGTGCCGTCCTCTTGCACCCGTTTCAAGATGTCGATACCGGACATGTCGGGCAGCTCGAGGTCGAGGAGCAAGAGATCCGGGTCTGCGGAGGAAAGTTGGTCCAGACCTTCCTGGCCTGTCGTAGCGGAGGAAACTTGATAACCGTGATAAGGAAGCACGTCCTCCGCCAGGAACGACAGTATGTCGAGGCTATCTTCAACGATGAGGACTCTCTCGCCGGCCACCGCACACTCCGGGGAAGATGTAGTGTTCTTTGCGATGAAGTTGATCACAGCATATCACAATTGCGAGGTGCTGTCAAACTCCCCAGCACGCGGTGCAAAGCGCTCGACCCGCACGCTAATGGGTGCCACGAGATGGGAATCGCGCCCCGGTGAAGTCCATCAGAGAATATCCGTTTGGTCTGGGCCAGGCCTCATCCGCCACCCTTGAAAACGGATGATAATTCCGCCGTCAGCTCCAAATAGAGGTTGCCATAGCTGACGCTGGGCTCTATTTGTGTTCCCTCGAGCCACTCGTTGAAGCTGGTGATCACAATCAGGTCAGGCGCGCTGTCCATTGCAGCCTGCCAGGTTTCCCGATAGTAGGCACCGTTTCTTCGGTCGTGGGCAAAACGACCGGATCGATCACTTGTGAATAGGTCATTGTAGCCAGGCATGACCGTGGCCACCCACAGTTTCGGAGTACCGTGGTCCGAGCCGTAGCTCCGTACATTATCCCCCCACTTGGTCAGGGTGTTGTGCGCGCTGGCTGGCGGATTCCACGTGATGTTGTACAGATGATGACCATCGAAAACGCGCAGGAACCCTAGATCCGCGCCGTCCGCGATCCAGAGAGTGTTGTGTTGAGGATCCACCTGCTGCCGGATCGAGGCCCAGGCGTCTACCGCCGACTGGCCCGGACCGGCGATCACATTTCCGACCGCCCAGAAAAAGATGAGCGGTTTTCCCTCATACCGGAGGAAGGCAGGGTGGGCGGCGTGGTTGTTAATGAGATACTTCAAGGCCTCCACTATGTCTGCCTGGTTTCCGTAGAAGGGCGAGCGTGTCTCGAAATCCACACTGCAACGGAATCCCCGCTCTCCGGCCACCTCCAGCATGGTACGGAAGTTGGTCTCCGTCTGGTTGTTGTGAACCCGCGGACCATACCAGGCCACCGCGAAAGCATCGATTCCTGCACCCTGCGCCTGCTCCACATGTCTGACCATCGTGCCGCGGTCCTTGGATGCATACTTGACAGCAGGGATATCGGGCACCTTGCCTGGTGCCCACTGATCGAGGCCGAACCATGCATAGTAGAAGGCTACTACCGGGCGCTCACCCGAGCTGGCAGTGCTGGGTGGCGCAGCCACCGGCTGTCGTGTGGCAGTGGGAGAGGCTATCGGCGGAGTGGCGGTTACAGTTGGCGTTGGAGTGGCCGTCGCAGAGGTTTCATTGGCGACAGGCGTAGACATCGGACTCGCCAAGTGTCGCTGCCCGGGGATCAGTAACTCCTGCCCGATGGAGAGCCGGTCGCTCCTCAGACTGTTCAGCTCCATCATGGCCGACACCGTGGTGTTATGCCTGCGAGCTATGCCACTCAGAGTATCACCAGCCTGCACAGAATAAACGAGAAAAGCCGGAGTCGGTGTGTACGAGATGGGGGTGTACGTGGGAGTTACCGTGGGAGTAGCGGTCGGGCCACTCGGCGTCGCTGTTCTAGTGACCGTCGAAGTCGCCGTCGGCTCACTCGGGATCGCAGTCGGGACATCCAGATCACCAGAGACCACAAGACGTGCCGCATCTCTGGCCACAAGTCCAAGCAAGAGATACACATACACACAAGCTGCTACGAGCGCCACCAAACCGGCGACACTGACCAGATTGTGCCGTCGTGCCAAGCCCCTCAGACCCTCCGAAAGACGGATCCGCTTCACCCAACCTCCCACAGTCGACAGAAGGCACATAACCCCGACGCAGTCGTGGGCTGTCCGCAACGTTCGCACTCGCTCAGCTCCAACTCCTCTCGCTGACGGTGAAACAGCCCTTGCTGTTCCCGAGCCCGCAGAAAGCTGAGGTAGAACTGCTGCTTGGCGCCCCGAGACCGAGCCTCCAGCTGGTTGAGCAGCTCCTTATAGAAGATTGTGGTGGCACCCTTGGAGTAGGGGCATTCGTCGTAGATGTAGTCTATGTTCCGCAGCAAAGCGTAGGCTGCTGTCTCCCGCTCGTAGAGGCGAAAGAAGGGCTTGACCTTGCGCGCCAGGCGAGGATGTGTACTGGGCAGTACCGGAGCCTGGCGCGCCAGATAGCCCGTTTGCCAACGGAGGGCGTTCTGGAAGAGGACCGCCGCCTCATCGTCAAGGTTATGTCCCGTGGCCACGGCCGAAAAGCCTCCTTCGTACGCTGTGCGGTTCATGATGTGCCTCTTCACGAGACCACACAGTGAGCACACCTTGCGTCCCCGCCGCTCTTGCGCCAGTTCGGGAACCGACTTCCCGTATGCGGCCTTCACATCCACCACTCTATAGTCAGTCGCGCCAACCCTAGCAGCGAAGCGCTCTACCATCGCCTTTGACTGTGTCGAGTAGCCCTCGTCACCGATGCCGAGATCGATGTACAACGCCTCAACTTCGTACCCCAGCCGGAGGAGAACATCCCAGAGAGCCAGGCTGTCTTTCCCACCAGAGACGGCCAAGAGAATCCGCTCGTCTCGTCCGAACATGGCATACTTCTCGATAATCCTTTCGGTTCGGGACACGAGCCACTCAGTGAAGTGCTCTCCACACAGAGCAAGCTTGTGTTGGCGCATATTGATGGCAGCCGGTTCGCCACACGTCTTGCACCTCACCGCCTTCGCCACCCCCCGGGCGGAACGCTCTCGCCCATCCCGCCAGAAATGACGGCTATCAGTTTGACCTCATCCGCATCCTCGAGCAATGTATCGTCGGTCACCAGTTCGCCGTTTCGGATCACGAGGATTGCCTCTGGATCCAAGTCTAGCTTCTTGACCGCGGCGCGCGCGGTCATTTTGCCCCTCAGCTCCCACTCTCTGTCACGATAGACTATCTTCATTATTGTGCTACACCGGGTGCAAACCCTTCAGACAACGCGCCGGCAAAGCCTGATACAGGTCCAGGCCCCATGCCCAGGCCCTCCGCTGCTCCTCCGACACATCGCCCAGTACTCTGGCCGGTACTCCAACAACCACCTTCCCTGCCGGTATTTCCACGTTTGGCAGCACCACACAGCCCGCACCGACGATAGCCTCGTCACCTATCACCACACCATCGTGAATCACCGCTCGCATGCCCACCACGACGTGGTACCCGAGAACGGAGGCATGGACGATCGCCCCGTGACCGATGTGGCAGGATGGACCCACCGTGAAAACCTCATCGGGCCTGACATGGAGCACGCAGTTCTCCTGGACGTTCGAGCCCTCACCAACGACGATGTCACCCCAGTCAGCACGGATCACCGCCCCTGCCCCTATATAGCAACCTTCCCCAATGGTCACTCCACCGATGAGTGTGGCCTCCGGGTGCACAAAGGCGCCATCGGCAACAGTGGGTTGCTTTCCCTCGAACTCGTAGAATCCCATCACCTATCCTCAGCCCAGTCATACAACGGGTGGGCTTGTACCATCGAGCCCACCCGCAACTCAGAGCAACGCCAACTTCATTTTGGTGCGTCGCAGCGTCTATCCTACAGACTGCTAGCCACGGCTTGCGCTACCTCCAACGTGCTGGACGTGCCTCCCATGTCGTAGGTGCGCACCTTGCCCTCTGCGATCACTTGTGCTATGGCCTCCTCCAATCGGCGGGCCTGGTCCACCTCTCCCAACCAGTCCAGCATCAGCTTCACCGTGAGCAGCATGGCGGTCGGATTGACCTTGTACTGCCCAGCATACTTGGGAGCTGACCCGTGAGTGGGCTCAAAGAGCGCGTAATTGTCGCCTATGTTGGCGCTAGACGCAAATCCCAGACCACCAACGAGCTGCGCACACAGATCGGAGATGATATCCCCGAACATGTTGGAGGACACCAGCACCGAGTAGTCCTGAGGGTTCTTCACCAGCCACATAGCCATGGCGTCCACGTTGGTCTCCCACAGCTCTATGCCGGGATACTCCTTGGCTACGTTGCGGGCCTCACGAACCATCATACCACTCGTTTCGCGAATCACGTTCGGCTTCTCCACCACAGTCACCGTCGGACGACCAAACCTCTTCGCGTACTCGAACGCCTGACGCACGATACGACGACACCCCTTCTTCGTGAAGATCCGACACGAGATGGCGATCTCGTCAGCAGGTACGTTTCCGAAGCGGGCCATTCTGGGGTGACTGTCCGTCAACGCCCGCCGGACTTCGTCGGGAAGCGGATGGAACTCCACACCACTGTACAATCCCTCTGTGTTTTCGCGGAAGACGACCAGGTCCACGTCATCACGGTAATTCAGAGGGTTGCCCGCATATGCCTTGCAGGGTCGCATGTTAGTATGCAGATCTAGTACCTGCCGGATGCGAACGATCGGGCTGAAGTAGACCAGATCCTTGCCCTGGAGTTCGGGAACTAGTTCCCGTTCGGCCTCCTGCTTGGGCTTGGAAGTTATGGCTCCGAACAGGCAGCAATCCGTGCTTTTCAGCAGTTCCACCGTACGCTCCGGTAGAGCATCCCCCTCGGTGCGCCAAAACTCCCAACCGACGTCACCGGGCAGATACTCCGCATCTACCTCCAGAGCATCCAAGACGATGCGGGCGGCATCCATCACGTCGTTGCCAATGCCGTCACCAGGCAACCATGCAATCTTGTACTTAGTCACAGTAGCTTTCACCTCCTCGAAGTGAGCTGCAACTCCAACTCAGTTACTCTATCCCCAGCTTGCTGCGTACATGCGGGATCAACCCACCATACTCCAGAATCCCCATTACGAAGTCGGACAACGGCGGAAATGAATACTCCCCACGCGGAGTACTCACCTTGCCAGCGGAGAAGTCCACTGTGACTTCCTCGCCTGATTCAACGCCCTCAACAGCGTCAGACTGCACTATGGGCAGACCCTGATTGATGGCGTTCCTGAAGTAGATGCGGGCGAAGGACTTCGCGATCACCGCTCCGACGCCAGCATGTTTCAGACAGGTAACCGCCTGCTCGCGCGAACTGCCGCAGCCGAAGTTCCTCCCTGCCACGACAATATCGCCGGGCTGAACCTTGTGGGCAAAATCGGGATCCAGATCCTCTAGGGCGTGCTTCGCCATTTCTTCCGGCGACAAGTCAGTGTAGGTATACTTCCCCGGATAGATCACGTCGGTGTTGATGTCGTCACCATACTTCCAGACACGACCGGTGTGAACGTTCTTCCACATCTTCAACCTCTCTCACCAGGTCAAATGAACTCTCTGGGATCCGTGATCTCGCCAATCAAGGCTGATGCCGCCACGGCGGCAGGACTCGCCAGATAGATCTCCGCTTCTTTGCAGCCCATCCGCCCCTTGAAGTTCCTATTGGCGGTCGAAAGAGTCACTTCACCGGGAGCCATCACCCCCTGGTGCGCCCCGAGGCAGGGACCACAACCAGGATTCAGGACTACTGCACCCGCACTGACCAAGTCGTGCACCAAACCCTCTGTCAGAGCAGCCAGCAGGACTTCCCTGCTGGCTGGCAGGATCAGGAGTCTGGCGTCAGATGCGATCCTGCGACCACGCAGTATGCGAGCGGCCACCTCAAAGTCCTCCAGCCGGCCGTTAGTGCAGGTACCGATGAAGGCCTGGTCAATCTTCGTGCCAGCCACCTGCGTGATCGGCACGACGTTGTCCACGGTGTGGGGCCGGGCCACCTGCGGCACCAAATCGCTGACATCGTACTCGATCACCCGTTCATAGTCCGCATCAGCGTCAGCTCGAACCTCCCGGTAGTCGATGTCGGTTCTCCCTTTGAGCCAGGCGCGAGTCTTCTCATCAGGCTCGACTATACCTGCCTTGGCTCCCATCTCCGCGGCCATGTTGCAGAGCACCATCCTGCTGGCTACGCTCATTTCTTCCACCACGGGTCCGGCAAACTCCACCGCCCGGTAGTCGGCGCCGTCGGCTCCCAAGTCGCCAATAATGTGCAGGACCACGTCCTTGGCATACACCCCTTTGGGGAGCTGGCCCTGCACCTCCACGCGGAAAGAATGAGGTACCATCAGCCAGATCTCGCCCGTAGCCATCACCGCCGCCGCTTCCGTCCGCCCGATGCCAGCAGAGAAGGCGCCAAAGGCTCCGTGGGTCGGTGTATGAGAATCACTGCCCACGATCAGACACCCAGGCAAAGCGTGACCCTTCTCGGGCAGCACCTGGTGGCAGATTCCCTCACCCACATCGTAGAAGCTAGTGATTCCCTGTTTCTTGACGAACTCCCGTATCTGTTGGTGGTTCTTGGCGTGCCCTTCCGTGGCAGCCGGGACCACGTGATCCAGGACGATGACGTTGGTGTCCGGCCTGGCGACCCTGTCCACGCCAATCTCCCGGAATATCTTGGCGATGGCTGCAGTGTTGTCGTGGGTCAGGAGTTTGTCGGGCTGCACAGTCACGATCTGGCCGGGCTCCGCCCGTTTCAGCCCAGCTTTGCGAGCAAGCACCTTCTCCGCAAACGTCTGGCCCATGATCTACTCCTCAGCCTGCAGTTCCTTCTTCAGGTAGTCGAACAGACCTCCTGCGATCATGATCTCCTTCTCCAGGCCCGATAGCGGGGTACCCTGAATCTCAGTGCCCTTGGTGAGGTTGCGGATGCGGCCCGTGTTGGCGTCCACTTCCAGTTCGTCGCCCGTCTCGACCGCCTCGGTGATTCCCGGAACCTCCAAGATGGGGTATCCGAGGTTCACCGCATTGCGATAGAAGATGCGGGAGAAGCTCTCTGACAGGACGGCAGACACATCGTTATACTGTAGGGTGATCACCGCATGCTCCCGAGATGAACCACAGCCGAAGTTCTTTCCCGCTACCAAGATATCCCCCGACTGCACCTTCTCGGTGAAGTCTTCCATGCCGGGCACATACTCCAGGGCGTGTTTGGCCATCTCCACCGGATCGGTCAAGGGAAGGTAGCTGCCGTGATAGATCATGTCGGTGTCGATATCGTCTCCCACCACCCAGGCACGGCCCTTGAACACAAACTCTCTGCTCATCTGTTCCTCTCCATGAAGCTCTGCAGGTTCACTCGGGCAGAGAAATCTCGCCCTTCACCGCCGTCGCTGCCGCCACGGCCGGGCTGGCCAGATATGCCTCGCTTCCCTTGCCCAGCTTCCCTCTGAAGTTGCGGTTCCCCGTGCTCACCAGTACATCTCCCTCTGCAAGCACGCCGTGGTGACCAATGGTACAGAGAGAGCAGCCCTGGTTGGTGACCATAGCGCCGGCCCTGATGAAGGTCTCGTACAGCCCCGCCTCGACGGCCTCCATGGCTACCTCCGTCGTGGCTGGGGTAACGACCAGGCGCACGTGCGGTGCCACCTTGCCACCCATGCTCTCCAGCACCTCGGCCGCCACTTGCAGGTCTTCGAGGCGGCCATTAGTGCAAGAGCCGATGAATACCTCATCGACCTTGGTGCCAGCAACGTCGCGCACGGGCTTCACATTGTCTGGCCTGTCCGGGCAAGCGATTAGCGGTTCCAGCCCTGTGATGTCATACTCCCACTCCTCCCAGTAAGAAGCATCGCGGTCTGGAACTACCGCCTCCACTTCCCTCCCGGCGCGCTCTCCGATCCACTCCAGTATGCGTTCATCGGGGATGATGAACCCGATCTTGCCCTCCATCTCTGTCACCATGCTGGCCAAGGTCAGACGGCCAGCAAGCGACAGATTCTCGACCGGCTCACCGTAGAACTCCAGAGCCTTGTAGATAGCCTTGCTCTTGTCGATGCGGGACATGAGGAACAGCGTCAGGTCCTTTGCAGATGCCGGGTATGCGTACTCTCCCTGGAATGTGATCTTGATTGTCTCCGGAACTCTGTACCACAAGCGCCCAGTAGCCCAACCGGCCGCCACGTCCGTAGTACCCATCCCCGAGGAGAAGGACCCGACAGCGCCCAGCAGGTTCATGTGACTGTCAGTCCCGATGATCACACTCCCAGGCAAGACCATCCCCTGCTCCAATAGGACGTGCTGCCCGATGCCAGTATTGACGTCGAAGACGTGAGGAGCACCGTGTTTAACAGCGAACTGGCGACAGATACGCTGGTTGTTTGCCACTTGAACAACCTTGGCTGGTGCCTGGTAGTCGAAAGTCATGGCGATTCTTTCTGGATCCCAGACCGGCCTGTCGCCCAGCTGCTTCTCGTACTCCAAGACGACGTTGGGCCCGCCAAAATCCCTCACCACCGCCAGGTCAAGCTCGGCCCACACCCTGTCACCCGAGCTGGCCTCCTCGCCAGAATGAGCACTCAATATCTTCTCGATAATGGTCTTGCCGGACATTTGATACCATCCTCTCGTTGCCCAGTTGAATCGAGCCGCTGTAGTCGATACCCGGACATCACGTCGCGGACCAGGCGGCGTCCTACTTCAGAGTCTCGAAACTGGTGAAGTCGGCATGGTAAAGAATAGTGGCCTCCGTGCTGCGCCGCACCAGTTCCCCCTCCTTGGCATGTGCGGCGATCATGTGCAGTACCTCTGAGGGCAGTCCATGCTCAGCCGCTAGAATGACCCCACTGAACGGATGACGAAGCCTTTCCCCGAACTGGCTCTTCACCGTCTTGCCCTCGCTCCGGGTGTACTCCTGTAGTTTGCCCACATCGTGCAGCACGGCCCCGGCGATTAGGTAGTCACGGTTGACTGGGTTCCTGTCACCGTAGACCTTCTCAAACACCTCAGCCACGCCGATGCAGGTCAGTGTCACCGCACGTGTGTGTTCGACGAAGTTGACCGGACAGTCAGGAATGAGCAGAGTAAACGCCATCTGGTCCAAGTCGCCGGCTTTCCATCCCCCACGCCTCATCCCCTCTTCCCAGGTCTGCACGCATTTCTCTCTGAGCTCAGAGTCCGCAATCAGGCTAAACTCCGGGATCAGCTCCAGCAGTTCCTGCGACATGGCTCACTCCACCTTTCTCTCTGGAGGTCCGTCGTACTCGTGATTCGACGGATCGATGCGACGCATGGGACGCATGCGGGTTTGCTCTTCGTACACATGCGCCACCAGGCCGGCGCTGCGGCTGATGGCAAAGATCCCGTTGCTCATCTCCGGTGGGAAGTCTAACTCGCAGAGCATGGTGGCTATGGCCCCGTCCACGTTCATCGGCAGGTCTCGACCCAACGTCTCCTTCATCGCGGCCCGAATGGCGTGGGCCATCTCTACGTACTCCCCAGCAACATCCAGTTCCTCCGCCAGGGCAAAGAGCCTTACGCTCCGTGGGTCCTCTGTGTGCACACGATGGCCGTATCCTGGGATGCGCCTCTTGGTGACCTTGTACTCCCCGACCAGTTCGCGGGCTGTGTTCGCAGTATCCTTGTCGCCATCCCGCTTCCTCTTCACAGCTTCGAGCAACACCCGCATACAGCCCTCAATGGCGCCTCCGTGAAACTTGTTGACACAACTGATACCCGCGGCCACGGCCGTCGTCAGCGGGGCGCCACCGGACGCCACAGTGCGCGATGCAAGGGCCGATGGTGGTGT
>Ga0180437_10002819_pt1 | contig 26883 bp, 23 predicted proteins | sample SS_ome_4_FD_132410 | JGI IMG/M metagenome (GOLD analysis project Ga0180437, IMG submission 132410) | Hypersaline lake sediment archaeal communities from the Salton Sea, California, USA - SS_3_D_1 metaG | ecosystem: Environmental > Aquatic > Non-marine Saline and Alkaline > Hypersaline >... | reverse complement strand
ACATTGTGGCATAGCCGTCGGCACGGGAACACACTGCGGTGTGGCTGTCGACGCAGGAACGCACGGTGGTGTGGCCGTCGGTGTCGGAGTGGCCGTTGGCGGGATGGAAGGACAGGTAGGCAGCGGGGGAGGAAGAGTAGGAATCACGCCGCCACACAGACTGATGAACAGCCGCTGACCGACATAGATATGGTGAGCATTGGGCAGGTTGTTGGCCGTGACAATGCCCCACACCGTGGTGCCAAAACGCAACGCCAGAGCACTCAGCGTGTCGCCTGGTTGGACAGTGTACCACACCTCACATTCAGGCGGCGGTGAAGGCTGCGCGCCGGGAACCTGGAGATGCTGACCGACATAAATGAGGCTAGGGTTGACCAGGCCATTCATCCAGGCAATCGCCGACACCGTCGTCCCGAAACGCCAGGCGATGGCAGACAGCGTGTCACCTGGCTTGACCACGTACGTGAAACTTGGCCCTGAGGGCGGTACGTCACTGCCAGGGATGATGAGTTGCTGGCCGATGTAAATGGTCGTGCTGGTCAGATAGTTGGCCTGCATGATGGCCTGCACTGTCGTGCCGTAACGCAAAGAGATGCGAAACAGGTTTTCGCCAGCTCGCACGATGTGCACGACGGGGCCAGATTCTGAGGGAGCGGTGAGAGCCGTGCCCGGCCCAAACACCATCTGTACGACCAACAGCAGCGAGATTGCCAGCACAAGTCTCTTATTGGCTATCTTTGCCATATCAGACCTCCTGATGCATGACGAGGGAGCGCGTGCATCTTTGGTCCGCAGACATCATAGCACATTGTTGCCGCTATGTCAAGTTTCTGCCCAATGGGTCGTGAATAGCACACTATTCCACGACAACCAACAACTCGCCCATCTCTACGTCGTCGCCTGGAGCCACGGCCATTTTCTTGACGACGCCACTCTTTTTGGCGCGGAGTTCGTTCTCCATCTTCATCGCCTCGAGGATGACGAGCACATCCCCTTCGTGTACCTCATCGCCCTCGGCCACTGCCACGCGAAGAATCTTGCCCGGCATGATGGCCGAGACCTGTCCAGGATCATCTGACGCAGCGGTCGTCACGGCGCGTTTGCGAGTGGCTGATTTTGGTGCTGCCGTGGCCAAGCCCCCCGCGCCCGTCACAGCAATCGGATAGATGATACCGTCTACCGTGGCCTGGCCGCCACTCACCTCGACAGCATAGGGACGGCCACCCACCTGCACAGACAGGCCTTGTCGCGCCACCTGGAATGTCTTGCCACCCACAGTGACCTTGCTACCGTCCACTTGGATCTCGTAGGGATGACCTTCAAAGGTCAGTGTAAATCGCTTTGCCATTCACACCACTCCTACTCTTCAGCTACGTGCCCAGCCATGGCCCCAAACGCCCCGACGGACGCCCGGCCAGCTTCCACGACGACACCCTATGGGCCGGCGGTGCAGCTTTTGCTCCGTTGCCCATCTCGACCTCATCAGCTACCACGGCGGCGATGGCGGCGACCAACTCCTCCTTGTTATCGTCGCCAGCGGCGATGCGCTCCAGAAAGGGCCGCGCTACCTGAGGAAAAAGAGCATAAGCAATAATATCCTCGTCGTTACGGGCCAAATCGCCAATCTCTTCCTTGGCCTTCTCGAACCCAGGCTCCAACAAGTCGGCCGGGCGGCAGTCAATCGGTTCTTCGTCGCCAATGGCCTTGCGCTTTACCTCGGGGTCAATGGGCGCCGGCGGGCGGCCGTAGAAGCCTCGAATGTAGTTCTTGACTTCGCCAGGGATGACCTTGTATCGCTCGCCCAGAATGACGTTGAGCGTAGCCTGGGTGCCAACGATCTGGCTGGAGGGCGTGACCAGGGGCGGATAGCCCAGTTCCTGGCGCACGCGAGGCACTTCGGCCAGCACGTCTTCGTAGCGATCCGCCGCGTTCTGCTCCCGCAGTTGCGACACCAGGTTGGAGAGCATCCCGCCGGGGATCTGATATTTCAGCACCCGTACGTCCACGCCCTTCAGCCCGCTTTCAAAAGTGGCGTAATGGGTGCGGATCTCGTTAAAGTAGGCCGCCACGTCGGCCAGCAAATTCAGATCCAGGCCGGTGTCGTGTGGCGTGCCCTGGAGCGAGCTAACAATACTCTCCGTGGGCGGGTGCGAGGTCACACCGGAGAGCGACGACACAGCCGTGTCTACAATGTCCACACCGGCCTCTGCGGCTTTGAGCAGCGCTGCCGTGGCCATGCCGCTGGTGCTGTGCGAGTGCAGATGCACCGGGATGTCCAACGCCTCCTTGAGGCGCTTGACCAGTTCGTAGGCGATGTAGGGCGTGATGAGGCCGGCCATATCCTTGATGCACAACGAGTCGGCGCCCATCTCTTGCAGCCTGAGGGACTCTTCCACAAAAGTGTCAATGTTGTGCACCGGGCTGATGGTGTACGAGATGGCAGCCTGGACATGCGCACCCTCACGCTTGACCACCTCCATCGCCCAGCGTTGGTTCCGTACGTCGTTCAGGGCATCAAAGATGCGGAACACGTCAATACCGGCCCGATGGGCCAGCACGATGAACTTTTCCACAATGTCGTCGGGGTAGTGCCGGTAGCCAACGATGTTTTGTCCCCGAAGAAGCATCATGAACCGCGTATTGGGCATGACTTCTTTGAGCCTGCGTATGCGGTCCCACGGGTTCTCGTTCAGGAAGCGCATGGCCGAGTCAAAGGTGGCGCCACCCCACATCTCTACGGCCCAATAGCCGACCCGATCCAATTTGGCGGCGATGGGCAGCATGTCGTCGGTGCGCATGCGAGTGGCCAGCAGGCTCTGATGCGCGTCGCGCAGGATAACATCACAGATACGCAAAGGAGTATGGGTCATAGAGGTTGCCTCCAGTGCTTATACATCCCGTTAGCTGGCCGCAGGGGAAAGTCGCGGCTCGCTCTTACTCCGCAAAAAGGTCTTTGGCTTTGAACATGAGCACCAGGGCATCGTCGTCCGCACGGGAGCGATGGGTTTCGTATGCCTTGACGACGAGGGTGTCGCCGGGTCGGAGGTGTACGCTTTCGCCGCCCAGGTAGTCAATGCACACCTCGCCTTGGACGACGTAATACATCTCGTCGCGGGCGTGCTGGTGAAAGCGATAGACGCCTTTGAAACGACTCAGGTAGGCGCAGTAATCATCTACCTGGCCGACGACGATGTGGGTAAATGGTTCTGTGAGACGGGCCGCAGCCTCGGTGATGGGCCTCGCTTTTTCAGGCATTGCTCTCTCCTCCCCCATGGCGACCGGTTCTGCCCTGTGGAGTCACTCCATCAAAATAGTCGTGGCAACCAAGAATTCACAACGGAATATTGCCGTGCTTCTTGGGCGGGTTGTTGTCCCGCTTGTTTTGCAGCATGTGAAGGGCCTCGATGAGGCGCGGGCGCGTCTCGCGCGGCTCGATCACGTCGTCAATGTAGCCCCGCGCCGCTGCGACGTAGGGGTTGGCGAATTGGTCTCGATATTCGGCCACCAACTCTTCCTTGCGAGCCTCCCGGTCTTCCGCCTGGGCCAGTTCGTGGCGAAAGATGATATTCACCGCCCCGTCCGGCCCCATGACGGCGATCTCGGCGCTGGGCCAGGCGTAACTGATGTCGCCCCGGATGTGCTTGGAGCTCATGACGTCGTAGGCGCCACCGTAGGCTTTGCGGGTAATGATGGTGATCTTGGGTACGGTCGCCTCACAGTAGGCGTAGAGCAGCTTGGCCCCATTGCGGATAATGCCGCCGTGCTCCTGGTTCACGCCGGGCATGAAACCTGGCACGTCCTCAAAGGTGATGATGGGAATGTTGAAGGCGTCACAAAAGCGCACGAAACGTCCCCCCTTGGTCGAGGAGTCAATGTCTAGCACGCCGGCCAGCACCGCTGGCTGGTTGGCCACGATCCCCACCGAGAAGCCACCCAGCCGCGCAAAGCCGACGACGATGTTTCGCGCCCAATGCTCGTGCACCTCCACGAACTCGCCGTCGTCCACCGCGCGGCGGATGACAGCTTTTATGTCGTAGGGTTTGGTCGGGTTGTCGGGCACGATGGTGTCCAGTTCAGGATCCATGCGATCGGGTGGATCGGCGGTAGGGAGGAAGGGCGGGTCTTCCAGGTTGTTCTGCGGCATGTAGCTGAGCATCTGCCGCACCAACAACAGCGCATCTTCCTCATCCTCGGCGGCAAAGTGGGCTACGCCGCTTCTGGTATTGTGGGTCATGGCCCCGCCCAGCTCCTCGAAGGTGACCTCCTCCCGGGTGACGGCCTTGATCACCTCCGGCCCGGTGATAAACATGTGGCTGGTGTCTTTGACCATGACGATAAAGTCAGTCATGGCCGGTGAATAGACCGCCCCTCCGGCGCAAGGCCCCATGATGACCGATATCTGTGGCACGACGCCCGAGGCCAGCACATTGCGCAAAAAGATGTAGGCGTAGCCGGCCAGTGAGACCACGCCCTCCTGGATGCGCGCCCCGCCGGAATCGTTGAGGCCGATGACCGGTGCTCCGTTCTTCATCGCCAGGTCCATGATCTTGACCACCTTTTCGGCATGGACTTCGCTAAGGCTGCCGCCAAAGACGGTGAAATCCTGCGAAAAGACATACACCAGCCGGCCGTCAACCGTGCCCCAGCCTGTGACGACGCTGTCACTGAGAAATTTCTTCTCCTCGATGCCAAAGCCCGTGGCCCGGTGGGTCACAAAGGTATCAAGTTCTCGAAAACTGCCTTCGTCCAGGAACAAGTTGATCCGCTCACGAGCGGTGAGCTTGCCTTGAGCATGTTGCCGGTCAATCCGCTTCTGACCGCCACCCAGCATCGCCTGTTGGCGAAGCTCCCTGAGTTTTTTAATCTTGGGGTCGAGATCCGACATCCCCATTGCACCTCCTCCGGTCCCATGCAATTCTGAAAAAGCGACAGCAGTATAACATACCCCCCACGCACTGTCAAACCTCAAATGCCCAGCAAACAAATGGCCCCCTATGCAGGGATGGGCAAAGGGGGCTACTGGTTTTGAATCTTTACTGGCTGAGGGCTGTCAGCTCAGGCCGGACAGGTCAAAGAAACTCTGGAAACGCATGAGCAAGCCCATGTCGCCGCTCAGCTTGAGTTTGCCTTGCATGAAGGCCATTTGGGGATTGAGCTTGCCACTAACCAGGTCCAGATAATCAGAACCGTCTATGGTCAATGAGGCCGCGGGTGACTCGTGCTTGCCCTCGTCCACCTTGCACTTGCCATCGGCGATGGTTGCATAGTACTCGGCTGCCTGATCGCCAGTCAAGGTGAATTGAACCACAGCGTTGACTCCTGGTGCGGCGTCGGGTTTGAAGGCCGCTGGCATCGCGTCAAAAAGCTCTTTGATTGTAGGCATTCCCTATCCCTCCTTGGTCAAAACGTGAAATGGCTTTCGGCCAGACGTGTCCACGGTAGACAGGCCCCCCACCGGCAAAGCCATGGCTCGATTTGCGTCACATTGTACAAGGGGTACAAGCTTTTGTCAAGCGCCCCGCGCCCCGGCTCGTTGACCAAAGCGGCAAACGATGCTATACTACCAACAGAAAACCTGGCCTGGCAAATGCCCCCGAAGGGGCAATTTCTCATTCAATATACCCGTCCCTTGGTCGGTGTCTGAGTCTGCCGCTGTTCATCTGCGTCAGGTATACGTAAGGAGCTTGCCTTGCGATGTCCCAACTGCGGGCATGAGGGCCTGCGCCTACCAACACCCTGTTCCCACTGCCGCTTCACCGGTGACCCCACCCTGGTGGAAGAGTTGGCCCACGTTGCCTACCTCCTATCCGAGTTGGAGAGGTGGACTGGCCTGCCACGGGATACAGCCGAGGATCTCCATGGCCGCTACACCCGCCGCCGCAATGAATTGCAAGTCACTCTCAACCTGCGCTTGCCACCTCTCACGCCAGCCGTTGCCCAGCAGGCGTGGTGGGAGATCGCCTGCCTGGAAGAGCTTCTTGACGAACTGCCCACTTGGGTGGACAACGGCTGGGCGCGGCCCCAGGCAGTGGAGACCCTCATCGAGGAGTCACAGCATCGCATCCGCACACTGCGCGATCGCCTGACCCATGGGCCACCTTCGCCTGCTTTTGACACCCCGTCTGACGAACTGGCTCTGCTCCGCTTCCTACGCGGGTCGGTAGACGACCTGCACGCCCAGGGCGGGCTGGTGAACAAAGCCGCCTACACCGCTGCCGTCACCAGCCTCGACGCCGACGTCAAAGAAGTAGAGATCGAACTGGGCCTGCGGCCCAGTCCTGAGCCTGCCGAAGAACAACCGCCTCAGAGCGTCGAAGCGCTGCGCCCTGAGCGCATCGAAGAGCGCAGTCCTGAGCTTGTCGAAGGGGCACCTCCGCCTCGAAGGCCCCGCCAACCGCTCACCTGGGACCGCCTGTGGCAGACCCTCCTCTCAGAGCGGACGCTGCGGGCGATGCTCTTCCTGGGTGTCTTTCTCCTCTTTGCTGCGGCGATGATGCTGGTCGTGTTTAACTGGGACCGCTTCCCACCGGTCGTGCAGGTGCTCCTCCTCGCAGCCTTCACTCTGACCTTTTACGCCTTGGGGTGGTATGTCCGGGCAAAGATGGGACTGTGGAACTCGGGCATTGCCCTCACGGCCACCGGCTCGCTGCTGGTGCCGCTAGATTTCTACGCCATCTACCTGGGCGGTGGTTTTGCAGGCTACGCCACGACAGAGCAGGTGTGGCTGCTTGCCTCGGCTGTCTGCCTGGCAGCCTACCTGGCCACGGCCTGGGTTATCGAGGCCGAATTCTTCGGCTACCTGATCGTCGGGGCTGCCGGTAGCCTGGGCTGCGCGGCGATGCGGGCAGCGGGCGTCTCGCCCGACTGGTACGCCGCTGCCCTCGGCGCTCTGGCCCTGCTGATCGCGCTGTCTGCCGAAAGGTTGCGAAGCACAAAGGGTCGCTGGCGCGCCCTGCGCCGCCCGCTGTGGCACGCCGCGATCCTGAGTGTGACAGCCATCCTGCCGCTTGGCTTCGGCTGGTGGGCCGTTGGGCGGGCCACGAGTGACGCCTTTCGCGTTTCGTTAGCCGCTGCCTGGTGGTTTGGCTGTCTGGTCTACGCCTTTGGCGGGGTTCGTCTCCATCACCGGGCAGCGTGGGCAGCGGCAGTGCTTGGGTTGCCGGTCGCCGTTTACCTCACGCAACAGCCGATCTTTGACCGCCTCGAGATCCGCCCTGCCTGGCACGCCGTAGGGTGGGCGCTGCTGACGCCCCTCTACCTGACCGTCGGCCATCGGCTGCGTACCCATCGCCACGCCGACGCGCTGATCCGGCGCTACGGACGCGCCATCTCGGAGTGGAGCGCGACGCTGGCCCTCGTCGCCGCGGTCTGGTCGTTTATCAATCCGACGACGGCCCTCGACGCGGCGACGGCCACCCACGCTATCCTGGCGCTGGCGGCGGCGCTGGTAGCGCGGCTGTGGGAGCGACCCCGCTGGCTTTTCGTCGCCAGCTTTTTCTCACTGGTCTCGATCACGGCGGGCATGTCAGCCCGCGAACTGGCGCTGGCGCAACTGTGCCTCGGCTGGGCGCTGCTGGCAGTGCTCCACCTGGCACTGGCCGTGCGTCTAAGACGACGGCCTGCCTACGCTGCGCCGATTTACGCCGCCGGGTTCGCGCTGGCGGCGTTGGCGCCATTGCCTCCGCTCGTGGGAGGCGATCCAGGGTTGCTGGTCTACGCCCTGGGCAACTGGATCGGCCTGGCCTCCTGGGCCGCCTGGCTCGTTCACACCGGCCAGCACCCCGGCCTGGAAGCGTTCCTTCGCCGTCTCGATCGCCGGGGCGCAGTGCTGCCTCACTGGGCGGCGGCCCTTCCGCTGCCCGCCTGGCTATGGCTGGCCTGGACACACGCCTGGCAGCGCGGGAGTTTCGACAAGACGTGGCTGGGCGTGGCACTGGCGCTGCTGGCCTGGGGACTGGTTTTCCTGGGACGCTGGCTGGCCCGGCAGCGCGCAGCTTACGGGTTGCCGTGGTACGTGGCCGGAGGCCTCACCAGTTTCGCCGCTCCCATCGCCGGGCTGATCTACTTTGCTGGCGACCGGGCGCTGCTGGCGCTGGTCTTTCTGCTCATCTCGGCGCTCTACTTTGTCTCGGCGTGGCGTTTCCAGCAGCGGCGGTGGCTGGTACCGGCCGGCATGACACTGCCGATCGCCTGGCTGCTGTTCCTGGGCCACCATCGCCTGCTGCCCGCACCGACCGGCACGCTACTGGCGCTGGTGCCGGCATCTTACCTGCTGGGCGGGCTGGTGGTGGTGCGCGGCCGGCGCGTCGAGCGCCATTTCCTGCAACCACTCAACGTCGTAGCTCACGGCCTGGCGGCGCTGGCTCTGCTGTGGAGTCTTTCTCCGCTGTGGGATGGTCTGCGGATGGGCGTCGGATGGGCCGATCCCGACCGTCTATGGTCCGCCGGGGGCCAACTGCTGCTCGGCGTCGTGTATGGATTCGTGGCCTGGAGCTTCCGCCGCGAGCGATGGGGACACGTCGCTGCCTGGCTGGGCGTCAGCGCCGGCGGGATCGTGGCGACGGTCTACAGCCAGGGACGCGGATCGTCTGCGGCCAAAGCAGCACTGCTGGCCGCCGTCTACGTGCTGGCCGAGCGGCTGCTGCTGGCCTTGCGCGACCGGTGGGAGCTGGCGCCCGCAGCCTGGAAGCTCTATCGCCGTCCGCTTCTGATCGCCGGTTGGGCCGTGTCGGCCGGTGCGGTCATCCTGGCCCTGGTTCGCAACCTGGTGCTGCTAGGCGGCGGACGGGTGCGAGAAATCTGGGCCGTCGCCGGATTGTGCATCGTCGTCGGCCTGTACGCCCTGTCGGCCCGGCTGTACCGCCGCCCTCTCTTCGTCTGGCTGGCAGCAGGGCTCACCTTTGCCCCCTGGACAATCCTCACCCACCTCGGCTGGTTCGTCATCCCCTGGGCGCCGCGCCCGACAGAGGTCGCGCTGGCCTGGCTGGCGCTGGCCTGGATTCAAGGGGGGCTGGGACTGTGGCTGGAATCGCGGGACGTACAGCCCTATGGTTTCCCACTCCGCGTCGTGGCTCACCTGCTGGTGCCCTTCAGCCTGCTGTGGTGCGTGGCCGATCCGCTGACAGCAAGTACCGGCTGGGGTTTGGGCGTCGCCTTTTACCTCGTCTGGGCCATCGTGGATCACCGGCGGATGCCGGGCCAGGCCACGGCCGCGCGGTTCCTCTACCCGGCAGCTGGATTGACGCCGGTCTGGGCCGTCTATCTGCTGGCCCGTTTCGCCCCGGCAGCGGAGCACATTCACTTTGGACTATTATTGCTGGCGTTCGGGCCGCTGGGCTTGCTGGCCGGGATGCTGCTGCGCCGCGTTCACTCCGCCGACGGGCTGCCCGCGCACCTGGCTGCTTACGGCAGCGCGCTGGTCGGCACACTGCTCGTCGCTCACGAGCGCCCGTGGCTCATCGCCGCACTGCTGTTCGACACTGCACTGTGCGCTTTTTCTGCCTGGCTCCACGCCGAACCCCTATGGGGCTACCCCTCTGCCGCCTTTCCCGTCGTCGCCCTGACCCTGGCCCTGGCCCAGTTTGAGGTCAATCCGGACCGCCATGGTTGGGCGCTCATCGCGTTAGGCGCGACCTATCTGGTCGCCGCCCACTGGCTGCGATCGTTCCAGCGAGAACGCTACGCCGGGCCGATCATGGCCGTGGCCTACGTCGCCGTCGCACTGGGGTTGCCCCCCTCCAGCCGCGATCAAATCGGCGCTTCCTGGGGCTACGGTGGCGCGGCGATGGTCTATGCTATCTCGGCGATCTGGCTGCGTCAACCGCTCTTCCTGACCCCAGCCATCGCGCTGGCGGCCGTGCCCTACGCTGTGACCCTCGTCCGCTCACCCGCCGCGGCGCAGAACTATGGCCTGTGGCTCTGGCCGGGGATCGCACTCTGTCTGGCAGTAGCCCATCTGCTGGATTACTACCTGGGTGCGCCGCGCGACTTTCCGTGGGGCGAGCCCTCGCGCTGGCTGGCGACCGCTGGCGAGCGGCTGCTGACCTGGCCGGGACTACCGTTCTACGCCGCTGGCTACCTGGCGGCCACCCTGGCCACGGTATTGTCGTATTCGCTGGGGGACGCCGACCGTGTCGCCGCGACTCTGGCGCTGGCAGCGGCCGCCTTCGCTCTGGCGACGCTCCGCTTCCGTCTGCGCATCTGGTTCCTGTTTGCGGCCGGGGCAACTCAACTGGCCGCGTTATCGCTGATTTACGGACACGTCCGGGGAGATGTCGCCCAATGGGCACTGGCCTTCCTGCCGGTGACGGCGGCGACGGCGCTGGCGGCACTACTCATCGAGCGACGACGCGGCGAAGGCTCGCCGTTCGCCGGTTGGCGGGCATTCGTTACCGGCTGGTCGCGTCCGCTCTACACCTGGCTATTTGCCGACCTGTTGCTTGCCCAGTTAGCGGCTTTTGAGGATGGTGGACCAGGCAGCCTGGTCTCGCTGGGTCACGCGTTGTTGTTCGTGCCCCTAGCCTCAGTCTGGAGGCTACCGGCCGCGGCCTATACGGCCGCAGGGCTGGGACTGATCGCGCTGTCGCAGCGAATGACCTGGTATGTCGCGCCGGATACTCACTACCCCATCGCACTGGCCATCCTCGCCCTGGCCTATGGCGTGTTCGGCTACTGGCCGAGGTACGCGCACCGGCGAGGCCAGCCGGTGCCCTCTTGGGCTCGGGTCTGGGAAAAGCCCCTGATCCGATCGGGCATGGGCCTCACCACACTGGCCCTGCTCTGGATGGCCGCCCTCGGCGCGGGCGATGTGGCCTGGCTGACGATCCGTGCCCTGTTTGAGCAGCCGGTCTTGACGGCAGCCCAGGTGCCGACGGTGCAGATGGTTGTCACCGTACTGGCTGTGGCCGGGCTGACCTACCTGGCAGCGGCGCTGGTCGAGCGCCGGTCCTGGCTGGGCTATGGCGCGGTGGCGACGCTGTTGATCGCCTACAGCCTTGAAGTGCTGCTCTTCCTCGGACAACGGGAGGTACAATGGTACGCCGTGCCGGCCGGCGTCTACCTGCTGGGTGTCGGCTACCTGGAGTGGCACGAGGGTCGGTACACGCTGGCTCGCCGAATAGACCAGACAGCGATGGCTCTGCTGTTTGGCTCTGCGTTCTGGCAGTCGCTGGACCACGGTGGCTGGCGCCACGCACTGCTGATGGGGGCCGAGGGGCTGGTCGTTGCCTGGTGGGGCAGTGCCCGGCGACAACGGCGCTTCCTTTACGGCGGCGTCAGCGCGGTGGTGATCGCCGTTGTCGGGCAGCTGATCGAGCCGCTGTTGTCGGCCAACGCCTGGCTCGTGCTGGGTGGCGTCGGTCTGTCCGTGGTGCTGTTCGGCCTCATCGTCGAGCGGCGGCTGGAGGCGGTGAGGCGGCTGTCGCGGGAGTTGCTGGAGCGCTTGGAAGATTGGGAGTGAACTGGCAAATTGCAGATTGGGCAAATTGCAGATTGGCAGATTGCAGATTCGCCGATTTGCAGATTGCGGATCGGCGGATTGCAAGAGACTGAGCAGGGGGAGAATGACTTACGAGGAGTGGGAGTCACAGGTAGCCGAGGAGATCAGGGCAGACGCCCTATGGAAAATGGAGGCTTATCGGCTGGCGCTATTTCTCTACGACCTGGCCTGGCAGGACTCGGAGAGACTGTTGCAGGATCCGCGAGGCAGAGAAGTAACAAAGCAACTCATTCGCAGCGCAGGATCCATAGCCGCTAACATTGAGGAAGGTTTCGGACGTGGCTTTGGCAAAGAGTATGCCTACTTCTTGCGCGTTTCCCTTGGCTCAACTCGAGAGGCACGAGGGTGGTACTATCGGAGTCACCGCCTGCTGCCTCCCGCCGTCATCGAGCACCGCATAGACCTGTTGAGCCAGATCACTGCTCTGCTCGTCACAGCAGCCCAGCAGCAGAAGCAACGCACTCACCGAGACTGAGAATCCGCAATCTGCCATCTGCCATTTGCAGTCTGCACGGAGTTGATCCCCATGAGCGATCATCAAAAGTGGCTCGTTACGCTGGCTGGTCTGGCCTTGCTGCTAACCGGCCTGCCGGCGCTGGTCGGGGTCTGCGGGCTGGCAGCAATGGTGATAGACGGCGATCCGGGTGCGCTGAGCTTTGGCCTGGGCTGGTTCCTCTTCCTGGCCGTGGCGCTCGGCGGTGGAGGGGCAGCCTTTTTCCACGGCGCGCGCTCGTTGGGTGGACGATCTTCCCGCTCGCTGCGTCTGCCTCCGACCTGGGCACTGGGGGGTGGCTTCTTCCTGGCGCTGGCCGTCGGCCTGGGCCTGCGCTCTGTCGCATTCTTTGCCCCGATTGCTTTCCCATCCATCTTCCTCGCGGCAGTGCTGCTGCCACCAGTCGTCGCCGTGACCTGGATGGTGGATCGCCATCCTGGTGAACTGACCTGGCGGCGGGCTGCCGTGGCCTTTGTCGCTGGGGCGACGGCCTCGGTGGGGCTGGCCATTGTGTTGGAGATACTGCTGCCCGGCGTGGTGCTGGCGCTGGTGTGGGGTCTGGCCGACCTGATCCTTCCCGCGCTGGAGAGATTGGTAAATTCCCTGGCCAACGGTGACGTGGCGGCCGCCCTCACCTCGCCCGGTTTCCTGTTCGCAATGGTGCATCTGGCCGTGATCGCGCCGTTGGTCGAAGAGTTTGTCAAACCGCTGGTCACGCTGCCACTGCTGAAACGATTAGAAGAACCCCGCGACGCGCTGTTGATCGGGGCTATCGCCGGGGCGGGCTTTGCCGCGTTCGAGGACGCAGTTTACGCCGGGTTTGGGGGGCGCCTCTGGGCTGGCATCCTGCTGATGCGAGCCCTGGGCGCAGCAATCCACCCGCTGGGCACAGGATTGACAGCGTTGGGCTGGCATGACCTGCTACACCGCCGATCGGGCGCGGGCCGCCGCTGGCTGGCGCGATACGGGCTGGCGGCCGGCGTTCACGCACTGTGGAACGGCGGTTCACTGCTCGTGCTGACGCTGGTCGGGGCCAACTTTTTCGGCACGCCGCCCCCCGAGGTGGACGTGCTGGGCGTGACGGCGGGGGGCATCCTGCTGGCGCTGCTCGCCGTGGAGGGCGTCGCCGTGTGGATCGCAGCGAGGGTGCTGTCACGGCGGTTCCTGCCGGTCAAAGAGGGCGTGCCAGAGCGCGAGGGTATGCCACCCGAGCAGGCAATCGCCGTCTGGGCGCTGGTCTGCCTGTTGGTGCTGGTCCCTGCCGGCCTGGCCGCCTTGCGAGCGGCGTGGTGGAGAGGGGGATAAATGCGTAGAATCGTCGCTGCGCTGAAAAGCCCCAGCGTGTGGATCCTGACACTGTTGCTGATTGCCAACGGCGTCGCCTGGGCCAGCGCGCTGGCACCGGGCGAGGCACGCGTCATCGAACCACGCCTGGAGCCAGACCTGGCTGCACTGCGAGAGCGCCTCAGCGAAGGCGGACACTCTGGCGAACCGTTCACCGTCGTCGTCACGAATCAGGAAGCGGAGGAAACGATTGCCTGGTACCTGGATCGCCACCCCCGCGTCCCCTTTGCCAACCCGCGCGTCGAGATCCACCCGGACGTCATAGAAGCCCGGGGGGAGGCGAACGTGGCCGGCCTGCGGGTGGGCCTCCACGGCCGGGCGCGGATCGTGCTGCAGGATGGCCTGCCGATCGTGACGGTCGAAGACCTGGGCATGGCCGGGCTGTCGGTGCCTGGCTTTGTGCGGCAGCGCATCCAGCAAGAGGTAAACACCCAGTTTGCCGTGGACCCCCAGACGTTTCCAGTAACCATCATCCGGTTCGAGTTGACCGAGGGACGGGCGATCGTCGAGGGGACGATCCGCTGGTGACACACTGCTTGACAAGCTCCCCCTTCTGACTTATACTCATCGCCAGGCATTCAATTTGCAGTTGCCACACGCTATGCGAGCGCCACAGGAGGGCAATGACTGATGCCTGGTCAAGGAACGCTGTGCACCAACAATAGCCAGGACGTCCCACCAGCGGGCGAGACGGTTAGAAGCCCTCGTCCTGTGGCCGTTCTTGGCGCCCTGATCGTCTTACTGGCATGCCTGGCGGCCCTGTGGCTGACCGGCTGCCAGCAAATCGCCCCCCCTGCCGTCAGCCCCTCTCCTACACCAACCCTCCCTATCGCCATGCCGTCGCCCGATGCCTCGGTCCTGCCAGTCCCGTCACCCACGATTCCGGCCGTCATCACCCTCACCCTGTGGACTGCCCCTGACTATTCCCCCCAGGCCGAAGGTCCGGCCGGCGAAGAGATGCGTCATATCATCACCCGGTTTAACGAAATCCAGGAGGACGTCCAGATCGAGTACGTCCTCAAGAAACCGCAGGGCAAGGGTGGGCTGCTGGATTTTCTACTGACTGCCAGTTCCGTGGCGCCCACCGTGTTGCCCGACGCAATCTTTCTCGAACCCCACAACCTGCGAGATGCCGCTGGTGCCGGGCTGGTGCAGCCGCTAGATGACCTGCTGCCACCGTCTCTGCAAGACGATCTCTTTCCCTTTGTGATTGAGGCAGGGCGCTTCGACGGCCAATTGAAGGGTATCCAGTTTCAGGCAGACGCATTGCATCTGCTGTACAACACCATCAAAGTGGAAGGCCCCCCTCTGACCTGGACTGACGTCTTGACGCGGTCCGAAGCGCTATACCTGTTCCCCGCCGGCAGTTCAAGTGGGCTGGCGAACGATTCGTTCCTCGTCCATTACCTGGGCACCGGCGTACCCCTGTTCAACGAACTGGGCGCACTGGCACTGGACGAGGAGGCCATGACAGCTGTGTTGAGCCATTACGCGGCGGGCATCCAGTCCGGCGTCGTACCGACGACGGCCCTGGAACTGGCATCCACGGCCGACGCCTGGCCCATCTATCTGGAGGCAGAGGTGGCCATGACCGAGATTGTCTCCAGCCATTACCTGGCCCATCGCGATCTGCTGCGCAACACGGCGTATGCCGCCATCCCTGGCCAGAACGGCCCATCACCCACGGTGAGCCAGGGCTGGATGATCGCCATCGTGACCACCGATCCCTACCGCGCCGAAGCGGTGACTCGCTTCCTCGAGTGGTGGCTCAGCCCCGAGAACAACGCCAGGTGGAACCTGGCCGCCGGCACGCTGCCCGTTCGACGCTCGGCTTATGGACGCCTGAGCGAGCAAGACCCCTATTTCACCTTTCTGGCCTCGTTGCTGGAGACGGCCCGACCCTACCCTCTGGCGCCGGTCTACCGGGAAGTCGCTGCCGCCTGGCAGATCGCCATCACAGCGGTGATGACCGGCCAGCAGACACCACAGGAAGCTGCCGCCCAGGTGATGGCCACGTTGGGACGATAAGAATCACCATCGAACCATCCTGGAGAGAGCAAGGCATGGGCCAGGAAACGCAAAGAGAGATCGTGGAGGCTATTCAGGCGGCGGCGCTGGCGTCCGTCGAGCCGGGGGAGGCCGTCCGCCGCGCGGTGTGGCGTGAAGGGGAAACGCTGTTCGTCGGCGAGCAACGCTACGACCTGGATGCCTTTGACCGCGCCTGGATCGTCGGCGGGGGAAAGGCTGGCGCGCCGATGGCCGCCGCGCTGTGGGACCTGCTGGGCGATCAGGTTGCCGGCGGCGCGGTCAACGTCAAATATGGCCACCTGCTGCCTCCGGGGCAGACCTGCGGCCCTGTGACCCTCATCGAGGCAGGGCACCCCACGCCGGACGAATCCGGACAGGCAGGCGCGGCCCGCATCGTAGAAATCGTCTCTGACCTGACGCCGCACGACCTGGCCGTGGTGGTCATCTCGGGCGGTGGTTCGGCGCTGATGCCCCTGCCCGCCGAGGGCGTCTCGCTGGCCGACAAGCAGGCGGTCACCGGGGCGCTGCTCCGCTGCGGGGCGACCATTGGCGAGATGAACGCCGTGCGCAAGCACCTATCAGCCCTCAAGGGCGGCCAACTGGCCCGCCTGGCCCAACCAGCGACCGTCATCACCCTCATTCTGTCCGACGTGGTGGGCAACCCGCTGGACGTCATCGCCTCCGGCCCGGCCGTGCCTGACACGAGCACCTTTGCCGACGCGTGGCACGTCCTGCAAAAGTACGATCTGCTGGATGGTGTACCACCGTCTGTTGTGGCCCGGCTGCGCGCCGGGGTGGCCGGTCAGATCCCGGATACGCCCAAGCCGGGCGATCCTGCCTTCGAGCGAGTGCAGACGGTCGTCGTTGGCAGCAACGAGATCGCTGCCCAGGCCGCCGTAGCAAAGGCCCGCGAACTGGGACTGAATAGCCTGCTACTGTCCACGTTTATCGAGGGCGAAGCCCGCGAGGTGGCCAAGGTTTTTGCCGGGATCGGCAAGGGGATGGTTCGCCACGGCTGGCCGCTGTCGCCACCGGCCTGCCTGGTCGCCGGCGGCGAGACGACAGTCACGGTGCAGGGCGAGGGCAGGGGGGGGCGGAACCAGGAACTCGCCCTGGCGGCAGCGCTGGCCATCGAGGGCTGGGATGACCTGTGCGTCGTGGGCCTGGCAACCGACGGCACCGACGGTCCGACCGACGCCGCCGGCGCGGTCGCCTGGGGAGACACGCTTGCCCGCGCCCGCACCCTGGAACTCGACGCCGAGGTGTCCCTGGCGGACAACGACTCGTATCGCTTTTGGACGGCGCTGGGGGACATTATCGTCACCGGGCCGACGAACACGAACGTCAACGATCTGATCTTTGTCCTGGCGTTTTGAGCGCGTGATAACTGTTGAGTGAGGGAATGGAATTTGCCATGTGACACATTTTGGAAGGAAGACTTGTCGCATGACCGAGATATACGTTTGAGTTGAAATAGACAGACACGGATCGGCAGCATTGACGGAACGGCGGTATCGGTGTAGTTGAGGGGTGGTGATGAGCAAGCTGCTGTTCAAAGAGTTGACAGGGGAGGTCATCGGGGCCTATTACGAGGTGTACAATCACACGTCGCGAACGTATCCAGAGTGGGTGTACGAGCACTGCCTGATGTATGAGTTGAGAAAGCGAGGCATCCCCTGCGTACACCAGGATGAGCGCCGGATTGAGTACAAGGGGAAGATAGTTGGCTTACATAGGTTAGACGTTCTGGTGGACGCGCGAGTGGTGGTGGAGAACAAGGTAGCCGAGAGGATCGCGCCCTTGCACAAGGCCCAGACGATTTCGTATCTGAAGGCGTGGGACAAGCAGGTAGGGTTGGTGTTTAATTTTGGTGGGGCGGCACCTGGGTTCGAGCGCGTGTACTTTGCGCCACGGGGGGAAAAAACACGGATCGGCGGAATTCACGGACGGGCGGATAGAGCGGCGGACGAGGCATGGATTCACGCTGACCTGGCGTACGATATTGCGGGTGGGTTGTACGAGGTTCATTCCATCCTGGGGCCAGGGTTTGTCCACCGGATCCATGTCAATGCCTGTCACCGTGAAATGCTGTGGCGCGGCCTGGCGTCGCAGCGGCTGAGGAAAATGCAGGTACGGTAAAGAGATCGTTGCCGGCGAGATCGGTTTCGGGCATCTGCTGGTGGATGGCGCGGTCATGGTCTTCCCTGTAGCCATCCAGGACATCAACGACGTTCGAATCGAGAACCTGAAAGACTGGATGCGCGTTCACCGGGTGGAACTCGGCATCCTGGCCAATTTCTGCGACACGAGTTTGCAGCCCGTGTTCCTGCGAGCCTGAGGACACTGGCATGCAGAATGGTCAGATAGATCCAAAAGACTCCTTTTCGTGCAAACGTCAGATCAGCTAATTCCGACAATCCTGTTCTTATGTACACTATGACAACTACCACCCCAACCAACTGGCTCCTCTCCCACGGCGACCCCTGGGTGCGCCACCGGGCGCTGACCGACCTGCTCGATCGACCGCCCGACGACGTCGAGGTCGTCGCCGCGCGGCAGGCAATGCTGGACGACCCGCGCGTGCAGGACCTCGTCGCCGAGGCCGCCGCCTGGCCCGGCTACGCCTTGAAGCGACACAACGACGCAGGCCATCCCATTTACAAGCTCAGCACACTGGCCGACTTTGGCCTACGGGCGAACGATCCTGGGATAGCCGCCGGGATCGAGGTGGTGTTGGCTCACCAGTCGCCGGAGGGCGCTTTCCAGAGCCTGATGAACATCTCCAAGCAGTTTGGGGGGACGGGCGAGGACACGTGGGCGTGGATGCTGTGCGACGCGCCGACACTGCTCTATGCCCTGCTGGCCATGGGCCTGGGCCAGGACGCGCACGTGCGGCGGGCGGTCGACCACCTGGCGGGCCTGGTGGACGAGAACGGCTGGCGCTGCATCGGCGCGCCAGCGTTGGGCAAATTTCGGGGACCGGGGCGCAAGGCCGACCCCTGCCCCATCGTCAACGTCTACGCGCTGAAAGCACTGGCTCAGGTGCCAGAGATGCTCCATGGCCCGGCGACACGCACCGGGGCCGAGATGCTCCTGTGGCATTGGGCGCACCAATCCGAGCGCAAGATCTATATGTTTGGCATCGGCACCACCTTCCGCCGACTCAAGTATCCCTTTGTGTGGTACGACATCTTGCACGTCGTGGATCTGCTCAGCCGCTTCCCCTTCGTTCACGCCGACCCTCGTTTCCAGGAGATGGTGGAGGCAATAGTTGCACAGGCGGACGAGGACGGCTGCTACCGCGCTGGCTCGATGTACCGTGCCTGGAAGGGCTGGGAATTCGCCGACAAGAAATCCCCGTCGCCGTGGATCACGTTTCTGGTGCTGCGCATCCTCAAGCGGGTGCGGGACGGGCAGCGAGACCAGTAAGGGCTCACGGATGAGACAAGATGCCTGGGCGTCGCGGCTCGCCGCGTTCTCCCCAGCAAGATGGGGCATCCACTTGGCGGTTTGAGACAGATGTTGGCCGGAAGGTCAGAGGTGGCATCAATGACCGATTGGAGAAACCTGCTGAACGCCGACGCGACCGACTGGCTGCTGGGCGAGGACAACCCCTCGGTTCGCTACTTCACCTTGACCCAGTTGCTGGATCGGCCTCTCGACGACCCGGAGGCCGTCGCTGCCCGCCGGGCAGTCATGGCGACAGGCCCGGTACCGGCCATTCTTGCCGAGCAGCACCCCGACGGCTACTGGGTCAAGCCGGGGCCGGGCTACAACCCCAAATATCGCAGCACGGTTTGGTCGGCGATCTACCTGGCCCAACTGGGCGCTGACGGTGAGCATCCCCGCGTCCGCGCCGGGGCCGAGTACATCCTCAGCCACACGGTGGCCTCGACCGGCGCTTTCTCGGCCACCGGAACGCCGTCAGGAGCCATTCACTGTCTCAACGGCAACCTGTGTGCCGCGCTCCTCGACCTGGGTTGGGTAGGCGATGAGCGCCTGGATCGCGCCTTGGAGTGGGAAGCTCGCGCGGTCCTGGGTGAGGGCATCGCCCCGGCGGACGACGAGGACGCGCCCCTGCGCTACTACAAATCGGGGACGACGGGGCCAGGTTTTGCGTGCGCGGCCAACAACAAGCTGCCCTGCGCCTGGGGAGCGGTCAAGGCCATGCTGGCTTTCGCCAAGCTACCCGCGTCAGCCCGCACGCCGCTCATCCAACGGGCGATCCGGGCTGGTCTCGACTTTCTCCTCAGCCGCGACCCTGCCGTAGCCGATTACCCCATGGGCTGGAACGACAAGCCCAGTGGCAGCTGGCGCAGATTCGGCTTCCCTATTTTCTACGTCACCGATACGCTGCAGAACCTGGAAGTGCTCACCCGCTTTGGCCTGGCCGGTGACCCGCGCCTCGATGCCGCCGTCGAGCTGGTGCGTACCGCACAGGACGAGGAGGGACGTTGGGCACTACACTATCACTACACCGGCAAGACCTGGGCCGACGTGGAGACCAAGGGCCAGCCCAGCAAGTGGGTCACACTGCGGTCCTTGCGCGTCCTCAAGCGTGTGGCAAACGCGCGCGCGTCATAGCCGTGAGACAACAACAACCCTCGGAGTGAAACGCCAATTATGAATGACACGATCAACGCGATCCTCTTTGACCTGGACGGCACGTTGTTGGACAGCAACATGGACGTATTCCTGCCGCATTACTTCAAAATGCTGACCGCCCGCGTGGCCCACATCCTGCCGCCCGAGAAGTTCATCGCCCATCTCATTCAGGCCACCGATGTCATGATCGCCAACGACGGGCGCGCGACGAACGAGGCAGTCTTTGCCGACGCTTTCTACCCCCTGGTCGGACAACCGCGCGAGAAAGTAGAGCCGATTTTCAAGGATTTCTACGCCAACGACTTTCCGGCGCTGCGGCAGCACACTCGCCGCAAACCAGAGGCCCGTCAGGTCGTCCAGCGAGCCTTTGACTTGGGTTGCGACGTGGTCATTGCCACCAATCCTGTCTTCCCCGCCATCGCCATCGAACAGCGGCTGGAGTGGGCCGGCGTAGCAGACTTTTCCTACCATCTGGTGACGACGTATGAAAATAGCCGTGCCGCCAAACCGAGCCTGCTCTACTACGAGCACATTGTGGGGGAGATCGGCCAACGCGCCGAAGCGTGCCTGATGGTCGGCGACGAGGACATGGACATGGTTGCCGCGCACCTGGGCTGCCTGACCTTCCTCGTGCCCGGCCCTCGCACAGCGCTGGCCCCCACGACGCCACAGCCAACCTATCGCGGCACGCTGGCGGACTTGTGGGCAAGGTTTCAAGAGTGGGAGGTGAGTCATGGGTGAGACGGACTTTGAAGAGGATTGGCACTTTCACGTGACGGTCATTGGGGCCAAGGGGGCATGTCGCGCCGGGCACAAGGTCGGCGATCGCTGGCGGTTCGAGTACTGCACGCCGGAGGGACTGTGCGGCGAGGCATTCTACACCATGTATCCGCTCGTCCACGCCATGCGCCTGGGCGCCGACGTGCGCAGTCGCGAGGACGCCGACCCAGACGTGACGACCTGCTATTGCCCCGATAACGCCTGGATCACCTTCGAGGTGCGGCGCGTGTGGCAAGGAAGAACAAAACAGGGCGGGTCCTAGACCTGCCCTGCACAGACACTCCCTACCTCGTCGGCGGTCAGCCCGCCCAATCGCGGAGAAACTGGGTCAGCAAACGGACGCCGATGCCTGTGGCCCACTTGGGCGTATAAGGCTTGTCTCCGTCGGTCCACGCCTTGCCAGCGATGTCCAGGTGTGCCCAAGGCAAGTCGCCGGCGAACCTGCTCAGGAAAACGGCAGCCGTGATAGAACCACCCGGTCGTCCGCCAGTGTGCTGAAAGTCGGCGACATCGCTCTTGAGTTGCTCGCCATACTCTTCGAAGAGGGGCATTCTCCACACCCGCTCAAAGCTCTTCTGCCCGGCGGCTTCCAGGCGGGCTGCCAGGTCGTCGTCGTTGCTGAACAAACCAATGGCGTGATGCCCCAGAGCAATGACCATGGCTCCGGTGAGCGTGGCCATGTCCACCACGGCCTTGGGCTGGTAGCGTGCAGCGTAGGTGAGAGCATCGGCCAGGATCATGCGGCCCTCGGCGTCGGTGCTGATAATCTCAATCGTCTTGCCGTTCATGGCCCGCACGACGTCGCCCGGCTTGTAGGCCTTGCCGCTGGGCAGGTTCTCGGTGGCCGGTACGAGGCCAACGACGTGCAATGGCAGGTCGAGGGCGGCGACGGCGCGCATCGTGCCCAACACCGCCGCGCCGCCGGCCATGTCGGCCTTCATATTCTTCATGCCTTCCCTGTTCTTTATCGAGATGCCGCCCGAGTCAAAAGTGACCCCCTTCCCCACCAACACCACTGTGTCCTGGTCGTCGCGCCCGGCGTCGTGTCCTCTATGCTCGAGGACGATAAACTTGGCCGGTTCGTCAGTGCCCTGGGCAACGCCCAACAGCGAACCCATGCCCAACTGTGCCATGTCGGCCTCGTCGAGCACCTGGCAGGCCATGTCAAACTCATCGGCCACTTCTTGGGCGCGCTGAGCCAGGATCGTGGGCGTGGCATAGTTGGCCGGCCAATTCACCAGGTCACGGGCCAGACCCACACCAGCGACGACCTCACGCCCCGCTTTGACGGCAGCCTCCACCTCCGAGCGCTTGCTTTCGTCAAAGACGACAAAGGTCATGTCTTTCACTTCTTTGGGATCGTCCTCAAGTTCGGTCTTGAGCTCTTTAAACTCGTAGAGGGCCAGCTCAGTGCCCTCTACGACCGCCTGGGTCGCGCCTGCCAGACTTACACTGCCGCGCCCGCCGCCGTGAACAATCGTGCTAAAGCTCTTGACGCGCAGGTCGCGCACCCGTCGGGCAGCCGTGGCGGCGACGACGCGGATCGCCTCCAGGCCGAACTTTTCCTCTTTGCCCAACCCCATCACCAGCACCCGTTTGGCAGGGATCGTGCCGTTGGTGTAGAGCAGGGCAGTCTCTTGCGCCTTCCCCTTAAAGTCGCCGTCGGCAATGAGGCGGCGAATCTGGCCGCCCAGGGCCTTGTCCACGGCACCGGTGGCCCCACCTGGCTCCGTGACGCCCTCAAAGAGATTGACGACGATCAGCTCACTGTTCTCTTGCTGGATTTCTCCGGTCTTGACCTTGATCTCCATTGGGTTCTCCTTCTGTATCCACATCCCACATATATTTCGAGGGTTTCACAGCCGCAGTCGCCCTCTGAGTTGTCGCAAGTGATGAACAGCCTGCTGCACCAGAGCCCAGTTTTCCGGGCGATTCAGCCACAGGCTGGCGCCGGAGGGATGAGGCAGCGGCACGATGTAATGCCCACCCTGTTCGTAAACCTGTCCGATCATTTCAACGAGTCTGCCCTGGCCAAGGAAGCGCTTGATCGCCAGCCCACCCACGGGGATGATCAGTTCCGGGCGCACTATTTCCAGTTCGCGCGCCAGGAACGGCGCACAGAGCTTTCGCTCTGCTGCCGTGGGGACGCGGTCGCCCTTTGACCTGGTGTTGGACCCTCGGCCAGGGTAGCATTTGGTGACCGCCGTCACGTACTGGGCCGCGCGAAACTCGTCCTCGTCCCAACCCGCTCCGGCCAGCCATTCGAACAGCCGCCGACCAGAGGAGGCGTTGAAAGGGCGTTGGGCAGTCACCTCGGTCACGCCTGGAGCCTGTCCAACGGCCATGATGCGCGCCGAGTCCGGCCCGGAAAAGACAGCGCCGGGCGTGATAGGGTAGCCCGCCTGCAGACATCTTTGGCAGGCACGCATTTCCTCATGCAGAGCGGTCAATGCCAACCCTGGTCTGCCCACCTAACCTCCACAAGCAACACTTTCTCGATCTGTGCGGGTATTATACACATTTACTCGGGCTTGTCCACACCGATCAGTCGCGTCTGGCCAAATCAGTCAGGCACCACAAGGCCAAGCCTGAGCAGAAGCGCCGGTCCCAGGATGAGCAATCCAACAACCACAGCAACCAGAGCGGTCACCAGCACCGCGCCAGCAGACAAGTCTTTGGCGACCTTGGCCAGGGGGTGGTATTCTTCGGTGACGAGGTCAACCGCCGTCTCGGTGACGGTGTTCATCAACTCGGCAAAAAAGACCAGGGCAATCGTCAGGGCCAGCACGGCCCACCGGAGGGCGTCGAGACGCAGCCACAGGCCCATCGCCGTCACACCCATCGCGACCAGCAGGTGGATGCGGACGTTACGTTGGGTGCGAAGAGCGTACCACAGGCCGGCAAAGGCATATCGGAAGCTGTCAAAGATCGTTGGACTACGCATCGGGAGTCTCAGCGTTCAGTTTGAGGCCAAGCTCGGCCAGTATGGCTTCCTGGGCAGCCCACATGACGGCCTTTTCCTCAGGGGTGGCGTGATCATAGCCCAGCAGATGAAGGGTACCGTGCACGGCCAGCAGAGCGAGCTCAGTCTTGACGGAATGACCGGCCTCGGCGGCCTGGGCGCTGGCACGCGGGTAGGAGATGATCGCGTCTCCCAGGTACAAAGGCTGGTCGGGGGCCTCGACGAACGGCACATCGGCCGCGGCAGGAAAGGCCAAAACGTCCGTCGGGCTATCTACCTGGCGGAACTGCCGGTTAAGCTGGCGGATCGCTTCGTCGCCGGTGATGACGAGGGTAAGCGCTGCGCCCGCCGGTGCGCCCGAGTGACTCAGCGCCACCGTTGCTGCGGCCTGTAGGCTGGACCCATCAACCTGACGAGCAAAACCTGGGTCTATCTGGGTGACGACACGGAAGGACGTGTCTTTGCGCACGGCAGCTATGCCCCCTCGCCGATCACATTCTGGGCCTCAGTCTCTGTGTCCGCCACCTCTTTCTCCTCAGTCTCGTCTGGCTCTGCGGGGGTGGGCATTCGGCCCGCGGGGTACTGCACCCGTGGATGAAAGACACCCGACAGAGAATCCACAAAAGCCTGGCGGATCTGTTCAAAGTCGCGCAGGGTCAGGTCACACTCGTCCAATTCACCAGCCAAGATTTTGCCGTCGCTCACTTTGCGGACAATGTCTTCGATCTCTTCCCTGGATGTGGGACGCGCGGCGCGAACGGCGGCCTCGCAACTATCGGCCAGCATCAGGATGCCACTCTCTTTGGTCTGCGGTTTGGGGCCAGGATATCGGAACCTGGACTCGTCTACGTTCTCAGGCCCCCCCGCTTCTTCGCAGGCTTTGTGATAGAAAAAAGTGACCAGCCCGGTGCCCTGATGTTGGGGGATGAAATCCCGCACGGCTGCGGGCAGGCGATACTTCTTGGCCATATCGAGGCCATCTTTGATGTGGCTGAGGATGATCTCGGCGCTGGTTTGCGGATCGAGACGCTCGTGAGCGTTAACGCCGTCAGCCTGGTTGTCCACAAAGAAATAGGGACGCGCTATCTTGCCAATATCGTGATAGAACGCTCCGACGCGGGCCAGCAATGGATCGGCGTCAATCCGTTCGGCAGCCTGCTCGGCCATGCTGCTGACCAGGATGCTATGATGATAAGTACCGGGCGCCTTCAGAAGCAACTGGCGCAGAAGCGGATGGGTCGGGCGGGCCAGTTCCATCAACCGCAATGTCGTCGTCAAGTCAAAGAGCTGGCCCAGAAGGTAGAACCCAGCCAAGGTCAAGCTAACGGAGAGTGCACCGTTGACGAGGACAGCCGCTCCAAGCTCAAGCCAGGCCCGCAGATTGGTTTCCTGGGAAGGCAAGCGAAAAATGGCCAGCACAGCCAGATTGGCGAGGATAACGTAACCCCCACCCCACACAAAGCTGGACAGTCGTTGCATCTTGCCCAGGGCCAGCGTGGCCAGGAGGCTGCCGCCCAGAACAAAAGAGGCGAGCTCCATCGATCCATCGGTCATAAAGGCAACGATGGCGCCGACGAAAACCAGGCTCAAAACGGCCAACTGACCGTCCAGCAGGACCGAGATCAACATACCCATGGCGGCAAGAGGAAACAGGTAAGGCAGGATGGTGTGGCCAGGCACCATGAGCCGTGCTGCGACCAGAAAGAGGCTCAGCAAGAGAAATAGCAGCAACAGCAAACGGCCCTGCCGCAAAATGGGCAATTGGAAGCGGAGCAGGTAGCCGACCAAGAGGAGCACCAACAGCACAGCGAACGCCACGGTACCGGCGACTTTGGCCCAGTCCAGTTGAGGTTGCAGAAGGCTGTACTGCTCAAGGATCTCTATCGCCTCTCTGTCCACCAGGGCACCGCGCCGGACGATGGTCTGGCCTTCCATGACCGTACGCTCGATGGGAGGTACCTGCTCTCGCGCCGATTTGCGATCGGCGTCGGTACTCTCGGCGTTGTAAAAGGTGTTGGGCTGGAGCAGAGGCTTGGCCAGACTGCCCACGATCTCGCGCTGCTCGTCGTCTGTCAGATCAAAGCTGATGCGGCTGGCGACCAGGCGACGCACCTTGTACGTCTCTCCTTCGCGGATCTCGATCCGCATCAGATCCTCGACGACGCGGACGGTATATTCGACGACCCGTTGCCAGTCGCCGTCCGACAGCGCCAGGGTACGGCTGATGACGTCTGCGGAAAGGGACACGCCCTCAATGGCGTGCAGGTAGGCGTGCTGCTCCCGGGGAGCGGCATAGTCGTCGTGCCGGACGCTGTCTATGAAGTTGAGGACCCGCCGGGCGTGGGCCACTTGTTGGCGGGCTACGTTGGAGTCTGGGCCGTCGTAGACGCTCGGTACGTTCTGTTCAGCTTGCAAGCGTGCCCGTTCGGTAAGGATGTCGCTCGCAAAAGTTCTCTGGTAGGGAGCGACGATCTCCTCAGGGCTGATCTGACCCTCGCTCAGAGTAACCTGGCTGGTTGGCAAGAAGCGCATCGTTAGCACCAGGCTTGTCACGAGGGCGAGCATCAGCCCAAACAAAATGGCGTGGATCAACATGCGGCCAGAGAGCTCGCTCTTTCGCCTGCGCCGGCGACTTGGCTCAAAATCGTTAGTGAACAACACGACCCTGCCTCGCTGTGCGACCGTGAGGAGAACCTTGCCGGCTAGCCCCGCCCGCTCAATAGCTCACGGACAACCTGGTTGACCAGCTTGCCGTCGGCCTGACCGCGCAATTCTTGCATGAGAGACTTCATGACCGGGCCCATCTGCCCCACGCCGGTGGCCCCCAGTGTTTCGATGATCGCCGTCGCCCGTGCGACGATCTCTTCTCGGGACAGCTGCTGAGGCAGATAGGTCTGCAGCACGGCCAGTTCGGCCTCTTCCTGGGCTACAAGGTCATCACGACCGCCCCTCCGAAACTCCTCGATGGATTCCTGGCGCTGTTTGGCCTCTTTGGACAGCACAGCCAGCACATCAGGGTCGTCCAGTTCCCTCCGTTGGGCGACCTCGGCGTTGGTGATGGCAGCCAGTGCCAGTCGTAGCGTTCCTTTGCGCACCTCGTCCCTCTTGCGCATGGCATCTTTCAAGTCGGATTGCAGTTTTTCTTTCAGCGACACGATACCTCCCCTACAGATT
>Ga0180437_10002816_pt1 | contig 26896 bp, 20 predicted proteins | sample SS_ome_4_FD_132410 | JGI IMG/M metagenome (GOLD analysis project Ga0180437, IMG submission 132410) | Hypersaline lake sediment archaeal communities from the Salton Sea, California, USA - SS_3_D_1 metaG | ecosystem: Environmental > Aquatic > Non-marine Saline and Alkaline > Hypersaline >... | reverse complement strand
GCGAAGCGCCGGGGCACCTCCGCACAGTCGACGACCGCTCAACACGAGCGCGTGTAGCACCTCACTGCCGGCGACACCGAGCGGTGCGATTGGTGCTCCTTTCCTTGAGCCCTATAATCTGAGACGCAGCAAGCAAAGCTTGTGAGGAAACGCTCATGGATACCATTCTGGTTGTGGACGATGAGCCGCACATCGTAGAACTGGCCACCCTGTACCTGCAGAACGATGGCTACAACGTTATCAGCGCCGGCGATGGGCCGGCCGCGCTGCAGTTGGTCGAAGAACACCGGCCGAACCTGGTCGTCTTGGACATCATGCTTCCCGAAATCGACGGTTGGGAGGTGTGCCGGCGCCTGCGCCAGGGAGGCAACGACGTACCGATCATCATGCTCACGGCGCGCGGCGAAGATGTAGACCGCATCGTAGGCCTTGAACTGGGCGCCGATGACTACATGGTCAAGCCCTTTAATCCGCGGGAGCTGGTCGCCCGGGTTAAGGCGGTGCTGCGCCGCGTCGAGGGCCAAGCCCCACCCGGCGAGGTGCTGCGCATCGGCCGACTGGAAATCGATGCCGATCGGCGCGAAGTGCATGTCGCAGGCGAGCGTGTCAAGCTGCGGACCAAGGAGTTCGACCTCCTGCTGGCGCTGGCCGCCCGGCCAGGCTTTGTGTTCAGCCGTGACCAACTGCTCGACCGTGTCTGGAACTATGACTATGCCGGCGGAACACGGACGGTGGACGTTCACGTTGCCAGGCTGCGGGACAGGCTGGAGGGCAGCGGCGTGCGCATCGAAACGGTGTGGAACGTAGGCTACAAGCTCGTCGAGGAGCAGGCATAGATGTTCCGCAGCATCCGCACCAAGCTGGTGTTATCCTACGCCCTGATCGTTGTGCTATGCCTGCTTCTCGCTGGCCTGGGGGCGATCGTGCTGATCAACCGCTACCAGCGCGACGCCGCTTTGAGCCGCTATCGCGTGACCGCCGGCGCCGTTACACAGCAGGTTCAGTCCCTGATGACCCTGCGTTTTGGCCTGCCACAGATCGCGGCAAGAGTATCAGAGCAGATCACGCCGCTGGGATTGCGGGCCCTGCTGATTGACAAGGATGGCGTCGTTCTAGCCGACACGTCTCAGGAAAGGCCCCTCACCGGAAAGACCCTCCCGGTTCCACTGGAAGAACTCGTCGCCACCCCACGAGGCGGCGTGCTGTTCCGCCGCTACAGGGACGCAGATGGGCAGGACTCGGTGCTGATCATATCGCCCCTCCAACCGCCCCCCGCAGGGGCAGTGGCGTCCAGCGTAATACCGAGCCACGTGGTGGTGGCTATCCCTGAGCGAGAACTCACACCAGCCTGGCGTGAGCTTTTGCGCCCTCTCTTCCTCGCCGGGCTGATCGCGCTGGTCCTTTCGGTGATCGTTTCCGTGCTGCTGTCGCGTTCAATCACCAGACCTATTGTGGCCATGACCGATGCATCGGTTCGTATGGCCGAGGGGGACTATGAACAGGTCGTTCGGGTTCGTGGGCGGGACGAGGTGGCACGGTTGGCGGACAGTTTCAACCGCATGGCCCGCGAGGTGCAGCGCAGCCGTCAGTCCCAGCGCGACCTCATAGCAAACGTGTCGCACGACCTCAAGACGCCGCTGACCTCGATGCAGGGCTTTTCGCAGGCCATGCTGGAGGGCGCCATCCACGACCAGGAAGGGTACCGGCGCGCTGCACAGATCATCAAGGAAGAGGCCGAAGGCATGGGTGAGCTGATCGAGCGACTGCTCGATCTGGCCCGCTTTGATGCTGGCGAAGTGATCCAAGAGCAGGTGGCCATTGGCCCGGCCGAGCTCATCGAGCGCACCGCGGCCAAGTTCGCCCCTGTCGCCAACGAAGAGGGCCTTGCGCTCACCTATTCTCTGCCGCAAGGGCTCCCAACCGTCATGGGCGACAAGGCGCGCCTGGAGCAGGCCCTCTCAAACCTGATCGACAACGCCATCCGCTACACGCCGGATGGCGGGCGCATTGACGTCAAGGCCACGGCACTGCGCTCTCGAGGCGGGAGAACCCAGCCTGAGTTGCCCTGCGGCCTGCTCAGTCAGGCACTTGGCGACGGGCGCTGGCTGGCCATCAGCGTGGAGGACAGCGGCCGCGGGATCGCCGAACAAGACTTGCCGCGGATCTTTGAACGTTTCTACCGCGCCGACAAATCGCGGGGCAGCTCAAAGGGGGCCGGGCTCGGATTGGCCATTGCCAAAGAGATCGTGGAAGCGCACGGTGGTACAATCGGCGTCACCAGCCAGCTCGGTCAAGGCTCGTGCTTTGCCATTCTTCTGCCAGCTGTCGAGGCAGGGCCTGGCAAAGCGTGAGCTGCGCATGTCCATCAACACCTCCCCCGATTCACACCTCACGCGTGGCTATGCTATCGCGCTGGCCAGTGCCGCCATCCTGTCGACCACGGCTGTCTTCATCCGGCACCTCACGCAAGCCTATGGCATGCCCGTGCTGGTGCTCGCCCTTTGGCGCGACGTCTTTGCCACCCTGACCCTATCGCTGGTGCTGGCCCGTTTGCGCCCGTCGTTGCTGCGCGCGGAGCCACAACACCTCCTCTATCTGGTCTTCTACGGCGTGGTGTTCGCGGTTTTCAATGCCCTATGGACGCTTTCCGTTTCCCTGAATGGGGCGGCCCTCGCTACTGTCCTGGTCTATTGCTCGGTAGCTTTCACCGCTCTGCTGGGCGCATGGCTTCTCAAGGAGCGTCTCGGCTGGGTCAAGCTGTTGGCCATCGCCTTCAGCCTGGCCGGCTGTACGCTGGTCTCAGGAGCACTCAATTCGGCCGCTCGCAACGTATACATTGTGGGCATTCTAGCCGGGATCCTCTCGGGCCTGTGCTATGCCCTATACAGTCTGATGGGCCGCTCTGCCTGGCAGCGCGGGCTCGACCCGTGGACAACCTTGCTCTACACCATGGGTTCTGCTTCCGTCTTCTTGCTGCTGGTCAACCTCGTCCCGGGGGAGTTCCTTCCGGGCGCAGCTGTCCAGGCAGCTGACCTCTTTGTGCTAGGCGGTGCCCTGTTCGGTTGGTCTCTGCTCTTCCTGCTAGCGGCGGGACCGACGGTGCTGGGATTTGGATTGTACAACGTCAGCCTTGCCTACCTGCCTTCGAGCGTGGCCAACCTGATTCTCACGCTCGAACCGGTCTTTACTGCCGCAATCGCCTACCTCCTGCTCGGGGAGCGGCTGACGGGAACGCAGCTCATTGGGAGCCTGATGATTCTGGCCGGAGTGGCCTCTCTGAGGGCTTACGAAAGCTTTGCGGCAGACCCAACGCGGGCCCGCTCACGAAGGAGCGACGGCACAGCCACCACGAACTGAGGGCCGCTGTCCCGCTCAAACTGAGCGCCCATTGCTCCGTCGTGTAGCAGCTGCTCAGCCAAGGCGGGGGTCGAACAGTCGCACCCTGGGCTGTCCACAGAGGCGCGGCGCGTGGGTCAAGTGCCCAATAGGAACCGAACTGCGACACTGCCAGGCCGGGTGCACAAAAAAAGAGCCCCTCGGGTGAGGGGCTCTTTGTGTGCCTCGGTTTAGTACTCCGGCATTGGCGGGCCGGCCGGCATCTCCTTCTTCTCAGGGATGTCGGTGATCAACGCCTCAGTGGTGAGGATCATCGCCGCGATGGAGGCCGCGTTCTCAACTGCCGAGCGCGTGACCTTCACCGGGTCAATGATGCCCTTTTCGTACATGTCGACATAATCCTCTGCGATCACATCGTAGCCGATGTTGACGTTCTTCTTCGCCTTCTGCCGACGACGGACCTCTTCAATGATCACCGCGCCGTCCTTGCCTGCGTTCTCCGCAATCATGCGCATGGGAGCCCGCAGCGCGCTGCGAACGATGTCCACACCGGTCTGCTCGTCGCGCAAAGGCATCTTGACGTCGTCGAGAGCGGGAACCGCGTTGATGAGCGCAACCCCGCCACCCGGCACCACGCCTTCCTCTACCGCTGCTCGGGTAGCAGAGAGCGCGTCCTCGACACGGTGCTTCTTCTCCTTCAGCTCAACTTCTGTGCCGGCGCCGACCCGGATGACGGCTACGCCGCCAGCCAGCTTGGCCAGCCGCTCCTGGAGCTTCTCGCGATCATAGTCAGAGGTCGTGGTCTCGATCTGGGCCTTGATCTGCTCGATCCGCCCCTTGATCTCTTTCTCATCGCCCTTGCCATCGACGATGGTTGTGTCGTCCTTGGTGATGACAACCTTGCCAGCGCGACCGAGATCGTTGATGGTGGTGGTCTCCAGCTTGCGGCCCATCTCCTCAGTGATAACCTGTGCGCCGGTCAGCACGGCAATGTCGCGGAGCATCTCCTTGCGCCGATCGCCAAAGCCGGGTGCCTTTACAGCGACGGCGTTGAGCATGCCGCGCAGCTTGTTCAGCACCAGGGTGGCCAGGGCCTCGCCGTCCACGTCCTCGGCGATGACCAGCACCTCTCGCTTGCCCACCTGAACCAGCTTCTCCAGCAGCGGCACGATGTCCGTGACTGCAGAGATCTTGCGGTCGGTGACCAGGATGTAAGGCTCTTCCAGGTCGGCTTCCATGCGCTCGGGGTTGGTGACAAAGTACGGGGAGATGTAACCACGATCGAGCTGCATGCCGTCAACGTACTCGGTCTCAAAGGCCAGGCCCTTGGACTCTTCCACGGTGATGACGCCGTCCTTGCCGACCTTGTCCATCACCTCAGCGATCAGCTCGCCGATTTCCATGTCAGCAGCCGAGATGGCCGCCACATGGGCGATATCCGTCTTGTCCTTGACTTCCCTGGACTGGCCCTTGATAGACTCGACGACGGACTCGGTGGCCTTGAGGATGCCGCGCTTGATCAGCATTGGGTTCGCACCGGCGGTGACGTTCTTGAGGCCTTCCTCCACAATCATAGCCGCCAGAAGCGTTGCGGTGGTGGTGCCGTCACCTGCTACATCGTTCGTCTTGGTGGCCGCTTCCTTGAGAAGCTGGGCACCCATGTTCTCAAAGGGATCCTTGAGCTCGATCTCCTTCGCTACGGTCACACCGTCATGGGTGACGGTCGGCGAACCAAACTTCTTGTCCAGTGCTACGTTACGGCCCTTTGGACCAAGGGTGGTAACGACGGCATCAGAAAGGGTGTCCATGCCCGCCTTGAGACGCCGTCGCGCGTCTTCTCCAAATGCCAACTGCTTAGCCATTCCTATTCCTCCTTCGGATGATTTCCCGTCTGCCTACGTGCTACTTCAGGATCGCGAGAATGTCCTTCTCGCTCAGAATCAGGTACTTCTTGTCGTCTCGCTTCAGCTCAGTGCCAGCGTACTTGGCATAGAGCACGGTGTCCTTGACCTTGACTTCCATGGGCGCCCGCTCACCGCTGTCCAGCAGGCGGCCAGGACCTACAGCCAGGACTACCCCTTCCTGGGGCTTTTCCTTCGCCGTTTCGGGAAGGACAATCCCGCTCGCCGTGGTCTCTTCCTTCTCGATCGGCTCCACCAGCAATCGATCGCCCAAGGGCTTGATGTCCTTGACTTCCTTAGCCATGTGTACAACCTCCTGTAGCCAATTGTTCGTGAACATAGCATTAGCACTCTCCTATGAAGAGTGCTAATTGTGCCTATATCATAGCCAAAATCCGCAGGATGTCAAGTCCCTATGGGCAGTTTTCCGGCCAATTTCGGGAACGCGAGCCGCCGTGAGGCCCACGTGTGGAGGCTAGCCCAGCGCTTGCGGATTTCGCTTTTCCGGATATAATAGCACAGCGTGTCATCAGCGTATTATGACCATCATTGAGCCTACACAGAGGGACTGGGGGAGAAGCAGATGAACAACTCATCTCACCGTATACGTCTCGGCGTGCTGCTGGTAATGGTGAGCTTGCTGGTCCTGTCCTGCGCGAGTCCAACCAGCCCAGAACCGACCCTTCCTGTGGCGACGCCTACCAGTGCGCCAGCACCGGCAGAGACGCAGGCAGAGACTACACCGGCCACCGCAACGCCCGAACAGACGGTGCCCACTGCGCCAGCACCTGCTCCAACCGAGCAGGCTCTCAGACCGACGCCAGCTGTCCCGTCCGCCGCATTCGTGAGCGGGCAGTTTGTAGAACTGGAAGCCTACGAGCAGCAGGTCGCGCTGGCCGTTGAATCACTGAGCCAACAGCAGGACCTCAATCCGGACACCGAAGAAGGCGGGCTGGCCCTGGCCCAGCTACGCCGGCAGATCCTCGACGCCATGATCGACCAGCTGCTCATTGAGCAGGCGGCATCAGAAGCGGGCATCACGGTCTCCGACCAGCAGGTGGACGAGGAGATGGCCCGCCTGATCGGAGACGATGTCGCCAGGTTCGAAGAGTGGCTGACAGCCAACAACCTGAGCCGTGACGCGTTTCGCGCCCAGCTGCGCCAGCAACTGGTCACCGTGGCCTTCCAAGAGCAGGTTGTGGGCTCGGAGGCGCCGCTGGTCGAGCAGGCACACGCCCGGCACATCCTGCTAGAGACCGAGGCGGAGGCGATGGACATCCTGATCCGACTGCGATCCGGTGAGTCTTTTGCCGAGCTAGCAAGGCAGTTCTCGCAGGACCAGGGAAGCAGCGAAGCCGGCGGCGACCTCGGTTTCTTCCCCCGCGGCGTGATGCCGATCCAGGTGGAAGCGGTTGCCTTCGCCTTGGCACCTGGCCAGATGAGCGGCATCGTGAAGACCGACTTTGGTTACCACATCATCGAGGTACTGGAAAGAGACCCCTCCAGGCAAGTGCCGGAGGACATGCTGCCGGTGTGGCGGCAGAATATGTTCATGCGCTGGCTGCAAGCCGAGCGTGGCGCAGCTGAGATCGAATACCTGATCCCCATGGACTAGGCTGGAGGGACACCGTTCATGCCTAAACTGGCCATCACTGGAAAAGGAGGCGTGGGCAAGACCACGCTTTCCGCGCTGCTGGCCTTCATCTACGCCAACGAAGGCAACACTGTCATGGCCATTGACGCAGACCCGGATGCGAACCTGGCCTCTGCGCTGGGTGTGCCTGCTGACGTTGCCGCGGGCATCACGCCAATCGCCAAGATGGATGAGCTGATCGAGGAGCGTACCGGAGCCCGGCCGGGTGAGAGCGGCGGCTTTTTCTCGCTCAACCCCAAGGTCGATGACATTCCCGACCGCTTCTCGGCCAGCCACCGCGGCATCAAGCTGCTCGTTCTGGGTACGGTGGGACGTGGCGGCGCCGGATGCATCTGCCCCGAAAGCTCCCTGTTGCGCAACCTCGTTCGCCATCTGGTGGTGGGCCGCTCGGAGGTGGTGATACTGGATATGGAAGCCGGGCTCGAGCACCTGGGGCGGGGGACCGCCAGCGCGGTGGATGCTTTCATCGTCGTCGTCGAACCCGGCCGTCGCAGCGTGCAGACCGCCCAGGCGATCCGTCGTCTCGCTGGGGACCTGTGGATCCACAAGGTCTATGTCGTTGGCAACAAGATCCGCAATGAGCAGGACGCGGCCTTTATCCGCGACAGCCTTCCCGGCGATGACCTGCTTGGCCTGCTGCCCTTTAGTCAGAAAGCCATTGAGGCCGATATGCAGGGTATCGCCATCTTTGATGCCGACAAGGCCCTGCTTGCCGAAGCGCAAAGGATCAAGGAAAAACTTGATCACCTGGCGGCCTGATCTGTGACGCGTTGGGAATGCCAATCGCGTTCCAGAATGCGCCAAGCCCGCGGCCGCCGGCAGGGCTATTGGCATGAATCGTGACCTGTGGCGGCGGCGTCTTGTGGTTCCTGTGATGCTTGGGTCACAGCGCAGCGCCAGTGGAGACTAGCTCATGGAAATCACCTGGTACGGTCAGACCTGCTTCCGGCTGAAAACCAGAGGCGCCATAGTCATTACCGATCCTTGCGGCAAGGACTCTGGTTACGAACTGCCGCGCATGACCGCCCACATCGTCACCGTCAGTCTGGACGACCCGGACTATAACAACTGCGGCCCGGTTCGTGGGGATGCGAAGGTGATCGACGGTCCCGGTGAGTACGAGGTTAGGGGCGTCTTTGTCACCGGCATCGCCACCGAGATGAAAAAGGCGAAAAAGTCGGACCAGCGCAAGAATACCATCTATCTATTCGACCTAGAGGATGGGCTAACGGTATGTCACCTCGGCAACCTCGACCACGTCCCCTCCTCGCAGTCGCAGATACAGGCGTTGAGCGATATGGACGTATTGCTCATACCCGTCGGTGGGATCAAAACCATCAACCCCAACCAGGCTGCCGAGGTCATCGGCCTGCTGGAACCCAAGATCGTGATACCCATGCACTACAAGACCAAGAGGGTGAGTCGCAGGCTGCAGGCAGTGAGCGGTCTGCTCAATGAGATGGGAATACCGGATGTCGCTCCACAGGACAGCTTTGAGGTCAGCAAGAGCAAGCTCCCCTCGGAGACGCAGGTGGTTGTGCTGTCCTATCAGGAGTGAAAGAGGCACTCTTCACGGCATGATGGAGGCCAGAGGTATGGACCAAAGGGTGGCCAAAAAGCTCTTCGCCTGGGGTGCGGTGGCTGTCATCCTGATCTCACTGCTGGGCTGCGGTGGCGGCACTCCCGAGCCAACAGTGGAGGGTGATGCAGAAACCCACTTGGCGTCGGGACGCGAGCACATGGACGCTGGGGAGATCACCGAGGCCATTGCAGAGTTCCAGACCGTGATCCGCCTGGATCCCAATTCAGTCGAAGGGCACTTTAGGCTGGGCAATGCGTACTTTGAACAGGGCGATCTGGCAAACGCATCAACCACCTTCCAGAGGACCCTCGAACTGGACCCTGACAACGTGGATGCGCGCTCAAATCTGGGCGCCGTGTACTATGAGCAGGGGCAGTTCGAGAAGGCTGCCACTGAGTTTGGCCGCGCCATTGCCTTGGCGCCAGAGGACGCCGACATCCACTACAACCTTGGCGCGACCTACGTGCAGCAATCAAAACTCGATGCCAGCATTGCCGAGTTCAGAGAAGCGCTGCGCCTTGATCCGACGCTGGCACGCGCCTATTTCGGCTTGGGCAACGCCTTCAGACTGCAGGGCAAGAGCCAGGAGGCCATCGAGGCACTGCAGACTTTTCTGCCGCTGAACGATGACCCCCAATTGCAGGCCATCGCAGAGTCGCTCCTGACCGAGCTACAAGGGCCGTAGCCTGCAGGCGCCGGCTCGCCCTCTGCCAGTAGGTTCCGGGCCGGCGGATGAGGCCGATTCTTAGGCGCGGCATAGCGTGTAGCGCCAAACCATGTTGTGACGCCTTTTCAACCTGGGGCCACACGCGGGACATGCAGCGCCGGGCACGCCCCGGCGAGCATGTGCTTGAGGATGGTCCGAGGTTATCTTGTTGCTAGATGCCAATCGGGCAGCATCCCCGATCAAGACGAGGTCATTTGATGGATGAACTGTATCACACTGTAGAGCCCCAGCAAGCGCTGGGCATGCTCGAATCCTCAGCCAAGGGCTTGACCGCCGAAGAGGCCCTCAAGCGGCTGGAGGAGTTCGGGCCCAACGAGCTGCGAGAAGAAAAAGGCACTTCGGCTCTTGAGGTCTTTGTCAACCAGTTCAGGAGCTTTCTAGTCCTGATCCTCATTGCTGCAGCTGCTATCTCCTTTGCGGTCGGTGAGATAACCGACGCAGTCATTATCGCCGCCATCGTTTTGCTGAACGGCATTCTCGGATTCGTGCAGGAGTATCGGGCCGAGCAAGCCATTGAGGCGTTGAAGAAGCTCGCAGCGCCCAAGGCCAAGGTGCGCCGCGACGGCGCCGAGATGATCACCGAAGCCAAGTACGTGGTCCCTGGAGACATCCTGCTCTTTGAAGCCGGGGACAGTATTGCCGCCGATGTCAGGCTCATCGAGGCCATGAATCTCAAAGTCGACGAGGCGATCCTGACCGGAGAGAGCGTACCATCGCTCAAGGTGGTAGAGTCGCTCGCCGAAGAAACGCCCCTGGCAGACCGCGAGAATATGGTCTACTCGGGAACGATCGCCACCTATGGCCGAGGCACAGGGCTGGTTGTCGCTACGGGCATGGAAACGGAGTTCGGCAAGATCGCCGAGAACATCCAGAGCGCAGAGGACGAACCCACGCCCCTGCAACAGCGCCTTCAATCATTGGGCGTCATGCTCGGAGGCCTCGTCGTCCTCATCTCGGTGATGCTCTTTGCCCTCGAGGTACTGGAGGGACAGCCCGTTCTGGAGAGCTTTCTTTTGGCCGTAGCGCTTGGCGTCTCGGCAGTTCCCGAGGGCCTACCGGCTGTTGTGACTGTAGCTTTGGCCTTGGGTGTGCGGCGGATGTCGCAGCGCAATGCGATCGTGCGCCGCCTGGCCAGCGTGGAGACGCTGGGCTCGACCACGGTGATCTGCTCAGACAAGACCGGCACCCTGACCAAGGACGAGATGACCGCCAGGAAAGTGGTTGTGGGCGAACAGGTCTTTGAGATCACCGGCGGCGGCTACGCCCCCCAAGGCGAGTTCCTCAGGGATAGCCAAGCCATTGACGCCGGCGCGGAGCCGGGTCTCTCCATGCTGCTCAAGACCGCGGCGCTGTGCAACCACGCCGCGCTGACCGAGAACGGGGGTTGGTCCATTGTGGGCGACCCGACTGAGGGTGCCTTGCTCACCATGGCTGGCAAGGCCAACATCTGGCGAGATGAGCTGCTGAAGGACAACCCCCTCATCGCCGAGATACCCTTCGACTCGCTCAGCAAGCGCATGACCACGATCCACGAGTCCAATGGCGATCAGACCGCCTACCTCAAGGGGGCTCCCGAGGTCGTGCTGCCGCTGGCCAGCTACATCTACGTTGATGGAGAACTGCAGGAGCTGACCGAAGCCAAGCGTGAGTTGATCCTGGCCACCGTCAGGGACCTGGCCAGCGAAGCGCTGCGCGTGCTGGCCTTTGCTTACCGTTCGATCGAACCAGGGACAAAGCTCAGTCCCGAAGAAGTGGAGCGGGACCTGGTCTTTGTTGGTCTCGTAGGCATGATCGATCCTCCGCGAGAGGAGGTCAGCGAGGCCATCGCCGTGGCCAAGCGCGCTGGGATCCGCCCTGTAATGATCACCGGAGATCACGAGCTGACGGCAAAAGCCATTGCGCAGGCCGTCGGATTGCTGAGTGGCGAGCAACAGGTGATCACGGGTCTGCAACTCGACAAGATGAGCGACGAGGAACTGCAGCAGCAGGTGGAGCGCATCTCCGTCTTTGCCCGCACCTCTCCCGAGCACAAGGTCCGCGTGCTGGAAGCGTTCAAGCAGCAAGGCCACATCGTCGCCATGACGGGCGATGGTGTCAACGACGCTCCCGCGGTCAAGGGTGCAGACATCGGCGTGTCGATGGGCATCAAGGGCACCGACGTGACCCGCCAGGCATCGGATATGATCCTTGCCGACGACAACTTTGCCACCATCGTCAAGGCCGTGCAGGAAGGACGGGGGATTTACGACAACATCAGAAAGTTCATCCGTCTGCTGCTAAGCACAAACCTTGACGAGATACTGCTGGTAGCCGGCTCAACACTGCTGGGACTGCCGCTGCCCATGCTGCCCATACAGGTGCTATGGCTGAACATCGTGAGCGATGGTCTGCCGGCGCTTGCCCTGAGCGTCGACCCCTACGACGAGGATATCATGGAGCGCAAGCCGCGAGACCCTGACGAAGGCATCTTCCACGGTATGGTGCTCTTTGTTGTGGTAGCGGCCGTTGTTGCCTTTGTAGCCGAGATGATACTGCTGCTGTTCTGGCGCAACACAGGTTTCGTCGATCTGCGCAGACTGCGCACCATGGTCTTTACCTCGACGGTGCTGTTCGAACTGATCTTTGTCTTCAACTGCCGCTCCGAGAAGTACTCGGTCTTCAGGATGAACCCCTTCCGCAATCGCGCGCTGTTGTTGGCGGTTGCCGTCTCCTTCATACTCCAGCTGGCCGTGCTGTACGTCCCGTTCCTGCAGCCGCTTTTCGAGACCGTGCCGCTGACTGCCTCGGATTGGGCCATCGTGGTGGCCATTGCCGCCTCGGGCCTGCTGGTTGTGCCAGAAGTCTTCATGAGGTAGGCATTTCTCCGCGGGGCGGGCCACACCCGGATCGAGGCCACACCTGCCTCTTTGCCATCATTCTTGAATTGTGAGGAAACCCAGTGTATCGCAAGACAACTTTTGACAACGGACTGCGCGTGGTGACAGTTGCCATGCCCCACACCCGGTCGGTGGCCATGGGCATCTTCACCGGCGTGGGATCGCGCTACGAGGATGAACTCGAAAGGGGCATCTCGCACTTTGTCGAACACATGCTGTTCAAGGGCACGCAACGCCGGCCGCAAGCCAAGGAGATCGCGGAAGCCATTGAGGGGCTGGGTGGTATCATGAACGCCAGCACGGGCAACGAGGTAACCACCTACTGGGCCAAGGTTGCCCACCCTCATCTACCGCTTGCGCTCGACGTGCTGGTCGACATATTCCGCAACTCGCTGTTCGATCGGGACGAGCTGGAACGGGAACGCCAGGTGATCATCCAAGAGATCAGCCGCATGATGGATATGCCCGATTCCTGGGTGCACGTGCTGATTCAGCAGCTGATTTGGCCCCAGCACCCGGTCGGCTGGGAGATCGCAGGCACCAAAGAATCGGTCTCCGGCATCACGCGCCAGACAATGCTCGATTATGTGCAAAGTACCTATACGCCCCACAGTACAGTGATCAGTCTGGCGGGGAACCTGGATCACGATGCTGTGCTCGAACAGCTGCGCAGTGAGTTCCAGTCATGGCAGCAGCAGCGGATGCGCACCTACCTGCCAGCGGTGGATGCTCCCCCAGGCCCGCATTTCGACGTCGAGTTTCGCGAGACTGAACAAGCCCACCTGTGCGTTGGCTTGCGCGGCCTGCCGCTGGATCATCCCGACCGCTTCGGGCTGCGTATCCTCAACACCATCCTCGGGGAGGGCATGAGCTCACGGCTCTTCCTGGAGATCCGTGAAAAGCGCGGCTTGGCCTACAGCGTCGGATCCTACACCTCCTACCTCCGTGACACCGGGGCAATGGTCCTGTTCGCTGGCGTGCCGCCGGCAAAGGCCGAGGACGTGGTCAGTGCCATGATGGAGCAACTCAGCATGCTGTGCGACGAAACCGTTCCACAGTCAGAACTCACCAAGGCCAAGGAGTTCACCAAGGGGCGCCTCCTGCTGCGCATGGAGGACTCTTTTGCCAACGCACAGTGGTTCGGTCAGCAGGAGGTGTTGGACCAGAAGGTTCTGGAGGTAGACCAGGTTATCGCAGCGATCGATGCCGTGCAGGCCGCCGATGTGCAGCGCCTGGCTCGGCAGCTCTTCTCGGCGGAGCAACTGAGCCTCGCAGCGGTCGGCCCCTTTGCCAACCAAGAAGCGTTCAGTGCTCGCCTTACCCTGTAGACAATCGATTTGCCAAAAGTGGCGTTTGCACTATAATGGCACTGTACAGGGCAAGTAGCTCAGTTGGTTAGAGCGCCACGTTGACATCGTGGAGGTCGTAGGTTCGAGTCCTATCTTGCCCACTGCCCCACCTTTCTGACATTAGAGGGCCGGCCACAGCAGGCCGGCCTTTTCTCTTCCCCTCGAGATCTCTCACTGAGCCCTTGCTACGCCCTGGGCATTGTGGTAGAATGAGTCAGCAAGAGCCTCAGAGGAACGGTTCCTATGGATGCGGTTACGCGCCTGAAAAACGTCCCTCTCTTCGCTTCTCTGACTCCTGACAACCTGGCACGAGTGGCCGAGGTCGCAGAGAGACAATCCTACCCCAAAGGCAGCCGCCTGTGCCGGCAGGACGCGTTCGGCAATACCTTCTACATCATTGATTCCGGAGAGGCCATCCTTCGCCAGGCTGATTTCAGTGGGGTTGAGAGACCGGTAGGCTACCTGCGGGAAGGCCAGGATTTCGGCGACGATGCTCTGCTGTTCGGAGACCCCTACGGTTCATGCCTGCAGGCCACCGCTGACGTCGAGGTACTTGCCATCCCCAAAGAGCGCTTCGATCAGCTCTTGGAGGAGCATCCGCAGATTGGGGAGCAGCTCCGGCCCAGACCCCTGCTGAGAGAGCGCCAGCGCACACCCACCTTCCCGTGGCTGGAACCGGATGAACGCGCCCTGCTGCTCCGCAGGCGACATTGGTTCGCGCTGGCCAAGAACCTGTTGGTCCCGATCATTGTCTGGCTGGGATTCGGCACGGGCGCCTGGCTCCTGGTCCGCACCGGCGTGCTGTCCGCTTCGCTGCTTCTCTTCATGCTGATCAGCCTCGTTCCCGCGGCCGCTGTGGTGTGGGAGTACCTTGATTGGCGAAATGACTTTTACCTTGTGACCGATAGGCGTGTCCTGCACGAAGAGAAGGTGATCCTGCTCTACGAGAGCTGGGAAGAGGCCCGACTGTCCAAAATCCAAAGCATTGACATCGCGCAGCACTTGATCGGTGCGGTTCTGGGCTTTGGCACCATGCTCATCCGCACCGCCAGCGTTCGAGGCACGCTGGTGCTGGACCATCTGCCGGACCCTGAGGGAATGCAGGAGGTGATCTTCAAGAGCGCCGGGCGGCTGCGCATCCAGGGCCGGAGGCAACAGCGCGAGGAAGTTGAGCAGGAATTGCTGCGACAGATGGGCAGGCTGGAGCCGGAACCAGAGGACATGGAGCTACCACCCTTGGTACCGCAAAAGGCCAACGATTGGCGCAAGTTTCTGCCACGGATTGGGCCGCAGCGTCCCCTTTTCAGCCTGCGCTACAAAAAGGCTGAACAGACGGTGTGGCGCAAGCACTGGGTCTTTCTGCTGAGACGCATCCGGCTCTCTCTGCCTGCGTTTGTGATCGCGACAGCGATCACTTTGTTCGTCGGCCTCTCAAGTTGGCTTCGACCCTATCGCAGTGCTCTGTTCCTGGGATCGGTCGTCCTTTGGACCGCGGCCGCCATATGGTTGTGGTGGACGGTGGAGGACTGGCGGAACGACTTGTACATCTTGGGGGATCGCGTCATCATCGACGTCGAGAAAAAGCCGCTCTTCTTCTCAGAGCAGCGCAAGCAGGCCAGCCTCGATATGATCCAAAACGTGTCGCTGCAAAAGCGTGGCATCCTTAGCTCGCTGCTCGATTTCGGCGATGTGGTGATCGAGACAGCTGGCGCTGCTGGCTCGTTCACCTTTGATGGTGTGGGACACCCTGTGAAAGTGCAGCAGGCTATCTTCCGCCGCATGGAAGCACTCAGCGAAGCCCGCCAGCGACGCGATCGACAACAGAGAAAGGACGATCTGGCCACCTGGTTCCATATCTACCATCAACTCGGCCAAGAGGGGCCGCCTCCGACGAGCGAGTAGCGTCGCCTGTCAGCACGACCTGCTTGGGCGGTGAATGGGCATACGGGATCGCTGCGATGGGCGGGAGTGCTCTCGCTGCTGTTGCGACCTCAGACGTATCCTGCTTCACCTTTGCTCCCATCCAGCGCAAGACGGTGCGGAAAGGTGGTGATAGAGGGCAAGAAGACTTCCGAGGACTGTCTGTACGGGCATCTGCGCTGAGGATCACTTTGCGTATCTCACCAGGAGGAGGATCATGTTGAGCACTAGGAAGATGTACACCGTGTTGTGCGTCATATGGGTCGTGACACTAGGGCTGTCTGCGTGCGCTCCAGCGGCTACTCCCACGCCGGCACCGCCCGAGGAGTTCCCCTTTGGAGTGGTGCTGGTGGGCCCCTACAACGACCATGGCTGGAGCGAGGCCCATTACACAGCGGGTGAATATGTGGAGCGCAACATCCCAGGGGCCAAGATGATTTGGCTGGACAAGCTGAACCCCGCCGACCGACCAGAGACCACGCTCGAGCAGGTGGTGGACGATATGGTCTCGCAGGGCGCCAAGATGATCTTCACCACCTCCGACGACTTTAAGGTAGACACCGATGCAGCCGCGGTCAAGTACCCAGACGTCGTGTTCATCCACATCTCCGGTGACCACGTGCTGACTGGCGAAGCCCCGCCCAACGTCGGCAACTACATGGGAAACATGACCTTCATGAAAGGTGTTGCTGGCTGCGCGGCCGCTCTGCAGACCGAGACCGGTGCCATCGGCTATCTGGGCCCGCTGATCAACGAAGAGACGCGACGGTTGGCGTCAGCCGTCTATCTGGGCGCGCGGCACTGCTATGAGCAGTACCGAGGCGGTGACCCCGACGACCTGCGCTTTATCGTGACCTGGATCGGTTTCTGGTTCAACATCCCTGGGGTCACATTGGATCCCACGGAGGTGGCCAACGATCTGTTCAACTCTGGCGTTGACGTTCTGCTTTCCGGCATTGACACCACCGAAGCCATTGTCGTTGCTGGACAGAGAGCAGCGCAGGGCGAGACGGTTTGGGCCATCCCGTACGACTATGAGGGGGCTTGCGAAGAGGCACCCGAGGTCTGTCTGGGCGTGCCCTATTTCAACTGGGGTCCAGCCTATACCGAACTGGTCAAGGGAGTGCAGGCTGGGACATGGACACCCGATTGGGTGTGGGCATCGCCAAACTGGAGTGACATCAACGACCGCGACAAGACTTCCGTTGGCTATGTCTTCGGGCCGGCGCTCAGTAACGAGCAGAAGGCGCAACTGGAAGAGTTCATCGACGGATTGGCCAGCGGGGAAATCGTGCTGTTCGAGGGCCCCTTGAACTTCCAGGATGGATCGGTCTACCTGCAGGATGGCGAGGTAGCCACCGAGTCGGAGATCTGGTACTTGCCTCAGCTGCTGGAGGGAATGGAAGGCCCCAGCGAGTGATCTCACACTGACAGGCGTGAGGGGGAAAGTGGAAACGCCTTCCCCCTCTTTCACTTTGCGCTCTAGAGACCACCATGCGTATTGAACTGCAAGGAATCAAAAAGCGTTTCGGCGACGTGCGGGCTAACGATGGCATCTCCATGACCATCGAGCCGGCGACCATTCACGGCCTGCTCGGTGAGAACGGGGCAGGCAAAACGACCTTGATGAAGATCCTGGCTGGCTACTTGCTTCGGGACGGCGGCAAGGTGCTCCTCAATGGACAGCCGGTTGAGTTTGCCTCTCCTGCTGAAGCTATCAGTGATGGCATCGGCATGCTGCATCAAGACCCGCTGGATTTCCCTCCGCTGAGCGTGTTGGACAACTTCCTCGTGGGCAGCCACCAAGGCATCCTGCAAGACCGAGGTCGGGCGCAGCGAGAACTGCTACAGCTGGCAGCACGGTTCGGTTTCACCATGTTTCCTGATGCCTCAGTCCACACACTGACCGTCGGTGAACGCCAACAGCTCGAGATCCTGCGACTCCTTGCGCTCGGCGTGAAGGTGATCATCCTCGACGAACCCACGACCGGCATCTCTGCCCCGCAAAAGGTCAAGCTCTTTGAGACGCTGCATCGCCTCGTGGAAGAGGAGGGCAGGTCCGTCGTCTTCGTCTCTCACAAGCTCGCAGAGATCGAGGAACTGTGCAGCCGAGTTACGATCCTGCGTCATGGCCAAGTCACCGGCAGAGTCAGCATGCCCTGCCCTGCAGATCGCCTTGTGGAGCTGATGTTCGGCCAGTGTCTGACACCCAGCACCAAGGAACCCATCAAACTGGGGGAGCCGGTCCTGGCGCTTGGCGAGCTCTCGGTCAGCAGCTACCGCCTCAATGTCTCCAAGATCTCGCTCGAGGTGGAAGCAGGAGAAGTGATCGGTCTGGCTGGCCTGGAAGGGAGCGGCCAACGTCTGCTGTTGAGGACCTGCGCGGGCCTTGAGCGTCCTACGGCCGGACGCATCCGCCTTGACGGTCAGGACCTTACCGGCCAGGCGTTTCATCGCTATCGTCAGGCTGGGGTTGCCTATCTGCCGGCGGGCCGTCTGGAGGAGGGCCTGATTCCCGGCCTCTCCCTGCTGGAGCATTTGGTGCTGGCCAGTCGCCAGGAGCGCGCCTTTGTCATCGACTGGCCAGACGCCCGAGCCTACGCCCAGCGCATGATAGACCACTACCACATCGTCGGCAGCGCAGACACAGCGGTTGAATCGCTCTCAGGAGGCAATCAGCAGCGCGCGCTGCTAGCGCTCTTGCCGGCTTCGCTCAGGTTGCTGCTCCTCGAGCATCCCACACGCGGCCTGGACGTGGAATCGGCCATGTGGGTCTGGGACCAGCTGTTGGACAGGCGGCGCCATTGTACGGCCATCGTGTTCATCTCTGCTGATCTCGACGAGATCATGGAACGCAGCGACCGCATCCTGGTATTCTCGGGTGGCGTGATGTCAGATCCCATCAAACCCAGCCAGATATCCTGCGAACAGCTGGGGTACCTCATCGGAGGCAAAGGTGAAGCTGCCTAAACGCTTCACTGGTCTCTTGCTGAACCTGGCGCCGATAGCGCTGGCACTTGTCTTCACCACCGTGATACTGTTCGTTGCCAACGCGCCGCCACTGGAGGCTTATTCCAACATCTGGGCAGGCGCGACCGAAAACGCCACCAAGATCAGTTCCGTGCTCATGGCCTGGGTTCCTCTAGCACTGTGCGCAGCTGGCCTCCTGGTCACCTTCACGGCGGGACTGTGGAACATTGGCGTGGAAGGACAGATCGCAGCCGGGGCCTTGCTCGTCACATGGGTAGCCCGCACTATCAGCCTCCCATCTCCAGTCCTGATCCCGCTCTTGCTGCTGAGCGGTATGCTGGGCGGTGCGCTGTGGGGACTGCTCTGCGGCCTGCTGAAGACGTATGGCCACGTGCATGAGATCTTTGCGGGTGTGGGGCTGAACTTTGTGGCCGCCGCACTGACCAACTTCCTCATCTTTGGCCCGTGGAAGCCGGCAGATGGCGCAACGATGAGCGGCACAGATCCTTTCCCGCAGGCGGCTTGGCTGCCCCGGCTGGGAAACCTGCCCCTCGTTCCTATGGCCCTAGGCGCCGCTCTCCTGGCCATCGCTGTCGTCTATATCGCCATCAAAGGCACGCTTTGGGGATTGGAACTGAAAGCTATTGGCAAGAACATCCGCTCTGCCTTCCTGATGGGCATCCCCACCAACCGCCACCTGCTGGTGTCCTTCGCCGTCTGCGGTGCTCTGGCGGGGCTGGCTGGAGCTGTCCAAGCGGCGGGCGTGCGTCAAAGGTTGATACCGGGCATCTCGGCCGGCTACGGGTTCTTGGCTCTGCTCGTGGTGTTGCTTTCAGGCCAACGGCCTTTGCTCACCGTCCCCATTGCCCTGTTCTTTGCCTTGATCGGTGTGGGAAGCCCCAGGCTCGAGCTGCGCATGCAACTTGACTCCTCCCTGGGTGGCATACTGGAAGCAGCGCTCGTGTTGTTTGTGCTGCTTGGAAACGGAGTCAGGCAACGGCGCTCCAGCCTGAAGAGGTAAGCTCATGGACAGCCAGCTTTTCATTCGCACCCTATCCTCAGTCCTCGCGCAGTCGGCCCCCCTGGTCTTTGCAGGCATCGGCGAAGCCATCACCGAAAAGGCGGGCGTGATCAACTTGTCGCTGGACGGCAGTATCCTCCTCTCGGCCATGGGTGGCTTTGCGGTGGCCTACGTCACAGGCAGTGCAACCTTTGGCGTGATAGCGGCAATGATCATCGGCGCACTGGTGGCGTTGATCATAGCTGTGGCCAGCATCGAACTGTGCCAGGACCAGGTAGCCATCGGATTCGTCCTGTCACTGCTCTGCACAGAGCTGAGTTCCTTCTTGGGTAATCCCTTCGTACGCAAGCCGGGTCCCTCAGTGCCTCACCTGCCCATTCCGGTCTTGAGCGACATCCCGGTCCTCGGCCCGCTGTTCTTCAGCCACAATCTGCTGATCTACGCCAGCTTTGCCCTGGTGTTTTTGGCCTGGTTTTGGATGTTCAGAACCCAGTCGGGGCTGCGCCTTCAAGGCATCGGGGAACGTCCAGAGGCGGCCTTTGCGCGGGGGATCAATGTCAATCGCATGCGCTACGCCTATACGATCTTGGGCGGCGCGCTGGTAGGAGCCGGCGGAGCAGCCTACTCACTGAGCGTGAAGCTGGGATGGAGCCACCGGCATACAGCAGGCAATGGCTGGATCGCCCTGGCCATTGTCATCTTCGGGGGCTGGCACCCGGTGCGGGTTGCCTTTGGCGCCTACCTGTTCGGCGGGCTCAAGTCAATGGGCAGCATCCTCCAGCGCGTGGTGCCGAGCGTCCCAACACAGGTGTTTCAGACTGCGCCCTTTGCACTGATGTTGATTGCCCTGCTGCTGGTTACGAGCGAGGCACTGGACCGAGTGGCGGCCTACTTGCCACCGCGGATCAGGCGCGCCGTCACCCATGCGCTACGCGGTTCCCCGCCCGAGTCGCTGGGCACTGTTTTCTCCAGAGAGTAGGAAAATGGTATGCGCTTGGCCTGGCGCTATTTCGTCTGATCGGAGGCCGGAAGCGCTCCCTGGCTGTGTCCCGCTGCAGTTTGGCGGGGCTGCCTGCGGCGCCGCCACAGTGCCCACAGGATGGCAAAGGGAACGACCACCAGAGCAGCGATGGGAAAGACGTAGAGTGCCACCCAGATGGCTGCGCCTGCCGCCAAGCGCAGCGTATCGACCAAGGCCCGCACGGCTGCCGATGCTGTCTCAGACGGGCGCCACCCCCCACTGGCGATAGGCCGAGCCAGCACATCGGGGATCAACTCGATCGAAACGGCCGACATGGCAGCCGTCCGCTCCAGATACTGCATGCGCCCCTTCAATTGCTCGATCTGAGACCGGACGTTGGTGAGTTCGCGGTGCACGGACAGGATATCCTCTGCTTTGCCTGTCCTCTCTCGAACCGCGCTCAACAGCTCACGCAGCTCCTGCTCCGTAGCCTCCAGGTTCCGCAACTGGGCATCGAGGTCGGTATACTCTTCCGTGACATCACGGCTGCCGCCGCTCTCGCGCTCGACTCGAATGGCCAACCGCTTGAAGCGCCCCAAGGCATCATCCAGCGACTCGGCTGGCACCCGCACGGTGATCGTCCCCCGCAGCAGGTCCTCATCACGCCACAACTGCGTGCTCACCACATACCCACCCAGCCCTGCAGCAATGCTCTTGATCTGTGCGGCAGCTGCTTCAGCATCGCTGACCACCAACGACAGGTCTGCAGTGCGCACGATCATGCGTTCCTCGCTGGCGCTGACCTGCGACGGAAGTCCCTTGGCTCCTTCATCTGCAGCGGCTGCCTGTTCACGCTCGCCCGCGAAGGCTGGAAGGGGCGCCGGCGTGGGCATTGGTGCAACGCCCGGTGCCGCGCATGCGCCAACAAGCGCCAGCAAGACCGCTATGGACAGCCAAACCCACGTCCTGTTGTGTTTCATCTCCATCCTCCCGCCACGCACAGTATGCTGCCGTTCACTACCTTGAACGTCGTCCCAGGCTCGAGAGTTCCGTGGGTGGGGAAGCAAGGCCTCTCATTGGCCGAGGGACAGCCGGCTCACAAGAGGCTCAGGCAGACCTGCCTCCCGCATCAGCCTCTGTGTCTCTGCGACGGGATACTCTATTCGGCGGTACTCTATGCTGTTCTGCTCGGTGTCGAGAATGAGATAGCTGGCGCGTGGGTCACCATCGCGCGGTTGTCCCACGCCGCCTGGATTGATGAGCAGGCGATCAACGTCCAGAAAGACCGGCGAGCCCTCCGGCATGCTGAAGGTCACACAAGTCTGCTCTATGGCATCAAACGCATACACCACTGGGATGTGCGTGTGACCGAAAAAGCCATAGGGCGTGTCAAAGTGGGCAAAGTTCGCGGCGGCGATTGATGGATGAACGATATACTCCCAGATCGGATGGCGCGGGCTGCCATGTACGAGCGTGAATGGCTCTTCAACAATGACCTCATCGAGATCCTCCAAGTACTCCCAATTCTCCGACGATAGTTGCGCTCGCGTCCACAGGCAAGCACGCATGGCATAGGAGTTAAAGCTCGAGATGTCGAGCCGGTCGATCGCTGCCCAGTCATGGTTCCCGGCAACGCAGATGTGCGGCAGGAACTTGAGCAGGTCTATGCACTCGTTGGGTTGTGGCCCATAGCCCACCACATCGCCCAGACACCAGACCACATCGACATCACCCGCATCAGCTAGCACTGCCTCAAAAGCAGCTAGATTGCTATGGATATCCGACAGGACCAGGCAGCGCATTCTTTCGCTCCTCTTCCACCTACGGCACCACGCCCTTCTTCCAATGAGGATCGTTCGTGTCCAACGCAGCAACGGTATCGTCAAAGCACCTGCAGCACATGCTACTGCAATTTGGGTCGCTGTTCAAAGCCACCTCGATGCTTCCCATTACGGCTGTCGACAGTTCTCACAACCAACATCCCTTCTCTTTAGTGTATATAGAGTAGTAGTCGTAGTAGGGCCTGTGGAATCTGGGGAGAAGCCAGCCCTTGTAACGCCATGTCCGGCTGCCATACCACATGTGGGGGGGTGGGAGTCTAGGCTGCCCCGAAGAGGAGGCTAGAGGGCCGCCGTTGGATCGTGCTGTCTACACAGTGCCTGTGGACGGGCTGGGGATGGCCTGAAAGCAGCCCCCGCTTCAGTCGAGGTGGCTATGGCACTAGGGCTTGGATAGGCAGAGACTCGATCGACTAGATGTTGTCCCAAGGTGGCAAATAGGCCTGCAATATGGGTATCCCCTTGGGGTTCAAACGAAGCAACTTATCCCCAAGGGGACCCTAGTTATCCACAGTTATCCGGGGTTTATCCACAGATTTCGGTCACTGGCTGCTCGTTGCGGGTTCCCGGTAGATATGCTCCCTGATGGTGATGACGTCGCGTCGCAATTGGTCATTTTCTTCGATCGCAGCGCTGATCTTGTCGCAGCCATACATCACTGTGCTGTGATCTCGTCCACCCAGCAATTGCCCAATTCGTGGATAGGAGCAGTCGAGTTGCTCTCTGAGCAGGTACATCGCAACCTGGCGCGCTAATGCGATCTGCTGGCTGCGGCTGCGGCCTAGCAGAGCTTCGACCGTCACGGTGTAGTAGGCTGCCACTTCCTGCAGTATCTGCTCGCGGGTCACCGAGTCAGTGCGTGAGAGGATATCCTGTAGTGCGACATTCGCCGCTTCCACGGAAAAAGGTACGTTCATGAGCCGCGAGTGCGCCACGATGCGAGTGAGCGCGCCTTCCAGCTCTCGAATGTTGTTCTGGAACTTTTCGGCCACGAAATCGACGACATCAGGGGGGATCGACAGACCCTGGGCTTCAGCCTTGGCGCGTAGGATCGCGGTGCGCGTCTCGAGGTCCGGAGGTTGGATGTCCGCGATGAGTCCCCACTCGAACCGCGATTTCAGTCGCTCTTCTAGCGTGTTGATGGCCCGCGGCGGGCGATCGCTCGACATCACGATTTGCTTCCCGGCTTCGTACAGCGTGTTGAAGGTGTGGAACAGCTCCTCTTGTGTGCTCTCTTTGCCGGCGATGAACTGCACGTCGTCGATGAGCAACACGTCGACGTTGTCGCGGTACTTGGCACGGAAATCGTCCGTACTGTGCGTGCGTATCGCGTTAATGAGATCGTTGGTAAAGGTCTCAGATGAGACATAGAGCACGGCCGGCGTATGCGTGAGACACATGTTGCCGATGGCATGCAAGAGATGGGTCTTGCCCAGCCCTACGCCCCCGTAGAGGAAAAGTGGATTGTATGACTTGCCAGGAGTCTCGGCCACCGATCTCGAGGCGGCATGGGCTAGAAGATTGGAGCTGCCCACGATGAAGCTGTCAAAGGTGTGAGAAGGGTTCACCCCCGTGTCATGGTATAGGTCGAGCACCTGCCTGGAGTCATCATAGCCTACTGCTGGAAGCGCGGCAGGCTCCCGCTTTGACTCGGAGCTCATGGTCTCTAGAAGGTTGTCACTCTGCCTCGTGTTGGGAATTGCCTTGGGCCGGACAATGAACTTGATATCCACCGTCTGGCCAATGATGCCGATGAGGGTTCGCTTGATCGTGGTCAGCAGCCGGTTCTCCAGCCAGTCCTTGGCATAGGCGTTGTGTACGCCGATCAGGAAGGTCCCGTCCTCCCAGCTGACGACATGGGTGTTCCTGACCCAAGTATCAAAGGTGGCTTTGGTCATCTGGAGTTGGAGTTCACCGAGTGCTGCTTGCCAAGTGTGCTCAGCATTCATGCTCACGACCCCCTGGAAAGATGGATAGGCAGCAGACTAAGCGCAAAACACGAGTCCACGATCGTCTATCGGGTGATAGACCCAACCACAGTGCGATATGCCCAGATGTAGAAACGCCGCTCTCTTTAGAGTCAGACCCGAAACAGAACCATCGGGCTCTCGGCGGACTCTTCGACGATGAGAGCGGAACGAGACGAGCTGAGGAACAACTTCGCCGCATCCAAGCTCTAGATTGGTAGAGATGGCCTATACTGCGGCAACACTCGCTGAGCCATCGTCCGGCATTCTAGCCAAGGGCAGGCCTTTTGACAACAGCGGGGTGCATTCGCATCTGAGCACCGCCCGCTGCTCAAGCAAGAGAGTGCCCCAACATGTAGTGTGTGACAAGCGATGCTGCCCAAACTGTAGGTATGGACGAGCCGATGGAGCGTTCAGAAAAGTCCGCCAAGATTTAAGGCTTTTTATCGTCAATGCTGAGGGCGCACAACGTCCTATGAGATGAGGTTTGATGCTCTGGAACCGTATGCTAGAATGGCCGGGCTCAGTGCTCATGTCCTGTGGAGAAAGCCATCCATGCGCAGATTCGTCACCCTTTTCTGCCTGCTTCTCATCTCGATTCCGCTGCTTCTACTGACCTCACTGGCTCCACGGCGGGTCCAGGGCGTGGTTCGTGATGGGCTTGACGGGGAGTCGATATCCGGTGCCGTCATTGTGCGTGACGATCTCAGCGTGTACTCGGACCAGTCTGGGCGCTACCAGTTGGGCTGGATACACAGTACGCCAACCTTGACCGTGCACGCCGATGGCTATCTGTCAACCGATGCCAACGTGCCCAAGGCACGGATACCAGGACAAGTGGTACCGCTGCATATCACTCTGATGCCGAACGCGGTTTCGGGCACGGTACGCGATGCTGAGACGGGAGACCCGCTGCCGGGCAGCATTGTGCGTACGGCAGCACTTGAGGCGCGTGCGGACCCAAGCGGCCAGTATGTCCTTCGCAGGGTGAAAGCGGGCACGCTGATGACTGCAGCCAGGCCGGGCTATGAGACGGCCAGGGCCGTTTTCTGTGACCAGGGTCAGCTGGACTTTTCTCTGGTCCCCACCGAGACCACTGTGCGCGTCACAGACTCCTACTCTGGCAAACCGGTGTCCGGAGCTCAAGTGCGCGCCTCTTTGCCACATGCGGTTGGCGATGATGGCTTGGTCGTGCTGAAGCGACTGCTTCCTGGTGCGATGCTGTCTGTCGAAGCTGCTGGCCACGCTTCAGAGCAGCTGGTGTTCGAAGGTGAGAAGACGCTCTCCGTCTTGCTGCGGCCCAACACCTTACAAGGCGTGGTCATGGATGCTGAATCGCAGCAACCTGTCGCCGGGGCCCTGGTCGTGGCCAAGGCACAGGGCCAGGCGATCGCATCCTGTGTGACTGCCGAGGACGGACGCTACCGTTTCAAGGACTTGGCCCCGTCCCTCGAGTTAGAAGCTTCGGCCAGGGACTATGAGCCGGTGCACACCATCGTTTCTGGGGTGACTGAGGTTGACCTGAAACTAGAGCCCTTCTTGGTGCGCGGCATCTACCTGCCGTTTGGCCTCTTGACCGATGAAGCACGGGTGGGTGAGCTGATCGATCTCGTCGACCGCACCGAGCTCAATGCCATTGTGGTGGACGTCAAGAGCGACCGGGGCTGGCTGGCCTACGACAGCGAGGTGCCCGAAGCCAAGCGCAGTCGTGCTTACAAGCCAGAAGTGATGGATATCAGCGCCTTCCTGGCATGGTGCCGCGAAAAGGGCATCTATACCATTGCCCGCTTGGTGCTGTTCAAGGATCCCTCGCTCGCCGCCGCGTACCCGCAATGGGCAGTGCGTACTGACGATGGGCAGGTCTGGGCTGATAGCGAGGGTTCGGCCTGGGGAGACCCCTACCGTCTTGAGGTGCAGGACTATAACATCGCCATTGCCACAGAGGTTGCCAGCCTGGGGTTTGACGAGTTGCAGTTCGACTACCTGCGCTTTCCGTCCGATGGTGCCGTCCATCAGGTCAGGTACGCTGAGGAAACCGTGGCAGGGTCGCACTCTGAGGCCATCGCTGGCTTCTGTGCGCGGCTGCGCACCGAGTTGGAACCGTACGCCGTCGTGATGTCGGCTGATGTGTTCGGGCTCACCGTCTGGGTATCGCCCGATAAGGACATGGGGATTGGCCAGCGTGTGCTGGATATCGCTCCCTACATGGACTATATCTCGCCGATGCTATACCCGGCCACCTTTGTCAGTGGCAACCTGGGCTATGATGACCCGCTGCAACATCCGTATGAGGTGGTCTACCGCAGTTGTGTGGAGCTGGCCAAGCGCATCGAGACCCATGTTCCACTGGCAGACGAGAGGGCCAAGGTGCGTCCCTGGCTGCAGCACTATTCGGCCAGGGGTGTGTCCTACGGCGTGAGCGAGATGGAGCTGCAGAAGCAGGCAGCGATAGATGCACAGGCCGACGGCTGGATGTTCTGGAACGCCGGCGGCAAGTACCTGGAAGAAGCCTTCGCGCCTGCGCAGACGGACTAGCCGCACCACCCTATGCGCTCAAACGGCTCTGTCTAACCTCGGTTGTCTCTGCCTGTCCAGAGGCTGGCCCCTGTTGGTAGCGCCTTGCACCTCCTGCCAGTCCCCGATCACCGCGCATCCCATTGTTGAAGCGGCAGCCGTAATTGTTCAGATTCTGGGGGTTTGTGCTATAGTCGCGCCATGACACTTGGGGAAGAAGTGATTGCGCTGCGTAGTGAGAACGCAGCTCTTCGAGCGCAGGTTGCTGCGCTTGAGGGGC
>Ga0180437_10002815_pt1 | contig 26899 bp, 19 predicted proteins | sample SS_ome_4_FD_132410 | JGI IMG/M metagenome (GOLD analysis project Ga0180437, IMG submission 132410) | Hypersaline lake sediment archaeal communities from the Salton Sea, California, USA - SS_3_D_1 metaG | ecosystem: Environmental > Aquatic > Non-marine Saline and Alkaline > Hypersaline >... | reverse complement strand
GCGAAGGCGGAGCTACTGTGGTAGGGAGAGCTGTAATGCTCTGGATCTGTCGGGTTCAAGGGAAGAATCTGCCAGAGGCTCTGTTTGGTCTCGACGAGGAAATCCATGAACTGGAAAGCCCCTGGCCCCATGTCCCCAACGCCAAAAGGGGAAGGCAGAGATGTCACGTGGAGCAGGATACCGCTTCCTCGTCTCTTCATGATATTTCCTCCCTCATGAGCAATGCAACGGGGAAATGTTTGAGTGCCTCTCCTATGATAAGCTTGCCCTCGGTGTTCACCCATTGATTTGTGATCACATTTTTCCAGCCATTAGAGATTCGCTCGGGGAGAGTGATATGCGTATCCTCCCATACCCTTTGACCAAGTGGATCTTCACCTTCCTTTATTACCGAGGTTAAGAACCGTGGCACGATGGTCACGGCCCACTTCCCCTGATTGTTCCTCCCAAAGGCGATAACGTGGTCTTTGAACTTTCCCGCGGCTTCCAAAGGAATAGGGGCCCCTTTCTGGAAGATCTCTGGATGCTTATTCCTCGCCTTGAGGCCTCTATATATCAGGAAAAGCTTAATCCTTCCATCCTCTTTCGTACGTAAGAGCTCACTGATTAGGTCGAGGATATCCCCATCTTCCCTTTTTCTAATATGCCCCAGAAATCTCCTCCTCTTTTCGAAGTCAACCGGGCGACGGTTATCGGGATCCACGAGATTCAGATCCCAGAGCTCCGTTCCCTGATAAAAGTCGGGTACCCCCGGGGAGGTAATCTTGATCAGGGCCTGGGAAAGGGAATTGAACATCCCATAGGGAGCAACCTTTTTTTGAAATGCCTTGAATTCACCCAAAAAGGAATTTCCCTCATGAGGACTAAGGACTTCTTCGACAAAGGAAAGAAAGGCATTCTCATAGTCAGTATCCGGCTTGAGCCATGCAGTGTGTACTTTGGCCTCTCTAACCGCCTTTCTGATGTACTCCTTTACCCTCTCCCTGAATGTGTGGCGTTCTTTACCTTCGTAGAATGGAAAGGCGCCGACGAGGGTCTGGTAAAGGAAATACTCGTCATTCCTGTCGGGGACACTCCTGCCATAGAGCTTTCTCTTCCATTTCCCGTTGATCTTACTCCACGCTCTGATGTTCCTTTCCCACTCCTTGGGCATCTCAGAGAGAACGTTTAGCCTCGCCCGTACATCCTCACCCCTCTTCGTATCGTGGGTGGATGTCGCGTTCAACGAATGCGGCCAGAGAGCGGCCCTCTTTTCGATGAAATGGTGAAAATCCCCCATGGAAATGCCGAATCTATATGGATTTCCCCCAACTTCGTTGAGAGAAAGAAGCCTGTTGTAAACGTAAAAGGTTGTATCCTCAAAGCCCTTTGCCATGAGTGGCCCCGTGAATTGTTGGAATCTCCTTACGAAATGAATCCACTGATTCTTGTCCTCCTCCGAGAGGTAATCTCCGAAATCCAGAAGGAGGAACCTCTCGATGAACTGGAGCTCATTCAATAGACCTGGACTGCTGCCTTTAGCCCTCTCAATAGCCTCCTCAATGTATGAGGGATCCGTTTGCCGGGAGACTCCCTGACCGATATAGGTCCGATAAACGGGGAACTGGGCCATCACCTCAACCAAGGCTCTCTTGAGGCCGTAAATGGTGATGTCGCTGCCGTGTCTGTCCCTGCTGGAGATTGCCTTCATGAGATGTGCGAGATTGTCCACATCGCCCGCCATATGTTTTCCCAGAATCAACCTTTTTTTCTCACTTACAAGTTCGTCATAAGTCGTGCTATACCCCGTAAGGTTTGTATAGATTCTGTTAAATTGCCTTTCATGTTCCCTCCTGCAGAAAAGGCCATTGACATAATTTAAAAAGTCATAACCCGTCGTTCCCTGCACCGGCCAGAAAGACGGGAGTTCCTCCTCAAGGTCAAGGATTTTCTCCACAACGATGTATAATTCCCCCGCTTTTTCCCTGATTCTCGCGAGGTAGTTCGTCGGATCGTAGAGCCCATCAATGTGATCTATTCTCAACCCGGTTATCTTTTCCTCTTCAATGAGCCTGAAGATCAGGGAATGAGTATGATTAAAAACATCATCGTCTTCTACTCTCAAGGATAGGAGTTCATTGATATTGAAGAATCTCCTGTAGTTTATCTCTTCCGTTGCGACCTTCCAGAAGGATAATCTGAAGAGCTGTTCTGACAGGAGATCATTCAGGAGGTTGAAACTCTCGGGGTTTCCCCTTTTACCGTTGAAAATCCTGATATTTTCCTTGATAAATTTCCTTATGTCCTCATTGTTATGGTAGAGCTCCCAGAGGGTTGTCTTGATAAACTTTATCTGATCATATCTTTCGTGCGCCTCTTCCCTTGAGGAAAGGGTTTTCAGGATATAGAGGATGCCGAGGAGTTTCACGTAATCCGGATGATCCCCGCCGAGCTTCTTTTTGAGTACGTGCAGCCGATATGTAAGCAAATGAACATACGACTCCAATCGTAACGGCAATGCCTGGCTGTAGTAACCGAGGCTGAATCCGTTTTTTGTATATCTCAGCTTGATCTCCCCCTCCTCCAGGGATTGGCCGTAAAACCGCCCCAAAAATGGCGCGAGAACCCTACTCTTGATGCTTTCGTAGGGATGGTTCCATTCGATGTCGAAAAAATGGAAATACTGTGAGCTCAGGCCGTTTTCCAGGACGTCCACGAGCATCTGATTCTCATAATCGAAGGCCATGTGGTTTGGAACGATGTCCTGGAGCCATCCCATTCGGCAGGATTTCAAATGGTCAATGAGCCGCTCGAAGTGTGACTCAGTGCCTAATTCGGAGTTCAGTCGATTTGGATCCACCACATCATAGCCGTGAAGACTTCCCTTTCTCGATTTGAAAACAGGGGATGCATAGAGATCGGATATACCTAGCTCTGCCAGGTAGGAAACAATTTGCTTGGCCTCCTGAAAGCCGAAGGACGGGGTAAACTGGATCCTATACGATGCTGTGGGGATGCGCATGGTGATCATTCACCCCGCTTTTTCCCTGAGGAAAAGGACAAACGTATAAGGGGAGAGAGTTAGAGCTGTTTCACCGTCAGAGGTGATCTCAGTGGCCACCTGGCTACCAGGGCCTCCCCACCTTTTATCGGCCGAATCTAACCGCTTTGTCCACCGGCCTTGGGGTAAAGGTATATGTCTGGTTGCCGACGACTTGTCGAAGTGGAAACAAGCGACCGCTTCCGCTTCATCCGTGTTGATCCAACGCCTAATGATAAGAACCTTCTCGGGCCCGCAATCCGAAACCTCCACATCTTCCTTGCTCAGGTGGGCTAAGGCTGGGATATCCTTCCTGAGCCGAATTAGCTCCCTGTGAAGCTCAAGGAGCACCCGGTGGTGCCCCTCGTGACGCTGATCATGGTTTAGCTTGGCCTGCAGGAACGTACTTTCATCCTGCGGATCAGGTGGCTCGTGGGCCCACCCGAAGGCGGCGAATTCCTCTCGACGCCCCCCCCGCACCGCCTCGATGAGGGCGGTGTCCGAGTGGCTGATGAAGTACGGAAAGGGCGCCGTCTCCCCGTATTCCTCGCCCATGAATATCAGCGGAATGAAAGGAGAAAGCAGTACGACCCCCGCGGCAAGCTTCATCCTTTCCAAACAGACCAGTTGGCTCAGGCGTTCCCCCTGCATCCGGTTTCCCACCTGGTCATGGTTCTGCGCAAAGACCACAAATCGGTGGGCAGGGATATCCCGAGAGGAGTTTCCGTGGCGGCGTCGACGGTAGGAGGAGTACCGCCCCGAGTAAACGAAACCCTCGTGAAATGCTTTGGCGAGATCCCGGAGCTCGCCGAAGTCCTGGTAATACCCCGTCCGTTCACCGGTCAGCAGCGTATGGAGGGCATGGTGGAAGTCGTCGTTCCACTGGGCATCGAGGCCGTATCCCCCCAGCTCCCGCGGCCGGATAACCCGCGTGTCATTGAGGGCACTCTCGGCGATGAGGTGGACCCGTCGGTTGAGCCGTTTCGCCTCATCGTGCATCGCCGAGGCGAGCTCCTGAAGAAAGGGCTGGGCTGAAAAATCGAAAATGGCATGGACGGCATCGATCCTGAGGGCATCCATGTGAAATTCCCTCGCCCAGTACAGGGCATTCTCGATGAAGAGGTGCCGAACCTCATCACTGTGGGGTCCATCGAAGTTGATGGCGTTTCCCCAGAGGCTCTTATAACGATCGGTAAAATAGGGGCCGAAATTCCAGAGGTAGTTTCCCTCCGGCCCCAGGTGATTGTACACCACATCCAGAACAACGGCGATCCCCTTCACATGGCACGTGTTTACCAGTCGTTTTAGCCCATCCGGGCCGCCGTACGAGTCCTGGACGGCAAAGGGATAGACGCCGTCATATCCCCAGTTGCGATTTCCCGGAAACTGAGCCACGGGCATAAGCTCAAGGGCTGTAATGCCAAGGTTTTTTAGCTCATCCAAATGGGGAATGGTGGACTCAAATGTTCCCTCTGGGGTAAAGGTTCCCACGTGGAGTTCATAGATCACGTAGTCTTGGAGAGGGAGGCCGAACCAGGTGTCATCCTCCCAATGGAATTGCTGATCAACTACCTCCGAAGGTCCGTGGACGCCTTCGGGCTGAAATCGGGAGGCGGGATCCGGATGTTCCTTCCGACCATCGAGGCGGTAGAGGTATCGGGCACCGGGCTCTACGCCCTCCGCGATACCAACGTGGTAACCGAATTCATTCTCCAGTGATATGATCCGTTCGGGGGGGGAAACGATGTGTAGCTCCACCTTTTCAAGCGAGGGAGCCCAGACGCGGAACTGGCAACGTCCTTCCCCAAGGTATGTGGCCCCCAGGCTAACCTGCAGGTTCAAATCCCTGCCTCCTCATGCTTGAAGAACACGGTGCCCAGAGGGGGAAGGGTGAGGTTGAGGGAGTGCGATCGGCCATGGAAGGAGATGGGAGAGGCCTCAAGGCCGCCCAGGTTCCCGTGGCCACTGCCACCATATTCCCGAGAGTCACTATTCAAAATCTCTTTCCAGAATCCCCCCCTCGGAGTGCCCACCCTGTAGTTGAAGCGGGAAATCGGGGTGAAGTTGGAAACGACGATCACGGTATCATCGGCAGCCCTCGCCTTACGCATCAGGCTGATGACGCTTTGCTGAGAATCGTTACAATCGATCCATTCGAATCCCGCTGGATCGAAGTCCAGCTCGTGCAGGGCCCTTTCGCTTCGATAAAGGTTGTTCAGATCCTCCACCCAGCGCTTGATTCCCCTGTGAAGGGGATAGTCGAGGAGGTGCCAGTCGAGGCTCTGCTCGTGGTTCCACTCGCGCCACTGACCGAACTCCCCACCCATAAAGAGGAGCTTCTTGCCGGGCTGCGCGTACATGTAGCCCAAGAGAAGCCTCAGGTTTGCGAACTTCTGCCATTCGTCTCCGGGCATTTTCCCCAGCAGGGATCCCTTGCCGTACACCACCTCGTCGTGGGAGAGCGAGAGCATGAAGTTCTCGTGAAAGGCGTAGACAAGCCGAAAGGTAATTTGATTGTGGCTGTATTTCCTGAAGATGGGATCCTTGGACATATAGTCCAGCATGTCGTGCATCCAACCCATATCCCACTTCATGCCGAACCCTAATCCCCCCACGTAGGGAGGCCGGGATACCATTTGCCACGCTGTGGACTCCTCGGCGATGGTCTGGACATCGGGATGAGCCTTATAGACCTCCTCGTTGAAGCGGCGGAGGAATGAGATGGCCTCAAGGTTTTCCCGCCCTCCATGCTGGTTGGGAATCCATTCCCCTTCCTTACGGGAGTAATCGAGATAGAGCATCGAGGCGACCGCGTCCATGCGGAGCCCGTCGGCGTGGTATCGGTCCAGCCAAAAGAGCGCACTGCTCATGAGGAAACTCCGGACCTCGCTACGGCCATAGTTGAAGATGAAGCTGTTCCAATCCGGATGCACCCCCCTGCGGGGATCACTGTGCTCAAAAAGGTGTGTCCCATCGAAGAAGCCGAGCCCGTGCTCGTCATTGGGAAAGTGGGAAGGTACCCAATCCAGGATTACCCCGATGCCGTGTTGATGTAACCAGTCGATAAGGTACATGAAGTCCTGGGGCTTCCCATGCCGGCTCGTTGGGGCGAAATATCCGAGACATTCATACCCCCAGGAGCCATAGAAGGGATGTTCCATAACTGGCAGGAACTCCACGTGGGTGAATCCCATCTCCTTCACGTATTCGGCGAGTTTGGGGGCGAGTTCCCGATAGGTTAACGAGCGATTCACTTCCTCGGGGACGCGCATCCACGAGCCCACGTGTGCCTCGTAGATGGAAAGGGGAGCATCCGGTGCATTGCAGTTACGGCGATTTGCCATCCATTCACCGTCTCCCCATTTGTATTCAAGATCCCAGACGATAGAAGCCGTTTTGGGGGATATCTCGCTGTAGATACCGAAAGGATCAGTCTTCTCAACCCGGTAATCCTCGTATCGAGATACGATGTAATACTTGTAATACTCTCCCTTCGTTACGCCAGGGATGAAACCTTCCCAGATGCCCGAATTACCTCTGGCCCGCAATGGATGGCTTGTCTTTTTCCATCCATTGAAGTCCCCCATGACGTATACCTGCTTAGCACTAGGCGCCCAAACAGCAAAATTGGTCCCGTCCTGTCCCCCTTCGGTTATTGGATGAGCTCCCAACTTCTCATACAGGCGAAAATGGCTCCCCTCGTTGAAGAGATAGATATCGTCATCGCTCAGGAGGCTGGCATCGTAGAGTACCAGATCTCCACGACGTGTCACTTTGTCGGGTCCTGCTTCCTTTTTCCCCTTTCTTCCCGCCATAATGAACCTCAATTCCCCGCGGTTTCAAGCTGTTGCTGAATGCCCTGGAGGGGGATTTTTAGCCAATCCGGGCGATTGTTCATCTCGTAGCCCAATTCGTAAATAGCCTTTTCCAGGAGGTATGTATCCAGAAGGCCGCGGAGTTCATCCTTCGCCTTGGGCAGGATAGATGATCGAGCCGCCGCAGGCAGATATGCCTTCAAGAACGCGATACACACCCAGAAATACCAGAATTGCGCCCACACTTCGAGGGAGGGAAAATCCTCCTCCCGAATGATACCACTGGCCTGCCCCGAAAAGAGAGCGGCATATGCAGCATAATGAAAGGAGCGCAGCATCCCTGCAACATCCCTTAAGGGCGAACGCTTGAGGCGGCGCTCGGAGAGTGGGAGGGCGGGTTCCCCCTCGAAGTCGAAGATCACGAAATCCCTCCCGGTATAGAGCACCTGCCCCAGATGGTAGTCACCGTGGCAACGGATGCGCATGGCCGAGATCTTTCCATTGAGAATCGACTGAAAATGCCTGAGAACATCGTCCTCCCGCTCGAGGATTTTTTGAGCCTTTTCTCGCACGCCCACCGGGAGATCCGGTAAACTTCGACGAAGGAGCTCGAAGACGCGTTTAGTCAGGTTTTTCATGGACTGATAAAGGGAACGTTGGTAGAGGGTTGAGAAGGCCTCCGGAACGAACTCGGGGTCGTCCGGCAAAGAGGCAAGGGCAATATGGAGCTCTGCGGTTCTCTGGCCAAGGAGCTGCGCCGACTCCAAAAATGGGCCTACCATCTCCCTGACCCCGGGGGAAAAATCCTCGTCCACCAGGTCGAGCACGTGCTTCTGGGTCAGAGAGACATCCGGAAACTCACCCCGGCGGGTCAAAACATACTCGAAGTAGTCAGCCAGCACATCCTGGGTGTATTGCCAGGCATCACCCTGGTTGGGAACGAAACCATGAAGTACGCCCAGGGTCATCCGAGCATTTCGCCCATGACGGTACTCAATCACGCCCGCCACCGGTGGGATATGGGGGAAGCTTTTTCCCGTGAGGAAAAGGCCCACCTCCAGGTCAGGGTTGATTCCTTCCTCAACACACCTGAAGAGTTTGAGGATGAATCGGTCCCTGAAAACTATCGAGGTATTGGTTTGTTCAGCCTTGAGGATCGATGGATCCAGGGGCGAGTCGCTGGCATTCAAGGTAGGGCGGAAAACCTTTGTTGGTTTCGCCACCAATTCTCCCTTTTCCCCTTTGAGTCGGCGACCACGGCCAATTGTTTCTAGGAGTTGTTCGCAGAATTCCCTCTCGACCAAAGGATCATAGAGAATCCCCTTCTCATCTTCATCCTTTACGTGAATTCGAGCGATGACTGAGTGGAGACTCTCCTTTAGGATATGATCAGCATGCTTCCCGATCGCAGCCCCGATGGGGAGGAAGTAGATCTCGGGATCCCCTTCCGTATAATCGATCTTTACCAACATAAAAGAGGCTCTCAGTGAGATGTTGGGCACCGGGAGAGCATCGAGAATCCTTGCCGATCGAATCTTCCGGGCCTTCCCCCTGAACCAGCGACGCATTTTCAAATACTTCGGCAGGATTTCCTCGAAATCCGCCCTAGCCTTGCCCCGGAGAAGGGCCTGCCGTGCTCCGGCCATGGTGAGAATAGGCAATTGAGAGACCAAAGGTCTGACTTCGTAGGTCTCCTGAGGCGTGGTAGGGGGCTCAATGGCAAACCAGTAAAAAGTGTGGGGTCCGAAGGTAATGAAGTAGGGCAGCTCGCCGATCGGGGGGAAGCGAGTCCCCCCGAATAACTCGACGGGTATCATCCCCTCATAGGCGGACAGATCCAGCTCCGCGCATTGAACAAATCGCGAGAGATTGGCAATGACGAGGATGCACTCGTCCCCGTAACGGCGGATGAAGGCCAGGACCTTTCGGTTTTCCGGGTAAAGGAACTCAAGGCTCCCACGGCCAAAGGCCTTGAAACGCTTTCTCAAGGCGATGAGCCGCTTCATCCACCACAGAAGGGAGCTGGGGTTGTTCTGCTGGGTCTCCACATTGATGGCTTCGTAGTGATATTCGGGGTCGAGAATGATGGGAAGATAGAGCTGCTGGGGATTGGCATGGGAGAAGCCCGCGTTTCGGTCGGCGCTCCACTGCATGGGCGTACGGACCCCGTTACGGTCGCCCAGGTAGATATTGTCCCCCATCCCGATTTCATCCCCATAGTAAAGAACGGGCGTTCCCGGAAGGGAGAAGAGCAGGCTCTTCATGAGCTCGATTTTTCTTCGCTGGTTTCCCAAAAGAGGCGCAAGGCGGCGTCGAATCCCGAGGTTGATCCTCATTTGGGGATCATTGGCATACACCCGGTACATGTAGTCCCGCTCCTCGTCGGTGACCATTTCCAGGGTTAACTCGTCGTGATTGCGAAGGAAGAGCGACCATTGAGACGTCTCGGGAATCACTGGTGTCTGTTCCAGCATATCGATGATGGGGGAACGATCTTCCATCCGGATAGCGATGAACATCCGAGGCATGACCGGAAAGTGAAAGGCCATGTGGCACTCGTCTCCCTCTCCGAAGTATGCGGCAGCGTCCTCAGGCCACTGATTTGCTTCGGCCAACAGCATGCGGTCTCTGAATTTCTCGTCCACATGTCGCCGAAGTTCTTTCAAGAAGGCGTGGGTTTCGGGTAAGTTCTCGCAGTTCGTTTCCTCCCGCTCATAGAGGTAGGGCACCGCATCCAAACGGAGTCCGTCCACACCGAGGCCAAACCAGAAGTCCACAATCCGGAAGATGCCCCGTCGAACAGCGGGGTTGTCATAGTTGAGATCGGGCTGGTGAGAGTAAAAGCGATGCCAGTAGTAGGCATTGGCAACCGGATCCCATGACCAGTTGGAGTGCTCGAAGTCCTTGAAGATGATCCGCGTCTCCTTGTATCGATCCGGAGTGTCGCTCCAGACGTAGAAATTACGCCATCGACTCCCGGGCTTGGAACGTCGGGCCCGTTGAAACCAGGGGTGCTGATCGGAGGTGTGGTTTATCACGAGCTCGGTGACCACCCGTAATCCCCGGCGATGGGCTTCACGGAGGAGGACCTTGAAATCCCGAAGTGTTCCGTACATGGGGTGAACGTTGGTATAGCCCGCGATGTCATACCCATCATCCCGCAGGGGCGACGGACAAAAGGGAAGAAGCCATATGGCTGTTACACCGAGGTCTTGAAGGTAGTCCAGTCTTCCAATGAGCCCATTGAAATCCCCCACGCCATCCCCGTCGCCATCGGCAAACGCGCGGACGTGAAGCTCGTAGATGATCGCATCTTTATACCAGAGGGCGTCATCATCCAATGGAAAGCCCTCGCCCTTGCGATATACCATGGTATTCGTCCCCTACATGAAGTAGTCGAAATCCCTTTCCGTTCGTACTTTGTGCCGCACGCGGAGAATTTGGGCCGGGGAAATCCCGGGATTGAGCTCCACGTAGTTCCGGGGGCCGTGCCACAAGTAGCGCCCGTCACCCAAGAGATCGTGCATCTGATAGGGCATCCGATGATCGATCCCAAGGTCAGGCAGGGAAAGTTCCACCCATCCCGCCTGCGTGTGGTGGGGGTCCAGGTTCACCACGACAACGATGATATTGGAGAAGTCTTTCGTTTGTTTGCTATAACAGATGAGCTGCTCGTTGTCTATCGGGTGGAAACGGAGGCTCCAGTCGCCCTGAAGGGAATGGTTCTCCCGCCGGATCCGGTTCACCCGCGAGATAAAATCCTTTAGGCTGTCCGGTCTTGTAATGTCCCATTTCTTGATCTCATATTTCTCAGAGTTCAGATATTCCTCGCTTCCCAACTCCTTGGGTTGGCTCTCGCAGAGCTCGAAGGCTGGGCCGTAGATTCCGTAGTTTGCTCCCAGGGTGGCCGCCAGGACGAGTCGCACCATGAAGGCGGGTGGTCCTCCCATCTGGAGGTATTCCGTCAAGATATCCGGGGTGTTTGGCCAGAGGTTGGGCCTAAAATATTCCCGCACCTCGGTCTGGCTCAGTTCTGTGAAATACTGGCTGAGCTCCCACTTGGTGTTTCTCCATGCAAAATACGTGTACGACTGCGTGAAGCCCAGCTTTGCCAGCTGATACATGACCTTTGGCCGGGTAAAGGCCTCGGCCAGGAATATTACCTCCGGGAAGTTCTTTTTTACCTCCCCGATGAGCCACTCCCAGAAATGAAACGGTTTGGTGTGGGGGTTATCAACCCGGAAGATGCGCACTCCTTGATCGATCCAGAAGAAGACAATGCCTTTAAGCTCTTGCCACAGCTCCTCCCATTTGCCCGTTTCGAAGTTGAGTGGGTAGATGTCCTCGTACTTCTTGGGCGGATTTTCCGCATACTGGACGGTCCGATCCGGCCGCCAACGGAACCACTCCGGATGTTCCTTCACATATGGGTGATCAGGGGTGCACTGGAATGCCAGATCTATGGCAATCTCAATCCCGTGCTCCGCGGCCTTGGCCATGAGCCTCCGGAAATCTTCGTGAGTTCCGAGTTGTGGATGGACATCCTCATGTCCCCCCTCCGCCGAGCCAATGGCCCACGGGCTTCCAGGATCATTGGGACCAGCGGTGGGGGTATTGTTCTTCCCCTTTCGGTGTGTGCGCCCGATGGGGTGGATAGGCGGGAAGTAGAGGATATCAAACCCCATGGAGGCAATATAGGGAAGGCGAGCCTCGCAGTCCTTGAACGTGCCGTCTCTTCCTGCATTGGAGGCGCAGGAGCGGGGGAACATCTCGTACCAGCAACTGAAACGGGCCTTCGTTCGATCGACCACCACGACAAGCTCCCTGTCATAAGTGGTGGCCAGTTCCCTGTCCGGGTACTTTGCCATCAATTCAGCCAGCTCATCGCAAAGGGCGATTTGAACCCTCTTGGTTGGCTCCTCAACTGAGCGCAATGAGAGTGCCAACCGTTTCAGCGTCTTCGCATCAGAGCCAGCGGCTCTCCCGCTCGCCTCCTCGACCAAATCACCCCCTGCCAGGAGATCGACCGAGACATCGTGCCCCGCATCGAATTTCTTCACCAGCCCCTGCCGCCAGGACTTGAAATGGTCAACCAAGGCTTGCACGGTGTAGCGATAGTGGCCCAGTTCCGTGACGGTAAACTCTCCCCTCCAACGGTCGTTGATGAGAAAAACCATCGGATGCTCTTCCCACCGGGGTTCGCCATCTTTCCGATGGAGGACGAGACACGATAAGGCGTCGTGGCTGTCTGCGAAGATGTCCGCCTCCACAACCACCTTTTCACCAATTGCCCTCTTTATGGGGAAACGTCCGCCATCGATCTCGGGTTCCATTCCTTCAATGATGACCCGATACCTTCCCTCGTCAATGCCCATGATGAATGATCTCTCCCCTCGTTCTGCTGAGCCAGCAAGTAGCGTGGCAACCGGATAGCAAGTTTTTTAAGATATCGAATATAGCTTCAATTGTCAAACCCCCCCGTGATCCGTGCCCGTATCTTTCATGCTCGTGTTCGTGATTCGTGACTCGTTATTGATACTTTTGGCATTTGAAATTTGAGCTATGACTTTCGTGTCCGTGGTTCGTGCTTCGAACCCCGCCATTTGTCACTTGAACTTAATTTGAAATTTGGATTTTGACATTTGGATTTTCTTTTTTGGCATTTGGTGTTGGCTTTGATGGGGAGAGCGTCCGGTTTATCAATGCGTCCGAGAGTCAAACGATTGGCCCGCAAACTTGTACAGAAAGGTTGCCACAAATTTCTCGAATCGCCTCAGTCCCTCCACGACGAAGTATTCATTGCGGGCGTGCGCATGGCCGCCATGCCCCAAACCTCCAGCAACCACGGGGAGGCCCAGTTGTCGACTAAACGCGAAATAGGGAGCGGCCCATGTGGCCAGAGGCCACACCTGGGGCATTACTCCGTGGGTTCGGTAGGCCGAGATTATCGTTTTGACCAGGGGGTCGTCAGGTTCCGTCTTTGACCACGAGTAATTATCCCTTACCCGAATTTGTAGGTCATCATACCCCAGTCTTTTGAAGTGCCTTTGGATCTTGTAGACCACCTCTCCGACTTCCATGTTCGGGCCAAAACGGATATCGATCTTCCCCGTGGCTGTGCGGGGGAGCACGGTTTTCGTTCCCGGGCCCGTATATCCAGCATGAATCCCGTCGATGTTAATTACCGGCTGATAGAGGCCCATCTTTAGCAGCTGGATACCGCGCCGGCTGGTCTTGAAAGAGAGGCTTTTCATTTCTCTCAGAAAGGCCTCAGGGTCGAAGATCTTTTCCAGTTCGCGCAGGAGGGCAAGATCCTTTCGGGAGGGCTTCGCCACATTGTCGTAGAACTCCTCCACCCTTATCTTCTCGGAACGGTCCACCAGGGACGCCAAGGCATGGACCATACGCCAAACAGGGGATGGAATCCACGCGCTGACCGAACTATGCAACTCCTCGAATTGGGACCCGCTTCTCTTGCCACCCTCGAGGATGAGGTCCAGATAGACTATGCCCTTCAAGCCGAGGTGCATGCTGACCTTGCCGCGCGTGTCCTCAGAGAAATCGAAATCCACCACCCCATCGGCTGATCGAAACATGTCTGCGTACTGTGTAATGCAGGATGGAAGGGTAGGACTCCCGATTTCCTCTTCCCCCTCGATGACGAAAATCAGGTTGGCTGGCAGGAGGTCCAGGTGGGCCATAGTAGTAAGAACATTCATAGCCCCGGCCAATGCCCCTTTGGAGTTCACCGCCCCCCGAGCGATGACGCAATCCCCAAATCGGGGGAGATTGACCACTCGGGCCTCAAAGGGTGGGGAAACCCACCCTTCCTCTTCGGCCGGCTGGACGTCGTACATCCCATAAATCAAAAGGGTCTTGGCATGGCCCCCATCATACCGGCCGAGGACAATGGGGCTCTCCTCGCGACCGTGAAACCACGTTTCAGCGCCGATTTCTTCGAGACGGGGAGCTATAAGCGCAGCAGTCTCCAAGAGACCCTCACCCGTGGCAGAAACGCTCTTCTGACGGAGAAAGTCCCTACACGTTTCCAGGTGATCTGGAAACATCTCGTCAATGGTCCGGTGGATTGCCTGAAGGGCCTTGCGATGGTTGGTCTTCATGGAGATCTCCTTTTCACCAATCGGATCAAAGAGGGATGGACCAAGGGTTGGAGTCCCATCATCGTGCTCACCCTCTTTATGTTGCTGAGGGCTCTTATCATGGCGAAAGCGGGCACCTCTTTTGGTTCATGCACCCATTGAAGCAGGATGAGAGAGCCGTACCGTAAGAGGGTCGAAACAATGAAGACGAAATGGAGGTGATAGATATGCAGCCCACCGAGCGTGAGGTAAAGGCCAGAGAAATACCCTGAAAGTATTCCTCCTGCCAAGGGGCCGAGGGCAATAAAGAGGCTACATGCAAATGCATGGACGCTGAGATAGACGGCCTGGTCCTCCTTCCTCGCGAGCTTTAGAAGCAGGTTAACAGAGGTGAGGTTGATTCCGGCCCAGCAGAAACCGCCCAGCAGATGATTAAAGGGGGCCAGATAGGGAACAGTTACTGGTGTGACAAATACCCAGAGAAAAGGAAGCATGGCTGCCAAGAGTCCCATGGACTGCATGACCGGCTTATTTCCATAGCGATCTGAAGCCCTTCCCCAAAACCACATCCCTAAGAGATTGGTCGCGAGGTTCAGCACGGTATAAAGGGCGAGAGTCTCATATCCGAGATGAAGATCCTGAAACATGTAGACTGTGAAGAAGGGCGAGGCCAGATTTACCCCAAAACCCCAACACGAGCTGAAAAGAATCAAGATGAGAAATCTCTTGTCCATGAGAACCGTTGAAAGGGATTGCGCAAAGGAGCGATGAATCCTTTCCTGGAAGCCATGGTCGAAGGGGATTTTCCTGAGGAAGATAATGCTCATGTATCCAAACACGAGGGCGACCAGGAAGAGAAACGTGAAGCCAATCATCACCTCGGGCTTGAACCATACACCAAATCGCTTCACGAGTAGTCCCCCTCCAAGAGTGGCAATCATTCCAAAGACTCCGATGGCCACGTTCCGGTTCCCGAAATACCTACCCCGAATCTTTTCCGGGACAAGGTCTGCCATCCAGGAGATCCAGGATATGCCAGCGATTGAGGCTGAGATGTGATAGACGCTTATTCCGAGGATCAGAGTCCAGACAATTGAATGTGAGGGGGAGGACATGGCAATAAGAGGGAGCAGGGCAATCGGCACCCAGGCTGACCGCCCTAAAAAGGATGTCCAAAGGCAGATCCTTTTGAGCCGCCTTCGGGCAAGAAAGGCGGAGGTGGGGAGCTGGAGCATAGGTGCCAACAAAGGCAGGGACGCAATGACTCCAATCTCGAAATGACTGGCTCCCAGTGCCAGGGCAAAGCCGGCAAGAAACACCCCGTTTGTGAGAGAAGTCATCACCGAATAAAAGGATCCATCGAGGGTTGCATCCCGAAGGCCCCTCTTCAAATTGGAGCGTGAGATCTTCCGATTTCTCCTGTTTTGTATGCCCCAATCTTCAAGCGCCGAGTTCCCGTGGGGGAAAGCCTGGCCCTTTATGGGACAAGAAACTTCTTTTGGCATTGATACTTCACACCTCCAAAGGGTGTGCCTTACAGTATAACCCACTGAAAATCCCCCAGGAAAAGGTCGTTTCTGGAAGGTCCTATAGAAAGACTTTTGGGTCTTTCCATTGAGTGCAGGATGACCAGGAGGGAGATGATCTGAGCAACGAAACCTCAAGGCATGAGGTACTTGCAGTAAACAAGCTTGTCGTCCTTCTCTGAATAGAATTGTTCAATCCTTGCTTTCACCCGGTAACCCATCCCCTGATAAAATTTCCTGGTCGAACGGTAGGATGGTTTAGTGGAGGTCTCAATAAGGATGAGCCTTCCCCTCTCAGAACGAATATCCTCTTCAGCCCCCCGAAGGAGCAGAGCGCCGATATGTCTTCTCTGGAATCCCTTGGAGACGGCGATCCAGTAAATATCCCAGGTGCCGGAGGTCATAGGAACCTGTCCATAGCAGATGTAACCAAGGACCGTATCATGTTGGTCGGCTGCCACGAGGAAACGATAGGCCGTGCTCCCCCTCAACGCTTCATCCACAAGGGAAGTGGCCACTGAGATTTCTTCCGGCGTAAAGGCTTCAACCCCCTCCAAAACCACTTGGATTTTCTTTGCATCAGTATCCCGAAGTGGTCTGAGGAGAACTTTTGATTCCCCACCCTTTGACCGCAGGGCAAAACGCCTGAGGATCTCCCTCTTCTCGATGAAGCTGAGCTTCCTCAGAACTCCATGCTTGCTAGCATTTTCCATGTGTCTCTCGTGATTCTCTTTATAATTTCGCGCTCAGAGCTCGTTTTTCCAATTTTTCGGAGTCCTTGGTATTCAGCCCTTTCCCTTCAATGAGCGGCTCTCCGCTCTCCTTTTGCGAACGAATTTCAGCAATTGGCCAACGAACCCGTCATAGTCAATCCCAGCTTGTGCTAAGGCAGCCGGAAATCCCGCGTCAGGACTGATGCAGGGGTTGGTGTTGACCTCCAGGACATAGGCAACACCAGACCGGTTGACTCTAAAGTCCACGCGGCCGTAATCCCTCAACATGAGGTGCCGGAAACAATCCGTGGCAATCCGACGGATCTTTCTTTCCAGGGCCTCGGACAAGTTCCTTGGAAACACTCGAGCGATTTGATGGTATTCAAAGGAGCCCTTATCCCACTTCTCCCGGTATCCCACGATGGGATAGAGCTCCCGCGGAAAGCCATCGAAGGAGATCTCAGCAATGGGCATCACCTGGGGTGATGGGTGTCCGAAGAGGGACACATTGAACTCCCTCCCCAAAATGAACTCCTCCAGGATGAGAGGGCCGAAACGGTGGCCGAATTCCGGAAGCCTTTCCCTCAACTGTCCCTCGTCAGCGACAACGGACTCCTGGTCGATTCCGATGGAGGCATCCTCGTAACGGGGTTTAACGATAACCGGAAACCTGACTCCTTTCAGTATGGGAAACGATGTGTTCTCGAAGGCCTCGAATTTGGGTGTGGGAATCCCCTGAGCCCTCAGAAGCCGCTTGGTAAACAGTTTATCCGTCGTAATCGTCAGTGCCAGCGCGGGAGATCCCGTGTAGGAAATGCCGAGAATGTCCATGACAGCAGCTGGGTGTCCGATCAGTCGCGGGTCTTCGTCTACTGATTCGCAGAGGTTGAAGGCGTATTGGATCCCGCGTTCGGATATTTCACCCATAAAAGATGACAGATCTCGAGTGAAGGGAATGCGGATCGAGGCCACTCCCAACCGTCCAAGGCTCCCCTCCACAGCTTCAACTTGATCGAGAATATCGCGAGAGGCCTCGGAATATGGCCCCCCCGGGCTGACGGGTTCGTTGTAGACGATTGCGATCGGCGAGTTTTTCAAGGGATTCCCCCTCTCCTTTTCAGGGAAAATGCAATCCCGTCGAACTTGTTAAGTGGATTGAGCTAGCCAGGCTGGAACGCTGCCAATCGCCTTTGAGCGTTTTGCCTCACCACAAGAGAGATGTCAGTATCCAATTTTCCGCTGATGCCGTAACGCTCAAAAGCGTGGGATAGAATAACCCCGATGAGGTGCCCATACGACCACCCCATGAAATCCGCAAGAATCACCAAATCGCTGTATCCCGGGGCTAGTCCGGGCAAGGGATTGGCCTCGAGAAAGCAGGGCGTGCCATCTTCGCCTAGACGAATATCGATTCGAGCCACGTCTCTACATCCGAGGACTTTGTATGAGTCGAGGGCCACCTCCTCTATTCGACGCAGAAGCCGTCGAGACAGATCGGGGGGACAGCTGAATCGGACCCTCTGATCATATTCTCGCTTCACGGTGACGGAATAGATGAAGTCCTCAACGGAGCCTTCGGAAGGAGCCACTTCCATGATCCCGAGCACATAGGGAGAGCCGTTCCCGAGGACGCCCACGGTGAATTCCCTCCCGGGGAGAAAGGTCTCAACCAGAACGGGCGTCCCATAGTCCTTCAGCAGCCGATGAATCTCACGTTCTAATTCTTCTTCACCCTCCACCCGCGAATGGGAGCGGATCCCCTTGCTCGATCCCTCGTGGGCCGGTTTCACAAAGAGGGGAAACGGAAGGCGTATATCCTCTGCGTCCCTTTGATTCCTGATCAGCTTGAAAGCGGGGGTCGGAATTCCCTCGCTCAGGACAATCCTCTTAGCCATCTCCTTGTCCAGGGTCAAGGCCAAGGTCAACGGGTCCGAGTGGGTGTAGGGAATCTCCAGCATCTCAAGGAGGGCGGGAATATGGGCCTCTCTGTTCCTGCCATTGGATCCCTCCGCAAGGTTAAAGACCAAGTCCACTTGGGTTTTCCTAATTCTCTCCAGGAAGGTTTGTCCTCCCTCAAGGCAAATGGCCTCGTGGCCCAGTGCTTCAATTGAATCTTGAAGGGCCCGGATAGTGCCTTCGGAGTCGTATTCCTCGAGCCAGTCGTCCGGACGCCCCCCGTCGATGGGAAAATCACCTTTCAGATCGAAGGCAATGCCAATTCTCATCCTTTCCCCTCCTGTGGGATATACCCTTTCACCCAGCCAACAATATCCGCCACGATGCTATTCAAGATGGGATCAGGAACCCCATCAGGGGTCTTTGATCGAGGCCTGAAATCGGGCTGGTCATTGACGTAATCGACAGCCACAAATCTGCCATCCCTGGATTGAGCGATTTCAGTGGAGAAAAGCCTCAACCCACAGGCTTCGCCGATCTTCCTGGTAATAGCCCTCAGCATCTCCAGCCCAAATTCAACTTCCTCAACGGGTGACACCGGTCGGTAGACATGGGTCTCTTTGTTCCACCAGCACAGGTAGATGTTTTGATCCACCATGAAGGTGCGGAACCAGGCCGTTCCGACGGGAAGGTGGGCGGGCTGGATCTCCTCTTGGAGCAGCATCTTATCGCCCCAGAGTGTTTTTCGGGCCTTCACCACGTCAACCTTATCCTGGGCCCCAAGGATAACGCCCCTGCTCCCTCCGCCGTTGGCGGGCTTGATGATAAAGGGAGTCCCGATATATTGGAGCTCAGGGACATTCCCGATATGATTCCCCTCCTGGGGACCCACGATGATTGTATAGGGGACGTTTACCCCTTTGGTCAGAAGTTCCAGGTGCATCGTGGCCTTGTCATTCGCCCGCGGCAAAAGGGCGGGGTCGTTTATGAGCGGTGTCCCCTTTGCCTTGAGATCCAACACCATGGGCCGAATGGCCTCAATGTTATCTGATGCCCTATCCAGGAAGGTCCGAAAAAAAAGGGAACCGTCTTGGACCCTCTCCCACACCACGGGCAGATTGTGCGGATGTACGAGATAGCTCCTGAGCCCGGCCTGTTGACAGAGCCTGTCGAGCCTGTAAACGAAATCGGCGTCGTATTCCCACTCCCATCCAATGCCTAAGTCAACGGTCTCGGACACCGTGGACTCCTCCTTTTGGGCCCAAGAGTTATTTTTCGGCTTCACAATAGTGGTATATCTCCCCGGCGTAGTTCTTCAACGTCATCACGCGGTTCTCGTAGCTGAGGACATAGTTCGGCCCTACTGGAATCTTTCCTCCTCCCCCCGGTGCATCGATCACGTAAGTCGGGATTGCGCATCCCGTCGTAAACCCTCGAAGGGATTTAATGATTTCGATCCCCTTCGGTATGGGTGTTTTGAAGTGGCCGATACCAACCGCTGGATCGCATTGATAGAGGTAGTAGGGACGAACCCTGATCTTCAGCAGTTCGTGGACCAATTTCCTAATGACGGAAGGGTGGTCGTTGATCCCTCGGAGAAGCACGGTCTGACTGCCCAAGGGTATACCCGCATCCGCCAACAGGCCGCAAGCCTGCCGGACTTCAGGCGTAATCTCCCTGGGATGGGTAAAGTGTATGTTGACGAAAAGCGGGTGGTATCGTCGAAGCATGGCAATGAGGCTCTCGGTTACCCGCATGGGCAGCGTCACCGGAACCCGTGTCCCAACTCTTAGGATCTCGATATGGCGGATAGTCCGCAGCTGCCTGAGAATCGATTCCAGACGGCTATCCTCCAGGAGGAACGGATCCCCACCTGAGACCAATACGTCTCGGATTCTTTTGTTCTTTCGAAGGTAGCTGCAGATGGCATCCAGATTTTTCCCCGTGATGTCCACCTCCCGCCGGCCCACCAATCTCCTCCGCGTGCAATACCGACAATAGACCGCGCACTTCGTGGTAGCCAGGAGAAGTACTCGATCTGGGTAACGATGCACGAGGTTGGGGACCACAGCATGTCCGTCCTCGTCGCACGGGTCTATCATGTCGTTCTTTCCGACGATCAGCTCCTTTTTCTTCGGGATGCACTGTAATCGAAGGGGGCATCTCGGATTAAATGGATCGAGAAGCGATGAGAAATACGGGGTGATAGCCATCGGGAATTTGTGCCAGCACGAGCGGATGGCGTTTTCCTCGCTCCTCGATAGGTGAATAATGGATTTTAATCCCTCAAAGGTGAAAATACGGTGGGAAAGCTGCCACTTCCAATCATTCCACTGCTCGGGTGATACGTCTCTCCATGGTTGGTTTGTCTCCGGTGTTTCTCGGTGGGAAATAACCTGAAGACCCCCTCCCGTGGAAGGGTAATCGTCAGGCCAGTCAGTAACTTCCTCCATTCTCATTGCCTCCTTTGTGTTTTAGTCCCAATCCCGCACTCGTTTGGGTTGTTCGAAATTCTCTACTGTGATGATTTTGTTACCGGCCTCTTTCTTCACAACACCACTGACTTCAACCACCTGTTGCATAAGACTTAAGAGTCTCTTCCCTTTCTCGTCTTCCTCAACGACGTATTCCTCTTCGTTAAAGGTGGCAACGGCTGCCTTAGTCACATTCCCATCCGCATCCCAGGCCACTGGGACGAGGATCCCTTTGATGTTGACCTGTTCACCGTCTCTTTTCATTTCTTAACAGTGCTCTTGAGACGAAAGAGAAGTTTTTCCCTAAAGCTCTTGCTCGTTCCATGAGTTATCCATCTTTCAGGGTTACGAGAAATGCGGGAGAGGAAACATTTCCCCTTCCCATCTCATGGCGTTTCGGTATCAATCCATGATTTCGTATGACACCACTGTGATAATTTTCTCCCCCCCGGAGTCCTGGACAACACCCGTTGCCTTCACGTTTTTATCCACAAGTTTAAGCAGTTCTTTCCCCTTGCCATCCTCAGAGACGTAATAGAGTTCGCCATCGGCGGTTTCGATTACGACTAAAGTAACATTTCCCTTGTCATCCCAGTCATCCGCGTACACTGTTCCCGTAATGGAATCCTCAGCAGCGGTGGAAACAGCCGCCGCGTATAACAAAGAAAGGTAAACAAAGGCACAAAGCGCTAGAATAGAAAACTTTCCCTTCCATTTCATCTTCACTACCTCTCTGTTACTCATTTAAATCGCGAAGGCGCCAGGTCCCGCTGGGGTTGGGGCACAGTGTTGGAAAAACCATTTCTCCTCACGCAGATCCAGTCACAGGTGGCGTCTTCTTCTCCTCGATTTCCACCTTCATAGATCTCTTGTCAAACCACCCTTCGTACAGGATCAATTCCGGGTGCTCATCGAGGGATGTGTAATTTTTAACGGTTACCCTCGCTTGTCCTGCCTTAGCCTCATCAAAAACTCGAACATCGTAGGAGTCTTTGCTCTCTTGCCTGGACCGCACCACGCCTTTCAGATGCCACACCCAATCAGGATTCTTACCGAGATTCACTACCAGATATCTCCCCACCGGCTCAGGAATATCCTTTGGTTTGGGCAATTTTTGCATTGGTGCCTTTAACTGTTCTCCCTTCCCTAGTTCCTTTTTCCAAAATGCCCACATCATTTTGACCTCCTTATCGTATTTTAATAGTTTGTTTTCATTGAGATCATACAGAGCAACAGCCATGCCAGAGCCGTAACCTATTGATATTTTTAATTTTCTTTATTTTCGGCGGATAAACATCGGAACTATTGGTTCCGGTACTTGAAAAGTATATGGAATTTCATCCTTGAATGAATCGATTGAGCCGGTCTAAGGTATAGAAATTAGAAGGAAATTTAAGAAAAGGAACCTTTCGTTCCGATAATGGGGCTATCGGAACTCTCAATTCCGTTTGGGGAACAAGATTGGGCCCTATTTCGGACCCGGTCTCAGGATTTCGTTGAACCCATGTTTCAGAACAAGCTTTTCGGTCACACGTTCGACCCCGTATTTTTCGCCGTTTTTCCCGGCTATTCTTTTCTTCCAGTGCCTCAACCGATTGACAGCCCTCTTCTCCAATTGCCGAACCCTTTCCCTGCTGATTCCGAATTTCCTGCCAATCTCTTCCAGGGTATGCTCCCCATCCCTGCCGATCCCAAAGCGCAGGCGCAAGACTTCCGCCTCCCTGGGTGGCAAATGGGAAAGAGCCTTTTCAACCATCTGGCTAATTTCCTCCCTCTCCATCACCTCAAATGGGGATGGTGACTTTTCATCCTTGATGAGATATTGGAGGCTTGAGTCCTCTCCAACGGCGATCTCCAAAGAGACCGTCTGGGGAAGGGGAAATAGCGCCTTGTGAACTACCTTTAAGGGGACCTTTGCGTTTCTAGCTATCTCTTCTGGTTGAGGCGGCTTTCCCCGGTTTTTCACGAAATTGCGGCAGGTTTTCGCTAGCTTCCGCCTCTTCTCCATGAGATGAACCGGAATTCGTATGGTGCGCTCCTTCTCCACGGTGGCCCTCAGTATTGCCTGACGTATCCACCATGTCGCATAGGTACTGAACCTGCATCCACGCTTGTAATCAAATTTCGTTACGGCCCTCATGAGGCCCAGATTCCCCTCTTGCACGAGATCCGAAAGGCTTATGCCCACATGCAAGTACTCTCTGGCGATCTTAATGACTAACCGTAAGTTTCTCTTGAGCATCTCCCCTTTCAGTTGGTTTAGTCGACCATAAAGATCGCTAATCTCCGATAAAAAGGCCACCTCAAGGTGGGAAAGTTTGCTTCCCCTCTCAAGCTCCTCCAATTTCGCTACGATGGCCGCTAATAGGTCATCGGAGACATTCCATTTTTTCCTCGTGAGAAGGCGGACTTCATCAATTTTCGGGTCCAATTTCAGAAGTCGGCGGATGAGATTCCTTTGTCTTTCCTGAATTTCCTTTGCCAACGCTCTCTCCTCCTCCGCGGTTAGCAGAGGGATCCTGCCAACTTCCTTCATATAGCTCGAAAGGAGATTCTTGGAAATTTCATGGTCAACAATACACACTTCTTGGCCGTAACCCCCTTCTCCTTTATGAAACCCCTCTTCCTGTTGGATGCCGTCGGGCTCACTATCTCCCGAGGGGAACCTTATATACTCCGTAATCTCAAACATATTTACCCCGTCGGCCAACCCCCCATTGAATTCCTGCTATGTGAGGTAAGCCGTGCTTTTCCCTCTCCCCGCCAACCACCTATCAGCTTTCAGACGTATTTAAGGAATCAAAAAACAAGCGATACGTGGAACAAGCTCCCCGCAAGGTGGCAGTGCTTCTTTGATTGACCTGATCCATCGCCCGTCTATCGGTTCAACCGTGCCCATTGCTGCTCCGCATTAATAACCACAATCCACCTACTCACTGCGCTGGCCATAATGTAAAGATCGCAATAGTCATGCCAGTTTCATAAGACATTGATATTTCAATCTTTTTTAGTTATGGCTGAGGCTTTCCGGAACTATCAGTTCCGATACCGTCGGGGATCTTTGAAGGCTTTCCCTGGCAGGGCCCATTGAAGTGGGCTAAGAATTTGAAATAAAAGCGCAATTCAGAAAAAGGAACTTCGGATTCCGATCGAAGCCCTATCGGAACTTACAATTCTCGTTTTTATATGGCTTTAGAAGTTATTTGAACTCCTCTTTTCGAATGCCGTATTTAGTCATTAATTTGTGCAATTGGCGAGCACTAATCCCAGCGGCTTCTGCAGTCTTACCGATTCGCCCCTCATTTGTGGTCAACAGGCCTTTCAGATATTGCCTCTCAATGGTTTCGATACCACGACGTCTCACCTCCGCCAAGGTAAGGGCGGAACTGCGGGGGAGTTGTGCCCGGACGTCTCCCGAAATGAAAAGCTCACTTGGAAAGCCCTCTGGCGTGAGAACGGAGGAGTTTTCCAGGATATACGCCCGCTCAATGAGGTTTTCCAGCTCTCGTATGTTGCCGGGCCACGAGTATTTGCTAAAAGCTTCCAGTACGTGCGGGTGAATGTCCGCAATTCCCTTTAAATGGAATTTGTTCAATTTCTTCAGGATTTGTTCCGCAATGAGGGGAATATCCTCTTTCCTCTCCCGTAGTGGAGGAATTTCGATGGGGAACACGCTCAACCGATAGTAGAGATCACGTCTGAAAAGCCCGTCATCGCACATTTGCTTCAGATTTGTATTTGTTGCCGCGATGATTCTCACATCGACCTCGATGTTGGCCTCTCCCCCAACTCGCTGAAAACTCTTTTCTTGCAAAACCCCTAATAGCTTAATCTGCGCGGATGGTGTGATGGTCCCGATTTCGTCGAGGAAGATGGTCCCTCCATGAGCGATCTCAAATTTTCCTAACTTCCTCCGCAGGGCTCCAGTAAAAGCGCCCTTTTCATGCCCAAAGAGCTCGCTTTCCAGAAGCGTGTCAGGGATTGCGCCACAATGGGTGCTGATAAACTGTTTTTCCCTTCTCAGGCTATGCCGATGGATGAGCGTGGCCACGACTCCTTTTCCGGTTCCCGTTTCACCGGTGAGCAAGATGGTACTTCTCGTAGGGGCAACCGCCCGAACCTTTTCAAATACTTCACTCATGAGCGCACTATTCGTTTGAACCACTTCCAACGAATCCGCCTGCCAAAAACTATCGCGAAGATAGCTCAGTTCTGATTCCATCCTAACGGATTCATAGAGGCTTTGGGCGACGTATTTTGCCTCTTCTTTGTCAATGGGGTAGGTAAGGTAGTTACTGGCACCCGCTTTTACCGCCATGACGGCTTCCCTGATCATCTCCTGAGATGATATGACAATGATCTCGGCGGCAGGAAAAACTTCCCGAAAAGGCCAAAGGGCGGCTTTGTAGTCATAGTGGCCTATGGCAGGGTTTGACTCGCGAAGAAGTTCCAGATCGATGAAGGTAAAATCATAGCGCCTCTGCCTGAACCTCTCCAAGCATGTTGCCGTGCTGGATACATCATAGACCCTATATCCCGGAGCAAAGGCTTGCCTGATGGCATCGCAAGCTTCTTGGTTTTGGGAAGCAACGAGAATATATTTCATCTATTCCTCACAGATAATGTGTGGTCCTAAGGCTGACAAGATAACAGGATGTTTTCACAAACCGGAGCACCCAGGCCTTTTTAACGTAACGAACGTATTCCCGAAAAATTCTCAGATAAAATTTTGAAATACATTGAGGAGGAAGTCAAGTGGGAACAACACATAATGCATTGCAAAACCCGAGACTTAGTTGCGAGACCTTTGCTCCCTGCACGGCTCATGTACTCTCCAGGAGCACAGAGCCGACGGTGAGTCCAATCCCGATTTGCCAATGCACAAGAACTCGTAGTTCCGATATTCCAGAAAGCGGAACTTTTAGTTCCACTATCTAATTTCTCTTTTATTTTAGTGGATTGAGCCATCTCTGTCCTTCCTTCCTTACTCAAATCAAACCCCGAGCCATAAGTTTCGGAACCGATAGTTCCTAAATTTATTTCTCAAAAATTAATATGTTTAATAAATTCAATATGTTACAGAAATGGCATGCCTGTTGCTCTATCGGAATGAAGACAACCGGGTTTAACAGGACTTAGACTTCATCACAGAAAGGAGGTAAAGAAAAATGTTGACTGTTACATTTATCATCGCAATTGTCGCCCTCATCATTTCAATCCTCGCCTACCGGAGGACCGGTGGGGCAAGGGAATTGAAGGAAACGGTCGATTCGCTGTCATCGACCATGGAATCCCTCAAGGACCGCACAGGAGAAAGCGTAAGGGAGCAGGTGGAAAGACTGACGTCAGTTACAGAATCCCTCAGGGTTAAGACCGCCGATACCATCGACCGGCTGGAAAAATCGTTAAGAGCGAGGCCCAAGAAAAGACATGCGAGGAAGAAGCCTCCCAAGGAGAAACCCCCTGAGGAAGGATCTGCTGTATCGAAAACACCTGATGAGAAAAGGGAATAGCGCCTCCTATTGAAAATAGAGCGTCGTGAAGAAGGGCCTCTTGGCCCCTCTCATCATTCCTCTGTCGCATTTGGGGATATTTACAATCAAGGGAGGGTTTGTGAATCGACTTCTCTTGCAGCTGACGAATAGGTTCCCAGAGTACCATTATCTAACCCACGTCGAGGTGAAGAGCCATGAATTACGGTAAACTCATCGTCATTGTTTTCGTTTTCATTTTAGCCGTTTCCTTCGCGTCGGAAAACACTCAATCCGTAACCCTTCGCTACTATTTCAACTTGGAGACGCCATCCTTTCCCATGTACCTATTGATGTTCATCCCACTGTTCATCGGTATCGTGGTGGGGAGCCTTGTCGGGTTGGGCAGCCGTCTCCGCCTAAAGAACACCGTCAAGCAACTCACAAGATCTAACAAGAAATTGGCGGACCGGTTGAAAGAGGCCCAAGAGGTTCCAATCTCCGGGGAATACGAAACTGCGATACCAGAGGAGAAGGCAAAGGACATGGAGGAAATCTCCACGAGATAACCGGTAACGATGAGAAATCCTTTCTAATAAGATTATCAAGCTGAGTTGTGAGGGTTAAGGCGTGGCCCTGTGCGACGGCGGTAGAGGGCCCATTTTTTCGAATCCCCTCCTTAAAGAGCTCTTCAGGTTACCCAGTGGTCGGTCTCAGTTCTCTATGAGACACATTAATAATGACAGCGTCAACTGGAGGGACCATGTCAAGGAATCTTTTTTGGATGGCAATGTTTGTCTTTCTGTTTTTGATGGGTCTGGGCTCGAGGAAAGCTGCCACGGCTGAGCAGAAGACAATTATCGGATGGTTAGAGCAGGTCTATCT